>Ga0080013_1002187_pt1 | contig 23687 bp, 35 predicted proteins | sample ETNvirenome_6_85_FD_69236 | JGI IMG/M metagenome (GOLD analysis project Ga0080013, IMG submission 69236) | Marine viral communities from the Pacific Ocean - ETNP_6_85 (SPADES assembly) (version 2) | ecosystem: Environmental > Aquatic > Marine > Oceanic | place: Pacific Ocean | collected 2013-06-19
AAATTGTATATTATTTAAAACTATGGAAGAGTTTAAAGAAAAAGTTAGAAAAGTCCTTGCTGATGATTCTTACCGAACCAAAATGAGTAAGGAGGCAAAAAAACTTGCCAAAAAGCACACGTACAAAGTAAGAGCAAAGACTATTATAGAAGAATGGAAAACGTTAAAGAAAGAACAACTGTAGTATTTGGTGGAACGGGACTTGTGGGTTCCCACCTCAAGGCAGACCTAAAGCCGCCTAGGTACCAAGTAGATTTGCGTGATATCGACCAGGTGCGCGAATTTTTTCGTGATAACGAGTTCGATACAATCGTAAACTGCGCAGGTAATGTGGGTGGTCTAGGCAAGAACATGAAGCAGAATTTGGAGATGTTCACTTCGAATATGGAGATGAACTACAACTTGTTGAAGGTTATCATGGAGAACCCCGGAAAGATAAAAAAGGCTGTGGTGTTTCTGTCTACGTGTGTGTTTCCCGCTGAGGTGGAGTACCCCCTCACGGAGGATAAGCTACATTTGGGCCCCCCTCACTTTTCCAACAGTGGTTATGCCTACGCCAAAAGAATGACGCAGGTAATGGTGGACCTTATGAACGAGTCGGGGGAGTATGGTAAAATCATTACAGTAATCCCCACCAACTTGTACGGACCTCATGATACGTTCAACAAAGAGGACGGCCATGTAATTCCCGCACTTATTGCTAAGTGTTACGAGGCGGTATTGAATGATTGTACTTTAACTGCATGGGGCTCTGGGAGCCCTTTACGGGAGTTCTTGTATGTTGAGGACGTCGCTGATATTATAGAAATTATATTGGATACTTATGAATCCACTAAACCATTAATTTTATCGCATGGCGAGGAAGTAACAATCAAGGAGGCTGTGCTTGCAGTTTGCGAGGCCATGGGGCTAGCCAATATCTCATGGGATACCTCTAAACCAGATGGGCAACATAAAAAACCTTCTGACCCTACTGCGCTCCTAGAAGTTATTGGGGATTATAAGTTTACGCCCCTGAAGGAGGGAGTTGAGAAAGCAGTTAAGTTTTATCGGGAGAATTTTCCAAATGTCCGCGAATAAAACAGCATTTATTACAGGCATCAATGGGCAGGATGGCTCATACTTAACCGAACTTTTGTTAGGAAAAGGATACAAGGTAGTTGGGTTGGTAAGGAGGCTGTCTGTCCCCGAAAGCCAAACGTCACGGCTGGAAGAGGCTGGCGTGTACCCCCATGACAGGTTAGTCTTAGAGTACGGGGACCTGACGGACGAATCTTCTTTAATGCGTATTTTAACAAAATATAAAGTGGATGAGATTTACAATTTAGCCGCCCAGTCCCACGTGCGTGTTAGTTTTGATGCCCCGCAGTATACCGCAGATGCTATCGCTAGAGGCACTTTGAACTTGCTCGAAGCAATGAAAGGGTGTTGTCCTACAGCTAGGATGTATCAAGCAGGGTCTTCTGAGATGTTTGGAAACTCCATTGACGCTGATGGGTTTCAACGTGAAACGACCCCAATGCATCCCGTAAGTCCTTACGGCTGCGCTAAGTTATACGCTTACAACATATGCCGGACATATAGGGAGTCTTATGGGTTATTCATCTCTAATGGAATTTTGTTCAACCACGAATCCCCTCGCAGGGGAGGAACTTTCGTAACGAATAAAATTGTAAAGGGTGCATTGGACATTTATAAGTTTGAAGCAAACAGTTTGGACTTAGGAAATTTACAGGCAACGCGAGACTGGGGCCACGCAAAAGACTATGTTAGAGCCATGTGGATGATGCTTCAACACGATAAGCCTGACGATTTTGTTTGCGCTACGGGAGTATCCCATAGTGTGGGAGATGTGGTAGATTTTGTGTTTAACGCTTTAGGGTTGGTACGTGCCCAACATGTGGGATGCGACCCGAGATATTTTAGACCAAATGAGTTGAATGATTTGAAAGGAGATTGTTCTAAATTAAAACGGGTGCTGGGCTGGGAACCGGACATTAATTTTAAGCAACTTATGCAAGAGATGATTGATGTGGAAAAAATGAGAAGAAAAATAAAATAACCTACCTAGTGGGTAAAAATTTCTCTCATCAATTTATTTCAAGGGTAAATACTATATGAACATCAAGAAAATGATTAAGCGGGGGATTATCCCCGACCCAGACGCAGCTGTTGTTGTACACCCCACTCCTGAAGCTAAAAAGAAAGAAACTCCCAAGAAAAAGGGAATCTTTAGCAAGAAAGACAAGTAAAACTTAAGCCGTTCCTTCTATAATAGAGGGTATGGTAAGTTTTCTAGACGACATTTGTAAGGAGTTGGACGGTGCGTCGCTCCTTTCCACTGAGAGCCAAGTCTTCGGTTACGTAGACTCCGGGTCTAAGGTTTTAAATAAAATTATTTCTGGAGATTTTGACGGGGGGTATCCAATTGGTTCGATTACAGAAATTTATGGCGAGAGCAGCACGGCGAAGACAGTATTTCTTACTCACGCGTTCATCGGAGCGCAAAAACAGGGATACTATACAGTCATGGTTGACAATGAGCATGCCTACTCCCCCTCTTTCGCGGAAAAGCTAGGCATTGATTCGGATAAGTTAATCTATACCGAGCCTGAAACGCTTGAGGATTGTTTTGAGACCATTGAGAAGGCTATTTTGGCTATCCGAAAGAAGGATAAAGAAACTCCAATTATTATTGGGTATGATTCTATCGGGTCATCCCCGTCTAGAAAAGAGATGGATGACACCTTTGGCAAAAACTCAGAGATGGGGGGAGCTTTGCGTGCCAAAGTTGCTGGACAGTGCCTCCGGAGAATCAACCCCCTACTTAGGAAGTATAAAGCTGGTTTAATTATCGTTAATCAGGTGCGAAGCAAGGTTGGGGTGATGTTTGGAGACCCGCGAACTAGGGCAGGAGGAGGTAAAGCCCTTCTATACTACTGTGGGACGTCTCTGGAAGCCGCTTCTGGAAAAAGTGACGCATTGTATGATGACAGGAAAAACCCGTTAGGGATCACGGGAACCATTAAAGCGGTGAAGAATAAAATCACTAAGCCGTTTCAATCGTGTGAGTTCAAGTTGCTGTACGACCAAGGGCTGATGCCAGAATACGGGCTAACGATTGAGTACTACAAACAAGGCTTAGCCACAGTACCCGCTAAAGGCTGGTACTCTATTGATGGCGGCAAAACAAAAAGCCGGTCTGCCGACCTGGATAGAAAGATTATGGAGCAATTAAATGGAACGAATTCATAAATTAGACAGATTTCTAGATTCTAGAGGGTGGAGCCTCAACGACATTTTCAGGCTGTTTGAGGGGGAGGAGTTTCAAATTAATTATTCTGTTCTCCATCCTGGAGTTATTAAAGCATGGCATAGGCATAAATACCAGGATGATTATTTCTGTGTCCTTAAAGGTAATGCCCAGGTTGGGATTTTCTCGGAGGTTCCCAGTGCGGATGGAAAATTAAAAGGTCCCGAGAAGCACTTTATTGGGGAACACAACCCTGCCGTTGTCCGTGTAAAAGCAGGAGAGTGGCATGGTCTTACGGCTATAGGTTGTGAACCTGTTGGCCTTCTATACCTTGTAACTAGAAAATATGACCCTGAAAGCCCTGATGAAGAAAGGGCTGGTTGGGAAAATTTTGGACCGGAGGGTTTTTGGTTTCCTGAAAACAAATAAATCTTAAGCGCAACCCTGCTATATACTTTAGAGGATAAGCAATGAAACATATTCCCCCATCGGATACCGCTGAAAAGCATGGAAGAACAACTTCTATGAAGGCAAAGGTTAAGTCCTTTCCCTACATTCGAGTAGCCCTTCAACAAGCTGATTATGGGACTATCTTTACAACTCCTCAGTCCGACGATATTTACGTTATCACCCATGGTACATGGGGAGATAAGTCCGCAAATAAAGTCGTAAAAAGTTTTAAACCGGATACACCCTTTGCTGAGATTAAAGGGTATTCGAAAAGAACAAAAGTTAAGCATGGTCGTTTAGGACAAAAACACAAAGGTGAAAAATCCGGCGGCTACAGTGTAAAAACAAATAAGGAAAAATAATGTATACCCCTAAAACTTCCTACTTCTCGTCAACGAGGGTCCAAAAACTAGCCAAAGAGGTTATTGCGGACTGCCGTTGCGACAGGGATAGGGCTTTAGAGGCGTTTACTTATTTTAAAACTATGGTTGAGTCTAATCCGGATGACCACAAAGCGAAGACGGAAATGAATAAAGCTCTACAGTTATCTCAAGATTCTAACGATAAAGTAGTTAGAATTTTAGATATGATGTTGAAAATGACACAAACCGAAATGAAAACCGCTCCCCCAAAGAGCAACACTGACGATATAACTTTTGCATCTTTACGAAATGGCAAGAAAACATAAAAAAACAGAAGACTTTGTAGTTTACAGCTCTAACCTAGACGAATTTTTAAGATTAAGAAATTTCACAGACAAAGAGCTGGACAATTGCGTTAGTAAGGTCAAGACCCTTGTAACGAGTAATAAAAGCTCTATTAGGGATTACATTCACCTGTTAGTAACGTGCGTGGTTTACAACCATAAAAAGTATATCCATCCTGAAAAGGATGATGAAACGTACGATGCCCTTTTCGAAGCCGTCCTTGAAGCATACCCAATGTTTCAGATTGATTCTATCTGCGAAATGCTGAATACTAAGGTTATTACGGAGGAGTTAGGTCTTAAGGACTCCAACAGCCCGGCTGCGTCTGTTAAAAATTTGAAGGAACTAAAAGCGATAGAGAAAGGGTTAAAAACTCGGGTAATAGGGCAGGACACAGCGGTCGGTGAAGTGATTGATGCGTTAAAACTTAGAGCGGCAGGATTTTCTGGTTTTTCATCGTTTTTCTTTATAGGTCCTACTGGAGTTGGAAAGACTGAATTGGCTCGAGCTTTAGCAGAAGGCTACTTAGGTTCAAAAAAGAAGTTGTTGAAGATTAATTGTGGGGAATATTCTAACCCCCACGAGTATGCAAAGCTAATCGGCTCTCCTCCTGGGTATATTGGGTTTAACGAGAAGGGAATCTTAAGCGAAAAGGCTGACGAATCCTCGGAGTGGGTAATTCTTTTTGATGAGATTGAAAAGGCCAGTGGGAAGCTTCACAATCTTCTGTTGGGCTTTCTCGATGACGGAACTATTCAGGATAACCACGGCACCGAGCTTAATTTTAAAAATTCGGTGATTGTGTTTACTAGTAATATTGGGATGGAGCACGTTGGTAAAAAAATGTTGGGATTCGGCTCAGGAGAGCTGTCGTATGATGATGTTAAAATTAATGTGATGGATGCCTTTAAGGGAAAGTTTCCTCCGGAGTTCATTAATAGGATAGACCAGGTTGTACACTTTAACCAACTTACACGGGGGGATACCGCCAAGATTGCCAAATTAAACCTGAAAGATTTGCCCATCAAGCCCACTAAAAAATTAATTGATTGGGTTGTGGCAGGCGGGTACTCTAAGGAGTATGGTGCTCGTAATTTAAAAAGGTTCATTAGGAAAAATGTAACATTAAAGTTAGCTGATGCGCTGTTAGAGGGCCCAAAGTTTAAACAATATGTCCCTTTGTTTTTGGATGGGGTTTTAAATGTGTCGGGAATTAGTGAATAATTTTTAAGACATTATTACTATAATAATATATGAAAGGAATTGTACTAGCTGGGGGCCTGGGTTCTAGATTGAAACCTCTGACCGACGCCACTAACAAGCATTTGCTCCCTATCTACGATAGACCTATGGTGTATTACCCTATACAAACATTGGTAGACGCTGGGATTGAGGATGTTATGGTGGTTACAGGCGGACCTCATGCAGGAGATTTTATTAGAGTATTAAAAAATGGTGAAACGTTCGGACTTAAAAAATTACACTACGCCTACCAAGAAGGGGAAGGGGGTATTGCGCAAGCTCTCAGCATGGCTGAGACCTTTGTCGGAGATGATGACTGCGTTGTGGTTTTGGGGGATAATATTATTGCTGACGATATACATTGCCATGTTAGGGATTTTAGTGCTATTAGGGGCTGCATGGTCTTCACTAAGGAAGTGGCTGACCCGGAAAGGTTTGGTGTGATTGAATATGAACCTGTCGGTAAGGGAGTGGCTGATATTATAGAAAAACCTGTAACCCCTCCCTCTAATGATGCTGTAATTGGCTTGTATATCTATGATAGTTCTGTATTTTCAAAAATTAAATCACTTTCTCCTTCTGCAAGGGGTGAATTGGAAGTTACGGACCTAAATAGAATGTACCTTAAAGAAGGTAACCTGGAAGTTCGCAAGATAACCGGAACTTGGCTAGATTGCGGAACCCCTGATTCTTTGGCGGAAGCCACTTCTAAATTTTATAATGACACAAAAGGACTCTAAATTAATTGTTGTTACAGGCGGATGGGGCTTCATCGGCTCCCGGTTTGTGAAAGCGGTACTCGAGAACACATCATATAATGTTAAAGTTATTGATAAGTTGACCTACGCTGGTAAACGGGTCAGGGTGTACAACCACATAGACCCAAAATACCAGATGAGACTCCAAGAGCTGCGGAAAGACATCAACGACGTTTCCTTTGCTGACGTGGCGGAAGCCGAATATATCGTAAATTTTGCAGCAGAGAGCCATGTTGATAATTCCATTAAAGATGGAAAACCCTTTATTAAAAGTAATATTGAAGGAGTATTTAATTTATTAGAGCGAGCGAAGAAAATAGAGGGACTTAAGAAGTTCGTTCAAGTTTCAACAGATGAAGTATATGGAGATATGTATGACCTCAGAGGAAGACAATATGCGGATGAGACCTTTAAGCTCCGCCCAAGCTCGTATTACTCGGCTTCGAAAGCATCGGCAGACCTCCTGGTCGAATCAGCCGCTCGCACGTTTGGAGTTCCTTATATTATTACAAGAAGTTGCAATAACTTCGGACCGAACCAAGACCCAGAGAAGTTTATCCCAAAAATCTTTAAATCCATCTCGAAAGGGGATGAAGTTCCTATTTACGGGGATGGCCTCCAGTCTCGCGAGTGGATTCATGTGGATGATAACGCGCAGATTATTTTAGAGCTCACGCTTTCGGGAGCGGAGGATGAAGTTTATAATATTGGGTCAGGATTTCACTACAAGAATATAGAAATTGTTAATTATATTGGGGGGATTCTAGGTAAAGAGGTATTACGAACGAAAGTGAAGGACCGTCTAGGTCACGACCGAGTTTACAGACTGGACAGTAAGAAGGTGGAAGGCTTTCTTGGGGAGAGAGTATTTCAAACTTTAGAAGGGTACCTGAAGGACGTGGTCAATGAATCTGCAAGGGTCTAGAGTTGTTGTTACGGGCGGCACAGGTACGTTAGGCTCCACATTAATCCCCTTGTTGGAAGAAAAAGGAGCTTTTGTGGTTGCTCCAACCCGAAAAGAAATGGATATCACCAATGGACGCTCCGTTGGGCAGTTCTTTTCCAGCGGCAGAGGAGTTGGGTGTGACATTGTCGTTCACTGCGCGGCGTTCACCAACGTTCCTGATTCCCAGCTTCCCGTAAACCACCGTACGGTTATAAATACCAATATTTTAGGTACGGGGTATATCTCATCATGGGCTAAGCAAAAGCATTTTAAAATGGCATACATATCTACGGATTATGTGTACGAGGGTACAGAGGGAAACTACGAAATAACAGATATCCCGAAACCTTTCTGCTTCTATGGTTATAGTAAGCTCGCAGGTGAAAGTTTCATTCCTGGCGATGGTTTAGTGTTCCGAACTTCTTTCCTCCCTAGGGGGTATTGGGGTGAAAATGCTTTAAAAATGGTCTTCGCGGACGTTTACACCTCTAAAGACTGGGTTGATATTATTGCTACAAAGATTATAGATAAATTAGGTGAATGTGGGGTATATAATATTGGAACCGAAAGGAAGCTTTTAAAAGACCTCGCGGTTCAAGAATACCCTGAAGTTGAGGAGATAAACGTAAATACTTTAAACTTTGTATATAAATATCCCAAAGATTCTTCAATGAAGGTAGATACTTAGGACCATAACTATGAGCATGACAACTAATCCACGAGAGAAGCATCCAGGAACCCAGAGGCAATACCTAAACCTTCAGGCGTCCACCATTGTACTCAGTGCCGCTTCTGCCGGTGTAATTGCTGCGCCTCCGGCAGGGTATTGCATTAATATATGGGGTGTCTTCGGTATATCCGGGGGCGGTGGTATGGCCGGCTGGGATATAACTGATGGGGCTGATGTTTCAGTTACTTTGGCTGCCAGCAAGTATACTAGCATGAACATTTCGTATCCTATGCCTTTAAAGTGCGCTGAAGCCACAGCTCTGGACTTAACGGACCCATACGGCATGATCGGGGGGGAGACGAAAGTTACCGTGGTATACTACACAATAGTTCCGGTATAAGACATGGCTGATAGCGTCGTCAACGTCTCCGGGTATGACGCTTCATATGGCATTGATGCGTTTCTTGTCCACGAAACGCCCACAACTACGGACTACAGGCAGATTGTCGCGATTGGGGGCGATAGCTCCGCAGCAGGCGCTACTGTTACTGTAGCAAATAATGCTTTAACCACGTCCAGCCATGACGTTACGGTACACACCAAGCTTACAGAGATAGATACTGTCCTGGATACTATTAAAGTTGATACAGAGGCGATTGAGACAGCCGTAGAAGGTACTTTGAAAGTAGAGGTGAACCCAGCGACAACCGCATACCTCAGCCACGTATACCTTGATTTAGATGGTGCTGGTGATAACCCCACATCTAACCAGGAAGTGATTGCCACACCTGGCGCTGGTAATAAGTTAGTAATATATGGCATACAGGGAAGTGCGGCATGCAACACAACCTCCGACTATGGGAATTGGTACCTATCTGACGGTAATACATCCAACGCGACAACTTTATGGGCAGGAAGAATACAGGGCGTCGAACCCACTCACTTTTCTATCACCTTCCCTTATGGCGTAGCGCTTACAGCAGATACAGCCCTCGAAGTAACTTCGACGGAAGGCAGTGGACAGATTCGTGTTAACGCCGTAATTTATTACAGAACTGAAGCAACCTAGACTATAATAGTATATGGAAGGTAAAAAATTTAAAGTTCGGGTGAATGGCAATCTCACAACTGATACTTTTAATAGTTTGCAGGAGGCAATGCAATGGGTAGAAGCCTTCGCACATGGGGTGACAGAAGTAGTAATTGAATCTATTGATGTTCCCTCTTCTGATATCGGAATTCACGATACTTACACTCCCGTCGATGACGACCTGTTGCTAGGTTAAGCAAAACACTAAAAATTATGTGGAAAAATATTTTAAATCAACTGAACATGGCTATTCTGGCTAACTGGAAATGGCTTCTCGCCCTACTTGTAGGGATTGCAGTAGGAGTTGCTATCTGTAACGGGGATGTCCCAGATGTAACGTCCTAGTGCCGCAATTAAGAGAAACCGATAAATTTGAGTTTCACGGCGTTAAGTGTGCTGTTTGTGCGCTTAACAAAGAAATTAAGATTGAAAAGGGGACTCTGAACTCCCATAAATCCTTTACTGATAAAGGAGAATTTATCTGTTCAGAGTGCTCTAAACTAAATAAATCAAAGAAGCGTCGCCATTCGGGGCGCTGATAACTGTCCGAAAGGAGGTAACTACAATGAATGATTATTTTTATACACATTTTGACCACATGTTCGAAGACATCTTTAGTAAGAGCTTCGGCAGTGGATTTGAGCCTGAAAAGGCTATGAAACAACACAGCAGTGTAAACCTGCCGAGTTTTCCACCGTGCGATTGTCTCGTAACGGAGGATAGAAACAAACTCGTGCTGAGGTTCGCCATGGCTGGGTACAGCAAGGAGGATGTGGCGGTTACCGCTGCTGAAGGCTCCATTTCCCTAAACGCTACGTGCAAGGGTTTTGGCCCTAAAGAGCGTCCATACTTGTTCGTACATCACGGAATTAGTAGCAAGGATATTAACACCACTATTGGGATTGATACCAACTACAATGCAAAGAAGGCTGAAGTTCTCTTCGAGAACGGAATTCTTTGGGTTGAAGTTCCTGCGAAGGAAGAAGCTAAGTCTGTGAAACTTATGTAATTTAATTTGGGGGAGTTCTTAGGGACTCCCCCTGTTCCTATGGAATCTCCCTTTATCAAATATCTTATTCCTGTGGTCAAAGAGTCAAAAGTATTGAACCGCTTTACCAATAGGAGGTTCCTGGATTGCATGTGGGATAATTTAACCACCTTCTCCCTGCCCATGGGGGGCCTTGAGTTGTCTGTCCAGAATGAGGGATATAAGGTAGACCAAGTTAGTTTCCTTTTAGGGAAAGTAGACACACAAATATTTGGCTCAGAATCTGGTTTTCCTGCGCCGGAAAGTCCGAACGATGAATACTGGCTTTCCTACACCCCTGGTGTGTTTAGTAAATTTCTTAGGTTGTGCGTAGACCGTTCAACTAAGGGGTATACTAAACAGCAAGTAAGTGATATGTTGGATGCGTCCAAGGTATCTCAAAGAGTCAAAACTCAGGCTCGTGATATCGCCCATGGTATTATAGATGCTGGAGATGTAGTTCTGAGTCTGGGATTGCCTGTAAATATACCATTCGCCAACAAAGTAAAGATTCACTGTATCCCATATCCTAAAAGTCAAAACGGGACTATACAATTTGATGAAATATTCGAATTTTCTAAAAGGATGGGATGCTCCGAAGATTTAGAAATCATTTCAGGCGCTCACAGCCTTGGGTTGGAGACATATTATATGTCGTTCACCGTTGGTAGTAAAGGAATAAAGAACAAGGTATCGGTAGAGTTAGCACCTGAAAAGTCAAAACAGCTTGTCGATGTTTTAGATTACTTAAAAGAAAAGGGACTCGTCAATGATTCCCATTACCCTAAATCCCCTAACGGGTTTCATCATGTGAAACTCACCTTTTCCAAGGGGGGAATAACCCCAAAGTTTTATTTTAGCATAGGTTATGAAAAACGTAAAGACCCAATTCCAAAAGCATACCAGTCAGGTCGCCCTGTGGACGCTGTCAAAAGTCAAAACTAGCCTAACCGTTGTAGGTTACCCTAATTTGGTTGTGATAAAGCACAACGGGTCTACTTTCTATCATAGTTTTGAGAATGATAGTTTCGGTAGACCTATATATATTGAAAAGTCAAAAGTCAAAACTTCCCTTTCGGAAGGTAGCTAGAAAATTTATATATGGAAGACCGCATTATGGAAAAGTCAAAAGGTAAAAACAAATCTGTCAAGGTTGTAGGCATTGCCTATAAAAGTCAAAAGTGTAATGAATCCTTTACAACTAAGAAAGATGCTTGGCGAAAAGGGATTGTAACCAACATACCTGATAGAAAGACAATGTATTTTACAGGAAAACAAACTGCGTATGATACTGCTGTTGTTTTTCGTCAAGCTATAAAAGTCAAATAATGTCGTATTACCAAAGTAGTCTTTTCCAACTTCGGTTGTCCGTAAAAGAACTTCGTCCGTTTTTATCTATGTTACCCATAGTTGAACTTGGGGCTGATGAGTTAGAAAAGTCCAAAGCAATGAAGGTTATCGGGGTGGACAACGAACTTATTTTTGATTTACTGAAACACCATGATGAGGATTTACTTATTGCTTTCCGCATAGTATTATTTGCGTTAAGCCTAAAAGATTATCCGTCCGACCTAGCCCCGTTTTTACGAAGAATAAAGTTTATCGACAAGGGCTTCGAGATGCGATTTAAGAGGATGCTTGGACGCTCCCGTGTTAGGGAGAAAATCGTTTCTGCGAAAGAACTAAATGGATGGTGGGGCTTGGACTCGAAATACGACGATGGCGGTCAGCCAATAAACGAATAGGCATAACCGAAATCGTGTTACTCGTAGCACTTCACCCCACCTGCCATTTTGGCAGGTTTGAGCCTCGTCATGCGAAGAAAGACGAAACCCAATAATTCCTACATACTATTATAGAAAAGGGTTAGGAAATAACGACCTGTTTTCGCCTTCACAAGTTTGAGGTATTACATAATCCATGTAACGGTAATAGGTTATGGCAATAATAAATGGCAAATAGTTGGTCAAAATCTGCCCCCCCATGACTATAATAATATGTAGGGAATGGAAGTAAGAGGCGATACCCAATAAATAACCTGAGTGAGATACTCGAAAAATACTTTGCCCATTTCATTCTCTACATTCACTAATAACCCAAATAGTTAAAACTAATGCGAAGCACTTATATTTCGGAACGAAAGTTCACATATGATAATGGTAGGAAAACATCTCGTCATGTTCTCTCTACTGCCCACAACCAAAACACTCTCAGAGGATTCGATGTGAGTAACCTTTCAAAAGGACAAATCACTCGTATCCGTAACGCTTGGGAGAAAATCCAAAACCAACCTTGGAAGTTGGCAACTAAGGAACGCAAAGTTATGGAAGTCGTGGGTATCCCTGCGAAAAGTAACTTCCGCACCTTTAAGACGGAAAATATCAAATCATTTGATATGTAATAATAGAGATTATTTGATATAAAAACAAAAAGTTTTTGCCCTCTGACGATTATGGTTGGGGGGTTTTTTTTTGCTCATTTTTACCATTTTGTGCTTGACTTGCCTTGAGCGATATGGTATAATATACCCCTAATTGGTAAAGACCTACTTTACCAAAATAACCATAAACTCGCTGGAGAAAAACCAAATGTCTAATAACTTTGTAATTGACAAAACAAAAAAAGAAATCTTGTCTACCCTTGTGAGAGGGGGCAAATCATGTTTAATCACAGGAGCAACAGGAGCGGGTAAAACTACTTTCTGTTATTCACTTGCCGATGAACTCAATATGAATCCTGTTGTTATCAACTGTGGCTCAACCCAAGATGCTAGAACAAGTTTGCTTGGATACTTTACTTTGGAGGATGGAAACACAAAGTTTCAAGAATCCGATTTTCTTAAAGCAATCCAAGAACCAAATACACTCGTCATTCTTGATGAACTATCAAGAGCAAGTGATGATGCTTACAATATCATTTTCCCCATTTTAGATTTTCGCCGTAACATCCGTGTTGATGAAGTTGCGAAAGGGCATGAAGTAGAAGTTGATGGTTCAGTTAGGTTTGTTGCTACCGCAAATGTTGGTATTGAATACTCGGCTACTAGAACTATTGACCGAGCATTACAAGACCGTTTTATGGTTTTCAACCTGCCTTACTTAAACAAACGACAAATGAAGTCTTACATTAAGAAGCAATACGATAGTGAAACTGCGGAAGCGGTAACGCCGTTGTTGGAGGTTTACGCTTACACCCACAAAATGTTTGGTGATGGCAAAATCGGAAGTCGCTTGTCCACAAGGGCTGTTCTTGATGTTTTACCTTTGGTAACGACTTTCAATATGAAAGACATTATGGAAACCGTTATCTTATCGCAGTTTTCACAAGATTCATCTAGCATTATCAACGATGCTAACATCATTCGTGAATATGCCGATAGCCTTGGGATTTACAACTAATGAATTTTAATCCTAACGAGGATACTGAAATAGATGCCGAGTTTATGGAAAAGTGGCTTGGTGGGGTAGAGATAGATTCTTTATCCCCCAAGACCCTTTTTGATTTACAGACTTTGATGTCTCATTACAAGGATATTATTGTTCCTATGGACAATGTAAAAATATCGTTTCCTGTTGAGGGTTTTGATACTGCTTGTGCTTCTGTTGATGAGAAAAAGGTTTTCATCCCAACACAAGTGTTACAAGAAGGTCGAGTTGATGATACCATCGGTTTGGTGATTCATGAATTAAACCACATTAAACATTCCGAAAGGGAATCAGTTTTAATAAAGGCTTGTAGCAACTTTTTGATGGTGTGTTTGGATTCTATCTTTGTAAAAGTTCCAGACTCGATTCCCAAGATTACTCATAATGATGAAGAATATCTTTCATTAAAAGAGATTGTATACAGGGGTGGGTTTGATTTTAATAACCTTCTAAAGTCTGAGCCAAAAACAGGAACGGAGCAGTTCTTCCTACAATGCTTAAAAGGTGTTATGCTTTTGCTTAACTCTGTTGAAGATGTTAGGATTGACTCCATCTGCCCCCCCAACTTGAAAAAATACATAGACAAGTTAGACATTTATGGTTTTGGTGAGTTTAAGGAGCATTACGAAAGCGGAATGTTGGACGAAGATACTTTGATGAATCTCGTTTTTCGTTTGCTGTTTCACCATAAAGGTTTCGTCCATGATGTTTCTGTTGATAATCGTTTTGGGGATATAGAGTTTATTAAAAACTCCACACCAAAGCAATATATCCCCACTTTGCTGAAAGAGTTTAGAAATGAAATCAAGCAGTATTGTGAGGAAGTTTTCAACAGTAGCGATATAGACACCCCCACAATGGGTAACAAGACTAATGACTACTTACAAATGATGGAAGAATCGTCAAACGAAGAATCGTTTGATAAGACTTTGGCAGAGGATAAATCTTTTTCCGAAGACTGTGTGCGAGATGTTGAGTTTGAGGATAGCGAGTTAAACCCTAACCGAAAACGAGACATTGAAAAAACACAATACGAAATAAAAATTGAGGAAGGTTCAACACTACTTGAAGTTCCCTCTTACCTGAAAGCATCTATTGACGCTTTCAAAGATGTTGATGTTGTAGATTGTTCTGAACAGTTTACGACTCGACACGGCGATATAATCGTTGCCAACTACAAAACACTACTAATAGGATAATGAGTAACACACAAAAAAATCTACAACTTTACGAACCAAAATCACGCCTTGCTTATGCTGATTCCATGAGCCAAGAACTGCTTTCTGAGTTTAACGATAACGACATTCAGTTATACAGGGACGAGTATAACACTCTCAAAACCTGCCAAACCGAAGATATTACAGAAACACAAGGCGTAATCTCAGAGGTCTTGAAAGGATTGAAATTTATGTTTGGGGAAAGCTCCAAACAGACAAAATACATTGAGAGAGCGTTAGCAAAAGGCGAAACAGTTTGTGATACACACTACGCTAAGTTTCCTCACCCTGAACAGGCTAAGCAAGGGGTTGCGAGTGCGAAACTAAAATGTAATGGGCAATCAACGCAAGTTGGTTTATCTGAAACTAATGTTGATGAACTTAATGACGCAATCGGATACCTTACTGAAAAAGGTTTCGTTTTTGGTCGGGATTTTACCGCTCATAATGCTGTTGATATGGCAAAGGCTTTATACCTTGAAAACTGCCAATGCGACTCTAATCTTATTCGGTTACAAAAGAATACTCCCGATTGTAATGGTTGTGAACAGGAGTCTTCTGCCGCGAATGTGAACACTCATGGTTTCACTCTTTCTTGTCGCTGTTACGAGGAGAGAGGACTTGATATTGTTTTTGAGGATAACGCCCCTGTGTTTGGAGTAATCAAATATGAGGAATGAACCAAAATCGCAAGTAGACAAGGAGATGATGTATGACGAGGAATTGAACTCACACTTCGATATTCGGTCATTTCGGGATAACCTATACAACAGGTTCTCAAGAAATATGTTGTTATTACTTGATTCCAAAAAGCCTAGAACTACTTTTACAAACAAGGGTAGGCTAGAGCCACGCAGGGCATATAGGTATAACTTTTCAGACCAACTGTTTAAGCAAAACCAATCTGTCCCAACAGGCGATACCACAATTATATTTTTGATTGACGGTAGCGGTAGTATGTCGGGGCAGAATCGGATTGAGAAGTGTAATGCTATTTGTTCTGCGTTTGCTAAAGCAGTAAACGATGTTACGAAAAACCAAATCAAGTTTGAGTGTTTCGTGAAACATTCCCCCTCAATTTATGATTCCGAATACGGAGGAAGTTTTGTTACACTTACAAAAGTTCTTTCCAATACTCAAGGGGCTGAAAGAGATTTTGATAAAATCTTGAGGTTGAATACCGATTCTCCTTTGAGACTTGAAGGGGCTACTAGCGTAGGCAGTTATACTGCTGAGTTTTCTGTGTTACCTGCTTTAAGGAAATACATGATGAAAAGACTTACAACGAAAAATGCGATTATAGTAAACCTTACCGATGGTGGGGCTTTCGCTTCTTTGGGAACACATCGCAACTGTGTTGAGTTTCGTAGTCATGAAAACGGACAGATGCGAATCAAATACTTGTCTCAAATCCCCCATGTAACTGTTATGGTTGGAGGGGAGATTAGGAAAAAAGAAAGCGAGAAAGCATACGGACAAAATGTGGTTGAGTGCGAGGACGATAGTTTCGTGCCAAACCTTTTTAAGATGTTCATGGGATTTTTGGAGCAAAGTTATGAGTAATCAACTAACAGAAGAACAATGGAATAGAGTTTGGGAGAAGTGGAAGAACTTAATGTTTAGCATTTCTTACAGAATCGGTGGAGATAATATCTGTAACAGTATTGAGGATAGCGTTCAAGAGTTATCCATTACTGCTATGGACGCTTGCCACGCATACGAAAAGAAAACAGGAGAAACATTTGAGGAATACATTGAAACATCAAACTTCAATAAGTATATCAAAACCTGTTTGTGGAATCGCAAAAACAATAATGGCTTGAGGATTGAAAAGAAAAGAGCAATCAACAGACATTGTAGTTTAGATGAACAAATAGCAGAAACAAATACCACGGCACAGTCTGAGGTTTGTCCTGTTTCTGCTTTGGTAGAGGATGTATGCCTTACAGATGAGTTAAAATCTGTAAGGGATTTATTATTGACCGACCAAGATATGATTAAGCCTAACGGAAGAATCAACATCTCAAGACTTTCCGAGCATATTGGAAAATCCAAACAACAAACAAAAAAGGCTCTCGCCACATTAGAAGAACAATACAAAGATTTTGAGGAAATGAATGATGTCTAAGTTTAGAAAAACCAAAAAAACAACGATTGAGATTTGCGGTAAAACTCCTATTTGCCCTATATTCGCAGGGGTTAAAGATGTGTTCCATAACATGACTTGGAATGTAAAAAATAACCCAAATTTACCTGACGCTCTCAAGCAAGCGTTTAAGGATTGGGATACCTTCAACAACCAACACGAAAGGGGACAAATGTTTTTTAGTATAACTAAAGAGCATACGGCAAAATCTTCCATAGTAAAACACGCTGACCGTATAGGGTGGGTTGTTTCTATTGGGTTGTTGCGTTTGGTGGGGACAGCTTTGCTTCCGCTTACGCTACAAGACCGTTACGCTAATACCCACCGAGGCGATAGGCGTAAAAAGGAAACTAAAAGCATGGATTGGGTAAAACCTGATTTCAAAGGAATGAAAGAATGGTTCAAGTTGTTGGACACTATTTGGTTTGTGAAAGAAAGCTCTTGTGATATTATAGAAACGAGTGGCTCAAAATCTGGTTTTGGTAAGGCTTCTTCACAAACCCGATACGGATTTCGCGCTCGCAACGACAGGAGCCACAGCGTTTTGGGAAGCCTTTTTATATCGAAAAGGTATGAAGCAACATCATGGTATAATACTTGTAGAAAGTGTTATTACGATGACCATATTGATGAGGTGTGGGTTTCAACTAGCACAAACTATCCCAGGTTACGGATGGAAGGTGTTTCTTATGATACAATTCTATCTGAGATAGCAATGTCTTTAGATTAAACATGAAAAATAAAATAACAAAATGAAAAAAACAAGCAAATATAAAACCCTCAAAGGTTTTGATAGTAAAATGAAAGCCGAAAAATACCTAAATGAACTTATTGTTCTTCATGGGCAATATGTAGATGGGAACCAAGCAAGTATCGAATGCTTTTCCCTAAAAACAAGGAAGTGGGCAGATAGAGATAAAACAAGATACTATGTTAGGCAACTCGTAAGGAGAGGAAGCAAATGAATTTTTTAGAAAACTTATGTGAGAAAGGATTTTACACAATGGCTACGATTAGAACGCTTGCGTGTATTATTTTTCTTATTTTTTCGCTGTGTAGTTGTAGCACTAATAAAGAAACAACATCAGCAGACCATATAGATTGTTTTGTAACACCAGAAGGTAACAGAAGTTATTGGTGTTTCGACCATGAAGTAAGTGTTTCCCTAGAACCTGAACCAATTACACTTGCTGAGAATAGCCAAATGGAAGGTTACTTCAACTCAAAGAAATACCTTAGTAAAAGGGTTTCAAGATGAATAACTTAAACAAAAAAATAAATACCATGACTGAACAAACTGAAATAATGACTGATGAGATTGCTCTTACCTATGCGATAGAAGCATTACTAGATTTAGATGAACATTGTGTTCACGACGAACAACGAGCAAAGTTGGCAGAGGCTATTAGTGTCCTCAGTAGTATGTTGGATACTTACCAATCCATGACTAAAGGGGCTTCAAAATGAATAACTTAAACAAAAAAATAACGAAAGGAGAACTTCTCGATATTATGAAAAGAAGAGAAGAAGAAGAACTAGCAGGGCGCAGGGTAGTAGGACTAGGCATGATTTGTGTTTTGGCTACTTTGTCCCTTGTAACATGGTTTTGTGTAGGATGAGCGATTGTAACGAATGTTTTACAGGTTGCGTATTTTGTGATGCCACAGGTATAAAAACTGACCATCACATTATCGTGAAAGATAAATATCCAGTAACGAAAGGACATTTGCTTATTGTTCCTAAACGCCATTTACTTCATGTTTCACAGTATGAGGTTCAAGAATGGTTTGATTTACAAAATGCTATTAACGAAGCAAAACAAATGTGTCCTTTCGCTACTGATTTTAATATTGGAGTAAACGAGGGAACATACGCAGGGCAAACAATATATCATTTACATTGGCATATTATTCCACGAACAGAAAATGATGGTGGAGAGCCTTGTGGTGTGAGAAATGTTTTCCCTGATAAAGCAGACTATCGCAAAGAAGCACAAACAGAAACAGATGGGGAAGGGGAAACTTTTAACCATTACTACACAGGAGATTACTAAATGAAACTAATAGGAATGATAATGTTGGCAACAATGATTGTGCCACTAAAAGTAGAGATTGAAGCAGTAACAGGTGGAGTATTCTATGTTGAAGCATGGGATTGCCAAGCAGGGTTACTCGTAAAAGGAACTAAGGAAAAGAAGGTTATGTTCAACATGGAACATATCCTCTACGCAGAAGAGAAAGGAAAGTATACTGTTATTACCGTTGAAGATGGTAATGATACTAGACAGTTTTTAATCAAAATGAAGTTTGGTGATACCATGAAAGGTATTCTCTCAACTTACAACAAAGGAACCTGAAATGTTAGAAGATGACGAAGGATAAAAAGAAACCAAAAGCAAAACTAACTAAACTTCCTCCATGTATTATGTGTAAGGGGAGTGGGATTGAAGAAGAGAAAATGAAAGGTTACAGACGCTACAAATGTTGGTGCTGTAATGGAACAGGAACACAACACCTAAACGATGAACAAACAAACAAGCAATGACTAGAATAACACCGATACCCGAAGAACTTTGGGGAGCAATTAACTTTGTTACTTTTGAAGTTAATAGAGCAATAGAATTAACTCGTTCCCGCGATACTCGATTAGCAGAAGCAAATGCCTTATTATTAGAATATGGTGCTTGTTTTTGTGCTGATGGTAAGGTATCACAAAGAGGAGAGATACCACAATGTTGGAATCCCGAAACTATTTTCACACCACACCGTGAAGTAAAGCCTAAAGAACGAATCGTAGAACAACTAACCCTGCCATTTGAAAATGAAGTTAAGTAAAGCAGAAGCAGATGCTCGTATAAAAGGGATGGGATTAAGTTATGGGAAGTATGCCGTTCTGAAATACCACAATAGCGGTAAATACACTCCGCTTATTTTTTCTTGTGCTTCCCACGGCTATCTTTATTCCCATGTTTATACGGCACTCGCCCACGGGATAAAAAATCGAGGATTGATTAAGCCAAGAAGCTCAAATGGTTATTGCCATTGCGCTATAATAGATGTAGAAACAGGGGAAATTTGTTGGAGAAACTACGAGGACTAGGACTATAATATACTATGAGTAACTTAAAACACAGTAACGAGAACGAGGAAGGACATTGTTTTGATTACCAATGCCTCAAAATCTTTTTGAAAGAGGTTAATGGTAAAGACATCGGTTCAGAAGGTGGTATCCGATTCACAATGTGCTACAAAGAAACAATCAACGGTAAAGAAACTCTCACCAAAGTAGATGAGTTTGTTATTTACCCTGACGCTATCGACTGGAAAAATGGTGGGCAAATGAAACCTGAGTTTCAGAAAAGGATTAAAGAACTCCACGAAAATAAAACGGAGAATCCAAAAGAAGGACAAATGCCTGTAACTGCTCCAGCAGAAGAAACAGAAGAAACAGAAGAAACAGAAGGAGCAGAAGAAGAATGACCGATACATACATAGTAACAAAGAAGTGTTGCGCTAATGAACACATCGCAGTAAAAGCAGATTCGGAAGAAGAAGCATTTACTAAAGCCAAAAACAATGAAGGCACCGCTTGCTTCGGTTATTTAGAGTTTACAGAATATCTCCCAACAGAGGTATGGCAAATAGAAAAACTATCACCAGAAAACACACAAGCAGAACAATACTATGGAACACAAGAACACTAGCGGTAGCGAAGGAGGTTATCCTTATTACCCTAACTTCAAACCATCCATATTACGCATAGTAATGAACAGGTATAACATATGTTCTCAGTATGTAAGATTCTTTCTAGGTAAACCTATTATAGATGATATTCTCTATGTAACTACATGGTTAGCGGTTATCAAAGTTTTATTCTTTTTATAGTCTAAAAGAATATAAAAGAAGATTAAAACTCGATACATATTTGGGAAAATAGTAGATTTTTGGTTCTGGATGTTGGTTTATTGTGTTGTTCATGTCCTGAATATGTATCGTTTTTTCTAGTCTTTTTTGTATAAACTGGTGTTATCTGGTAGTATCTTGATGATTTTTTTATTTCCGCCTGAAGCCTTGCCCAAGACATTAAAAAAAAGAATAGCCAGAACGCCCCTCATTTAATCCGATTTCATGCGATTACCTAAGCATTAAAAGTCAAAAACAATGTAATATATTCTATTAAATTAGAAAAAGTCAAAACTATATCCCATTTAATTTTTTATTAAATAAGCATACCCCACACGGAAGTAAGACTCCATGTGGGGTTATTTTTTGTTCTAAGAAAAGTCAAAACCGCGCAGCCCTACCGTGAATTTAAGTTTTGGGGGCTACAACTTGGTAAGAAAAGTCAAAAATAAAATAACACTAACACTCATATAGTAAAGAGTCAAATATACAAGGTTTCTTCCATGCCTTCACGACCAGAACAAAAGGGAGCTGTTCGTATCTTGGTGATTTGTTATCTCAGTCTTTTAACCTAAACCCTGTTACCTCAATTCTATTTTATCCTTAACCCTATAAAGGGTATAGACCTCATGAGATATAACCATTATACCATAGCGGATGCCTGGGGTCAAGTGTTATCTCCTTTATATTAAAGCACTTACGCCTGTTTGTTTTTTTTATTCTCTTTTCCTCTCAACTTTGCGCACTTAAAACCTGCGGAGCAAAGGACTTACGCGCTGCGCGGTGCACCGCCTGCCAAAATGGCATCACCAGGGTCCAAAAAACCAAGTGAAAATCACCAGCCATGCGGCAGTAGTGACCCAAAAGTGCCATTTATCATCGGACTTAGGTATATCATCGTCACGAAAGCATGGCAGAAAAAATGTGAGATAGAGAAAGACCTGGCTCAAAAAAGTTGGAATCCCCCATAGCCACGCAAGCCACAAAAGACCGAAGTTAGAACCAATCAGGAAAAGGCCAGCGGAAATGCCTATGAAAAGTTCCAAGCATTTCTTTGCCCTGACCCAATGTTCTTCGAACGGCTTCAAAAGGGTCGCGAGTTTCGCTACGAACGACTGCTTTCCTGCCTTCTTGTCTAAGTTTTTTAGAAACTTCCTTGGAGTTTTCATTGCCCGCCTAGTGTAGTCATCCATTGTGAATTAAGCCCCTTCTTCTAAGTAAAGAGGCTTAATGTTATTAAAAGTTTGGCGAGTTAATGTGTATTTATCTTGACCCACAGACCATGTTCCTTTACAATGAACACAAGTAACCTCAGAAAAAGAATCTTCCTCTAGGGTTAAGGAATAAGAATCACACTCATTACACTTGCGAGAGCCTAGAGAGAGGCTTTCTAGTAACCTCTCTCTTTTCTTTCTTGGTCGGGAGTAAAAACTACCCATCTAACTCAGCCTCAATCAAGGAGTCGATGTCGATATCTTGGGCTTCCAAGATTTCAGTAGCCTTATCCCTACGGTCAGCCTTCAAACTGGCGATTTCTAACTCAAGACTTTTCTGGGTATGAGAGGCATTCTCAAGATTTACTTTACACTCATCAATTTGAGCTTTAAGTTTTTCGATTCGAGCCGAAAGCCCATGCTCATCATTAGTCCAGCGGCGAACCTTGGTAAGTTCCTTCTGAACATTCTTGATAGAAAAGTCAAAAGCCTTAATCTCCTTGTGGTCGGAAACAACCTCGCGAGCTACACGCTCCTTGAGTTTGGTAATCTTCTTTTGAGCGTCTTGAAGTAGCTGGAATGCGGAACGATGCTTTGCCATGTGTATTCTCCTATGGATTTGGGTAATGGACTTGATTTGTGAATGTATATTATACCAACTCCCATAGGGAATGTCAAGAGAAAAAGTCAAAAAACATAAAAATAATTAAAAAAAGAGCAAGAGAGGATGCTACGCGTAAGCCTTTATCCTTTCATCGTTCACAGGTATTTCTAGAATGCCTGATGGGTGACGATGCCTCTCCCACTCACCCTATATTATACTAAATCCCTCTCCCCATGTCAAGAAAAAAGTCAAAAAAATATAAACCTGCCAAAATGGCAGCCGGCGTGCAGTTTTTTGGTGGAGGTGGTGGGAATCGAACCCACGTCCTGACAAGAGCCATGATAGGTTTACCAGTCGAACACCAATCACCCCCCAAAAAAAACCCCGGTAGAGATATAGGGAATTGAACCCTATCTCGGACATGGCGAGGGCTATCAAGATACCCTCTTGTTTATCCGCTTGACGACTAACCAAGTATCCCTACTGAGGAACATATATTATAGCAGCGCGCAGCCATCCTGTCAAGGAAAAAATCAGAAAAACTTGAAAAAATGTGCACCCCCCGGGCTGCCAAAATGGCAGGGTAAATGGGCTTTCTTTGTAGGTGAAAGCCCGTAACATCCTCCCCTAAACTTATAATATCGGCGAAAGGGGTTTGCCGTATAATGAAAATCCTCAGCCGTGGCAATATTCCCCAGCGTCATTTCGCCAGTAATCAGCCGTAGCCCCATAATCAGAATCCGAAGTTTCATAATCACATTGCTCATCAGCCATAGAGCCTTCCGCATCAGCCCAAGCGCAGAAGGTTTCATCCCCTTCATCACAATCGCAGAATATGGTAGAACGCACATCATGACCTTTCTCAATCACGCCAGTATCAGCGCAATTTTCGCAAGTAGGGACATCGGAAGCTTCACAAGCCTCATTAGGGCTGTAAGATGAATCGTAGTAGGAGGTGTTTTCCATTATGCGTATATTATACAGGCGCGGAATACAAATAGCAAGGAAAAAATGAAAAAACTTTCTAGACTGCCAA
>Ga0080013_1002188_pt1 | contig 23683 bp, 37 predicted proteins | sample ETNvirenome_6_85_FD_69236 | JGI IMG/M metagenome (GOLD analysis project Ga0080013, IMG submission 69236) | Marine viral communities from the Pacific Ocean - ETNP_6_85 (SPADES assembly) (version 2) | ecosystem: Environmental > Aquatic > Marine > Oceanic | place: Pacific Ocean | collected 2013-06-19
CTGCGCTTGAGCATTAACTGATTCGATCTCAGTTGCAGTGCGACGATCCCTGTCGGCCATGAGTCCATAGTCCGGAACGGTAACTCGCTGCTCTGCTACAGATTGCGTCTGCGCCATATCCTTATCGAAGTCCATCGGAGTGTTCGGCATTTGGACTGGCGCGATCCCAAATGGAAGAATCTGCCCCGGATTCAACCTCAAGTTCACACTGTTCGGGAGATCGCGCTCGGCCTTGAATAGTGGCTTGTTAAATAAAGTGGAGGCATCCATCTTCTCATTCCACACTTTCGTGAGGGACGCTTCAAATGGTGCAAGAATCTCGCACACACCACGAGGCGAGAACCAGCCGCCGTCCGTAATCTCATACTTGCACGAGATGAACGGGGGGTTATCGTGATCGAAGGGAACCTCCATTGTGTCCCGCAACGGGATGTCGGGGGCTTGGGGAGAGAAACATTCCATGACCCACTTGCCGTCCTCGTCATGGGAATAAACTTCCCAAACAATTATCTGATCCTTATCTATCGAGTGAGTAATGCCTTCGCGTATTTCCTTATCGTACTTTAAATTATCAATAATACCCGAGTCCTCGATCTTTCCACTCTGAATCCTATCAATCGTACTCTCGCTCGTATCATAAAGCCCTGCCCGCTTGTAGGTTTCCAAACTCATCGGCATTACCTGCGTGATCCGATCCGCTGTCCGTACCTCCTTCGTCCAAGGCGGAACAATGATATACATCGGGTCTATGGCTTGAAACTCCACCTGCTTGGTTTCGGGGTTCCAATAGGTCTTCATCACGCTATGCCCCGTCACCAGCATATGATCGATCCAACTCATCACCTCAGTGGCGTAGTTGGTCTTCTCATGCATCTTATAGCTGAACCAATGTTCGGCTGCTGTGGTGAATCCTGCCAGTTGACTTCGCATTGGCACAAAGGTAGCCAACACATCCAGCCCCATCGCCTGTTGGAAGAAGGCTGGCTTGAGCTTGTTGATGGTAGTATCTATGAGAGGGAAGTGTAGGTCAGATGCATTGGGCCAAGGCTTACTCTTTCGGCGCAGCCCATCGTTACGCATCTGATACCACACACCCTGTCGCGTCTCCCATTGAGCGCGACTCTTAATATCGTCAAGGACAAGATCGTAGATATCGCTCATTTCTTCTTTCTCTTTGGTAACTTCTTCTTTGGAGTCTCACTCTCCCATTGCTTCGCCATCTTAGGTTTATTAGCGTACATCCATTTTCGTTGGGCTTGGCTTTTGAAGGGCATTATCTGTTCCTTCCACGATTCCTGCCGCGAGGGGCAGCTTTACCCACTTTTAAATCTTCTTTGGTGGGCTTTAGATGACCATTCTTATCGGGCATCTGTTCCTTGGATTTCTTTTCCTTAGCCATTAGTGATTGTCCCATTCATTAAACTCGTCCGGCTTAGGGTGTCTTACCTTCATCCTGCTCCATGTCGACATGATTATCATCTCTGACTTCAGCGCATCATTAATACACCCATCACAGATGTACCCACCCACAGCCACATCCTCCGCGACAACCCCACTAATCTCCTTACACACATAACACACCCTGTCTCTCGGAGGGACTGGCCTTATACTAGACCGTCTTAATGTCAACACTTTTCCTCTAATACCCTACAAACATACCATTTGGCAAGGAATCTTCTTCAAAACTTTCCTGCGCATCCCGCATCAACTCTTCCATTGTAGGGCGGGTAATGGCATTGAACCTCTCCCAACTGCCACCTATACCGCCTCCACACGAGATGCAACCCATGACCGCATCGGCCCTGTCGGGACTATCCAATCCCCGTGATTTCATCTTATCCTTGGACTCCACCCCAAGCTTCCCTGTTCGACTTACTTCCGAACGCCTCGTCACCATCTGCTGGTGCAGCATTCCGTCATCGGGTAAAAGTATCTCCCTCTTCTCAATCACTCTCGCTGCGGTGTGCCACATCTCCGCACTCCTGTTCGCATACCGATCATCAAAGGGGCGAGCACCGAAGTTGACGCGATGAATGTCGTACCCCGCATCCATCAACGCATCACACAACGGTAACCCCATTCCACCTTCATCAGCATACACTTCATCCTGCGACAGGTTGTTTTTCTTAATAAGGTTTATGATCTTACCAATTGTCGTGTTCGTATTCCGTTCACGCCAAGTGACCATCTCCATCACCTTGTTCCCATTCCTGTACGCAAAGACACACTCATCGCCGCCAGCGGCAAAGTCAATAAACGCAACCCGCATCCCCATCTGTAACTCGGGCGGGTTCTGCAAACATTCCTCAAGGCTTTTGAGGTTAAGAATTAATCCTTCCCCACTGTCATCCACAAACTCCCCATAGATCATGGAACGGATCAACGGACTGTTCTCACCGTACATCTCTATCTGTTCCTCAATCCAACCCTTCTCCAAGTGTGGACAGTCGAAGGCTGTCACTGTATGGCAATCCCAAAACTTCCTTTGCTTGGTGAACGATTCATAGAAAGAACCCGCAGCCGCCCCCGGACTACTCATCACCAGCAACCTGCTCGGCTGACATCTAGCTATGGCTGTGAAGATGGGATCGGGAACTGTCTTAGCCTCATCCACTATCATCAACAAATTCTCTGTCGGCCCCTGCCTATGCCAACCCTCAAACTTTCCAGCATCATTCGTGCTAAACCCAATCGCCCTGCTCCCATTCTGATAATGCAGTTCATTGCTGGTAGCTCTCCATCCCTGCCCCAACCCACTAACATACTTCTTCAACGTAGGCCAAAGCTGACCCTCAACCTGCCGCCAAACGCCAGCAGTCGTTACAACCAAACTTTCGGGGAATCGAACCATGTGCCAAAGAATTGCACTAGCCGCAACGATACTCGTCTTACCACTACCATTAGCCGCCTTCAATGCAACTTGGCACTCCTTCTCGTTCAAAGCCTCCAACACCTTCTTCTGCCATCCATAAGCGTCCATCCCCAAAAACATCTTAGGGAAGTTCTCCAACTGACTCGCCTCCTCCAAAGCATCCCTATCCTTAGCCAACCTCTCCAAAGCCCTCTGCGACTTCTTCTCGTTGGGTGATAGCACAAGCGAAGGAGCAGGTGCTGTCTTGATCGACTTGCGCGGCAACATCACATCGCGCTTGCCCGACTTAGGTTTAGGGCCAGTTCGCTTGATCTTAGGCTGCTTAGGCAGCAGAATCAGTTTCTTCTTCTCAGCCATAAGTGTTCGCGAACACTTAGTTGCGATGCTTCACCCGCTCCGGAATCGAAGACAACTGCGAAAGCAACTCCGGTGAGACAGTGCTAGTCGCGGATTGATTATCACTTTTAGTTGTCTTCGGACTCCAGTGCGGGAACCGTGACTGTAGGAAAGCCAATGCTAACTTTCCATCACGGCTCTCCATAATCTTATTAATCAAAGCCTCCTCAGCCATCGCCTGTGCAGCCAACACCTGCGCGTTCAGCTTAGGCTTATCCTTCCTAAGCTTATCAACCCGACTCGGACTAATCCCACAAGCCCCACACGCCGCAGTCAAACTCATACCCCGACTCAGCTTATCTAGAAACATCTCAAGCGTTTCCCCCGTTAGATTCTTCTTGATTGAAATCTCCGCCATACGGGCAAGATAGCATAAGTTGAAAATACGTCCAGTTTTTTAGAGGGGGTATATATACTACTATGGCCGATGGGGGTGGTGGGGTCGGGGGTGGTAAACGCGCGTAACGCGCGCGCCATAGTGAACGCGCGACAATCGATTCCCGCGCGAGCATTGCTCATGCCATGCGGTCATCAGTAAAACTAATATAAGATTCACTAATACCATTGAATTTCTTGAAAACTAATGATTTCGAGCTCAAGAAATCCCACCGAAACGCGAAAACATTTTAGCACAAACAGCACAAAAACAATGCTTTCCCTTTTTTTAATTACCTCAATTATTCAGCTTTAATTAAGGTAATTAGTTTTGCTTAATAAGTTTTACTAATCAAACAAGTGTCCGCGAACACTTGCAAACCTTTGAAGAAAAAATAGGGGAGTGTGCACAATTTCCCCACCACACTCCAAACTATCACCAAGCAATCAAAGCAAAGATTTAACACGCTCTCACGCTCTCAAAGCTTGCCACCATTGCCGCACGTTACTCACAAAACAAAAACGCCTTAGAACGCAACCTCGCGCCATTAAGGGCCATTTGCTGCAATCCTTTCCCCTTGTTCGTTACCCTTATTAACACGAATCTTGTTGACTAGATAGCAGGGCATGATAGGTTCCTTGTGTTGGCCGCGATGTCAGCACGTTCTTTGAAATTAATTCGTGTTTGTGAGTGTGAGTTGATTTGAGTTTTTACGCTGTGAAGATTCAAGGCAATTCACACAACTCACTGTGTGACTTGTGAAAACAAGTAAAACAGAAAGGGACACAAATGAAAATAAACGCAACAGATAGAGCACTATTACAAGAGCAAGCTGCAACAGTTCTAAAGGGTTTTAAACCCTTTAGAGAAACGGTAACGCGCCTTGTGAAAGCTGGCGCAACCCGTGAAGAATTGGACAGCATTTTAACTGCTGGCAAAATTCCCGCAGGCTCAGAGCCTTACCACATTATCAGCCGTATTCTAACGGTTGATAATAATGAGAAAGGAAAGGTTGGCGCGAGTGGAGGCGGAGGTGGAAACGCCGAACAAAAAGAGAATAAGGAAAAATCCTCCAATGCAGGAAAAAAGGCTGCTAATGCCAACAAAGACAAGCCTTTTAAGGCAAGGGTAACAGCGTCGGGATTCGCAATGATAAAAGCGAATTTTGACGCAAGGCTTGAAAAGGCCACGCCGGAACAGTTAGCCGATGAGAGCTGGATGACAAAGCAGCTTGCCCTAGCTTGCGCGAGCCTCAAAGATTCACAGAATGAATTGAGAAACGCGGCAAACGGCAAACTTGAAAAGCCGAAAGCTAAGAGCAACGCCAAGAAACTTGTGAAGGCTAATAAAATGCCAGCAGCAAACGGCAAGCGAAACGCCAAGCCGGAACTAGTGAAATAAGTGCTCGCGAACACTCACAAACACAACGCAACTCCCGCAGAAATGCGGGAGTTTTTTTGTGCCCTAATCCTACCCACACACGCACGCGCGCGCGCACATTCTATTTATATGGGCGGCAATGGGTGGTGATTATATGGGCGGCAATGGATATCTTATAGATACTTACAGCTAGCGAATAAGCTTGACAAGGTGATAGCATCTATATATAATGGATGGCGTTGAGAGTAATAGACTTTCATATCTTTGACATTTTATATATGGGCGGCGAGGAAGTGACTAACTCGCTCTGAGGCACAGCAGCAACAAGTGTTCGCGAACACTAACGGCCCATGAAAAAACACTCAGCTTACGACGATGCTTTAGGAGATGCGCTAAAGGAAGGGAGAACGAGTAACCCTTAAAGGTAAGCAGCAATTGATTGGCACAATTGCACAGCGACGAACTCAGTCGGCACTGACAAACGGTCAGCTTAAATCTAGAATGTGTGAGGGAAGGAAGGAAGTGAACGAGCAAACAATTTGTACCGATAACCTTCCCGCCACATTTGAGCAGTTAGAAACTGACTGTTCAAATGTGGCAATTAAGCCACAAGCAAAGGAGAAAAGGAATAATGATACTAACTGAAGATGAGATGCGTCAGTGTGAAGACGCTACTGTTGATGGGGTTTGTGAGGGTACTTGTAATGAGTGCGGACACTCGCAACCTGTAGAACCCGATGCAAGCTACCCGTGTCCGGAGTGTGGCAAGGGTAAGCTTCAATCAATACTTAGAAAATACGGGATAATCTAATGATAACTTGGAAAACATTCGTACTAGCCCTAATCATGCAGGAATCGGGAGGTAACGACCACGCAATCGGTGATAGTGGTGCAAGCCACGGGCCATTGCAGATACAGGAAGACTGTCTAATAGATGCCAATAAATGGAGAAAGGCTATGGGATTGAGTCAATTCAAGTTCCCTAATGACTGTTACGACAGGCAAAAAGCGGAGCATATTCTTTTTGCTTACCTCCAGCAATACACACAGGCAAGGTGCAAGGAAAAGCACACGTTGGTAAGTCAACTAAAAGAAGGAGAGTATTACTGGAGAACAGGGAAGCCGCCAACGTGGGAGGATTACGCTCGCATATGGAACGGTGGCCCTAATGGCTACAAGAAACAAGCTACCCTTAAATACTGGGATAAACTAAAGAAAGCATTGGAGGAATAGATATGAATGGACACGAAAGGCGAGTATATGACGCAGCACCGCAGATGCTTGAGGCATTGGAGCTGGTAGCCAGCGAGTTAGAGGGATCGTGCGTCACAGTGAATGACACACGACCACGCAATCGCAAGCCCTCATCCATGATGGGTAAGGTGATCGCAGCAATCGAGGCTGCGAAGGAGACTAAGCCTAAAGGGGAGAGGGAGCCAAAGAGCTGGTGGGAGATATTGGATGAAGAGGAAGGCGGGGAAGGATAAGATTATATATAATCATAGCTATCCTTAAATCCAACAAAAATGAGGATCATGTTTTGCTTAGGGGATAAATGAAAAGAATGGGATCAGATGAAAACTAAACGAAACCTAATCAGATGCGTCATAATGAACCAAGGTATAATCGGATGGAAGAAGCTGATGAGAATTAATTATACACACTTTTAAAAACGTGACGAGATAAAGTTATTAACAGACCGAGGTTACAGGGTAATAAGTTATAAACAATAAGAGAAAGGAACAGATATGAGCAAAGAAAACAACCCTCGCATATTAAAATGTTGTATATGCTATAAGGTTTTCACTGGCTACGGAAACAACCCGCAGCCAGTTGAGGATTATGGAGAATGCTGCGACACTTGCAATAATGAAAAAGTTATCCCAATGAGGCTAATGATGATGGATCACTCAAAATACTACGGAATAAGACTAGGAAGGAGAGCATTATAATATGGATAAGGACTACGACTTCTTTGATTGGGACATCCATGATGATAAGGAAGGAAAGTGTAAGTACTGTAATGGGCGGGGATATATGTATGTGGAACAGGGTTCATCCCTAACATACCCCTGCACAGACTGTGAAGAACTAGAAGAAACTAGAAAGGACATATGAAAACTGTGAAAGGATCAGCTATTTTCTATGAGAATAGCAGGATGAGGGCGGTTATCACTGGGCTGGATAGGTCATCAGATAACGTCAAGACAGGCAGAATGGGTCAAACATTCATGCTCAAGAAGAACAAAGCCCCAACCCGCAAGGTGAAAGGTGCTGGGTGTGAGGGTTGTGATGTGTGGCATAAGTGCTACTTGTTTTGGGAACAAGCCCCAATGGCTGTACACCGTACTGCTGAGGCAGATAGGTACGCCTTTATGGGGGCTTGGGAGGAGGAAAGGCTAACCCAAATACCTCTGCGAGCAGGATCAGCAGGTGAACCTACCTCTGTGCCTTATAAAGTATGGAAGCGATTGCTTGCACTAACCCCAAACTGGACAGGTTATACCCACAAGTGGAGACTGCCCAAGTTTCAGAACTTTAAGGAGTTCTGCATGGCAAGCGTACACTCAGTGGAGGAGGCGCGTGAGGCACAGGCTATGGGCTGGCGAACGTTCAGAGCTGGCGGCATAGATGAACCCGCAAAGGGTGAGATAGAATGCCCCAACTCCACCAAAGGAATACAGTGTGCCGACTGCACCCTATGCAAGGGGTCAGCTATCAAGGCCAAATCAATCTACATCAAGGGTCACGGCCCTTGGTGGAAGAAAGGAGAAAAGAAGTAATGGATATATTTATTAAACTTACAGTAGTTCACAGAAGCTACAGCGCGGATAGTCATATTCAAACTATAGCAATACCTGTGAGAAGGATAGACAGAATAGCGGAAAACCCTTCCAAGGGTATTGGGAAAACTAATGCAACGATCTCCGTATGGTGTAAGGAGGGCAACGCATATACATCTTATGATGTTATCGAACCACTGGATCACATCCTTTGCGAAATTGGCAGGACTACACGAATATACAACGAATACAATCTCGGTGAGTAAAAGTTTCGGTGAACGAAACTTTGATCACCATCAACACAACAAAGGTTGACATCGTCAACCTTAACAAACGAAAGGAAGTATCATGGGATTAATGATACATTGCGGAGCAGAGCTGAAGGATGAAGACTTCATCAACAGCCTACCAGCTCCATCAAGAAAGACAGATACCCATGTGCCCATCGAGCATAGCTGGTTTATCAACAAGATAAAAGGCGACCTCGATACACGGGGGATAAGGTATGGCAGCGGAGAGTATGCTGTCACACCGGATAATGAGCGGATGTTTGGACTACTGGAGTTACAGGAGTTCAGCGTCCCGTCCATTGACGCTCGCTGTGAGCTGTTCAAGGACACCGAACTCAGCACTGAACAACGACACCATCTGCTTGTTAGAATGGTGGAGTATGGAGCGTTGCCCGCAACGCAGATGATCGACGTTGAGAAGGAGCATAACCGTAACCATCACAATGATGATGGGCTGCTGAGAGATCAGCATAGCTATGGTCATAATGCATGGCGGCTACTCCAAGCCTACACCCACCAGCTACAGCGTGGTGGTAAGTTCCGCTCAGATAATGCGCGGATAGAAGCCATAAGCCGCAGGACTCAACTGGCTAACAATATGCTCCAAAGGTTCTGTGATCCCGATGGGGCTAAGATGCAGCAATACATGAACGAACCGGAACTATTCAGTGACGGCTATTCAGTCAGCAAATCCTATCGGTATGTGATAGGGATGCGGAATAGTAATGACATGAAGTTCCCCGCTGGGCTGGTCTTAGGCATAGCCCCGTTCGTATGCGATAACCTCTGCTTCAGTGGAGAGGTTAAGGTAACCCGCAAACACACCACCAACATCAAGAGAGACTTGCCAATGCTTATCACTGATAGGATGGACACCCTCTTGACCAAGGGGATCGTGGCTGGATGATGAGTAACCTATATCAAGACCCTTACCGTGAAGGCACAAGGGAAAAGAAGGGCCGCTTGCAGGTCATGCGGCACAAGTATGGTGACTTTGAAATATGGGAAACCATACCCAACACACTACCCGATGGCAGGGTAATGAGAATCGTAGGTGAACACATTGAACTCGACGATGGAACCTATGTAGTGGTAGACGTAACCGAATCAAATGCTTTGTGTGAATCGTTGACGAGGAAGGTCGTCGAACATACAGAGGATGGAGAAGAGCAGGTTACACAAGCAACAAGGAGAGGATATAATATTCGTGTCAGCACTTATCGAGAAAAGGAGTCTAAGTGATGAGGAAGAAGCAGCTAGGGACTTCTGCGAAGACCTAAGATCACTGACTGAAATAACAGAAGTTAGAGGATGCACCCGTAAAAGGATGGGACAAGCCTTGATAGGGTGCGGTATCCAAAGTCTAAAGGAAGGATGCGATGATACTGAAGAAGCACTCTTGCTTGCAGAACAAATGCTAGCAGCTTGGACAGAGATCATTGAGTCAAAAGATACGGCGGAGTAACTGTCCTTTCATTGCTCCGCGCCCAGCGGGGATGGGTTCTTGTCCTTTCTACCCATCCCCGCTTTTTAATAAGTGCTCGCGAGCACTTATGAGAGGAATTCCCCAATTCCCCACATTGACAAACCGTGTTTTGTATACGGGTTTAATTGGGGGGATTAACTCCGTGTTTGGGAGAAAATAGGGGAGGTTGATTTGGCCCATTAAGTACCTTGACAGATAGCCCTGCTGCTGTCATACTAGCTATCTCATGGAGGAAGGAACCTTAGACGACAGTGCCGCAGTAGTCACAAAGATTAACCCCGACAAGATCAAGCCAACAGATATAAGACGTTGCCTTGGTGTACGGATCAGCGAAGGACATCACGAGAAGTTGACCATGCTGGTGAGGGAAACCGGAAGATCACGGAGGGATATTTTGGAGATGTTAATTGATATGGCTAAGGTCGGACAGTACTCAGAATAAATCTTGGAGGTGAGCACCGCTTTTCTATGGGCATCTCCTGCCCTACCTCCTTTAGCGGTGTGACCCTCCTTATTTTAAACAGAAGGATATAGAATGAAAACAAAAGAAAGAATAGATGAAAGATTAGAAAGACTAGAAAGGCGTTTGTCATTTGGAGATACAAGCTCGCATGACTTTGAGGAGTTAGGTGTCTTGCAAAAGCTTGAGACAATCCATTCAGAACTGCACGAACTAAGGGCGGCAGTAAATGATTTGGAACATCTTTCACAAGAATGAATAGCAGAGAGAAAGGGAAACGTGGAGAGAGGTTGTGGAGAGATCAGCTCAAGGATGCTGGCTACCCCAACTCAAGGAGAGGACAGCAATTCAGTGGTGACGAATCCGCACCGGATGTCATCTGCGAAGACCTACCTCATCTCCACTTCGAAGTAAAATATACGCAACGGCCCAACGTAGAGACGGCACTCATGCAAGCCAAGACAGATTGCGGAAGCAAGCTACCAGTCGTAGCAACCTACCGTACCGGAGGCAAGCTCAAGGAGTGGATCGTTTCCATGTCAGCCGAAGCGTTCTTTAAACTAATAGAACAATGCAAAAAGAAAAAGAACTAGAACACATCGGAACCGTGCTCGCACGAGCACAGTTAAAACTAAAGAAGGCTGAGAAGTCTTCGGACAATCCCTACTTCTCCTCCCGCTACGCAGGGCTGGACGAGGTGATCGAGGCAACTCGCACCGCTCTTAACGAGGAAGGGATCGCTGTTGTCCACGTCACTGACTTCACTCCCGACCGGACTGAGCTGAAGGAAGACGGGACTAAGGTACACTACCCACGACAAGACTTCGTAACCTGCAAGCTCATCTACGGTGAGCAGGTGCTTGCAAGCACGATGCCTCTGCGTTGTGCCAAGGATGATATGCAGTCTATCGGGTCGGCAATCACTTACGCTCGCAGATACACTCTGCAAAGTTTGGTTTGCTGTCAGACAGATGAACCGGATGACGATGGCAACAGTGCTGTCGGTGAGGAGAAGATGAACGCAAAGACGAACAAGCGTTCCAACTACAAGAAGCCAGCGGCCAAGTCGCAGGGAGAGTCTGTCGATAAACAGGCTGACGAACTGTTTATTAAACCATAATTAATAGGGTGAGTGGCAGCGATGGTCGCTAGGAAATCGTAAAGCTCCGAGCAACATGACCTCCGCCGTGACCCACTCACCCTTACCAATTTAATATTATGACTAAAGAAGAAAGCTGTAGACATATTGGAAGCATGAGGCACGTTCTTGTTAGGTGGCCTGACAAGAGTATCTCCGTGATAGGGGGCAGGTCGTTGCAGGAATTGTTTATTGCGGCAGATACTTGGGGCGACCCCGAAGAGGCTGAGTACATAAAGCTACCCGCAACTGTAGGCTATTCCGCTGATTGCAACCAAATCAGAGGAGGAGACTCTGCTTGGATAACCGGAAAAGAACATAAATGGATTAGCTGGAATGAGTTAGAGGATGTCATATGCAAACGCTATAACAAGGATGACAAGCGCATCAAGTACGAAGGGGGACACGGCCACCATTTCGAGTACGCTTACGCAGGTGGATACCTCAAATCGATCAAGGTCAAGAATGACTGACATTAACCATACCGAGAGGGCACATCACCCCGACTTCCCTCCATCCTCCCTGCCCGCAATGGCTAAGTGTCCATGCTATAAGTCGTCGTCAACAGTGGGGGCGGCAGCGATAAGGGGAACGGAACTCCATGAGAAACTGGAGGAAATACTGTGCAGTACCGCACTGGTGAAACAGTTGAAGAAGAAAGGATAAGAGAATGAGATGGACAGATAAGTTAGTGAAGGAGTTTGTTAAAGTGGCTACGGCGGGACAGTACGGGGATTACCACGACTGTTATTCCGTAGATATGAAGATGAAAAGATTCAAGAAAGTTAAAAACACGGTTTACTGGTTGGAGAGAGAGAAGGAGATGCTATGCGAGAAAGAACACCAAATCAAATAAGAGATGAGTCCATCAAGTGCTTCAATCAAATGGCTCCAGCTAAATACAATGCTGGACAAAAGGAGCACGGTGGACTGTTGGACAACAGGGAGGACATCATCGCTGACCTTCGCGGAGAAGCCATAGACTTTTGGTTCTACGTCGAGACAGCCGCAAGGCAGTTGGAGGAAAAGGATGAGCGCATCGAGGAGCTTGAGAAGCAGGTGAAACACTACAAGGAGATTGCATCAAGATGAAATCAGCACAAGGAATCCCTTGCAAGGCAAGGCACATACTCGGAAGCAGGAAGGTTAAAGCCGTGGAGCTGAGGCGATCCGGCATGACTTACAAGCAGGTAGGTGAAGCGTTAGGGGTTGGCCCTTGCAGGGCAAGGCAAATCGTGGTCAACAGTGAGTGGAAGCTTAGGTTAGTAGAAGAAGGGAAGGATAAGAAGCGGATTGCAGTGCTTGAGCTTGGCGTTCGTGCTTGCAATGTTCTATGCAACGCTAGGATAGCCGCTGACAGAGCTTCCGTAAGAGAGGCTATTGAAGACGGGCGGTTGAATCCGCGACCCAACGGGCTGAGAAACTTCGGGTGGAAGACTTATACCGAATTATGTAAGTATGCAGGGTTAGAGAACCCTAACCTACAGAGGAAGAAGATGAGAATTGATACGTTAAGAAACGAGATTCGCAACATAGAAAAAGAAATAGAACACTACAAGGAGATTGCATCGAGATGAGTGTATGGAACTCAGACAAGGGAGACCCTTCAGCAGTCGGGTGCTCCACTTGTGGGAGTAGCCCCACGGTGTTGTACCACATAATCAAAGACTTCCACCTGCTAAAGTGTAGTGGATGCGGGAGGAAATCTACCATCTCCAAAGAGAGCAGGGGGGATGCCGTGCTCTCGTGGAACTACGCTAACAGGAGGAAGAGATGAGTAGGAGGGCTTGGTTTGACAAATGGATGAGGGATGACAGGGGTTACCCTCCATCGCACTTTATGACTAACTCAGAGAAACGGGAGGAGGGGGTAACAGACCCCCTTGTAACGCCAGTTGAAGAGTTCCATCTTCCTCGTAAAGTTATAAGAGAGAAGGGCAAGCTGTACTGCGCGGTTGAGTTCTCTGACGGGATGAAGATCAAGGTTTCAAGAAGGGGATACAATGCCCTAAAGGCTGCTCAAGTGAACAACATACACACGCTTTCTTGCTTGGTGGGAGACGGGCAGATGGAGAGGTACAGAAATGTTGGCCCCAAAACCATTGAGGAGCTGGAAGGCTTAGTGGAGAAGCACGGGGCAATAAGGGCAGGTATGGATATGGGGCTTTTAATATGAACATCAACACGCCTCGCGGTCAAAGCTCGTTAGCTTATGAGCATGAGTGCATAGAAGCATTCTGTAATCTCTACCCCGACTACAGGTTCCTTGAGACTGACAAGCGGGAACCCGCTGCCATCGACGGGTTCTTCTATCTGCATAAGAGGGACTGGGTGGACTGTGCTGTGGAGGTGAAGACAAGGGACATGACCACGGAGCAACTCATCTGCAACTTCGGCAACGAGTGGCTGGTAACCCATGCCAAGATACTGAAAGGGCAACTCATCAGCGAATTGATCTGCTGCCCCTTCATCGGGATGCTCTACCTTATACCGGAGAAGAAGATTCTAACCATCAAGCTCACTGACAATCGGGGGAAGTTCCTCGTGGACTTCGATGTGCGGAAGACCAAGACACAGAAGTGTATAGATGGAGGGGAGAAGATCGTGAACAATGCCTTCATCCCTATGGATACAGCAAAGGAACATATATGGTATACGAAACAAACTGCAAGCTCTGCGACGACCACATGAGCATTCCCGTTGAGGAGAGTGATGATAAGGCGAGCAGAGAGATGGGGTTCAGCCCCGACAACTGGATGGGCAAACTGATCTGCATTAAGTGCAGCTACTCAAGGGACACGGGCAAGCGTCCTCCCATGAGCAGTAACATAAGAGACTTTTTTCTAAAGAAAGATGAAGACTAAAGACTGGGAACTGGTGGCAGCACTTGCGGTGCTGATTGGGTTTATAGGATTAATAATAAAATTAGTAACAGCTTTATGAAGGGCAAAGACATTCACGAATATTGGGAAGGCATTGGGATGCAGATACTCACAGACCCACACGCAAGCCGAAGCGAGGTGGACACTGCCATCATTGGCGTGAGAGGAACAGACAACCAATGGCTGAAGGATCGGCTGGAGGAGAAACGTGTGAAAGCTTGGAAGGCAAAGAATGTCAAAGACAATTAAAGATTACCCCGATGAGATAGCGTGGGCTGCGTCCTATATCCTGTCAGTGGCAGGGAGGAAGAAGCTTATCAGTGAGCAACAGGTTCCCATCATGCGCGGTGATGATGAGATCAGCTTCGGCAGCATGGACGCCTACTGCAAGGGACATCTCTTCGATCTCAAGACAGGCATGAAGCGGGACTACAAGCAGCAGATGGCTGCGTATGCACTCGGTGTCATGCAGAAGTTCGGGGAGAAGAAGCTGAAATGTCACATCGTTTACTCACGCTACAGGGATGTAGAGACTTTTGATATTGATATAAAGGAAGCAGAGAGTATAGTATACGCCATCGTTGACTCTGTTAACGACCCTACCCGCTCACCTTGGCCGTGTGATTACTGTCGCTGGTGCGCACGAAAGGATAACTGTACAGCAATCAAACACTTTAGCTATGTCATCGCCGGACAAGTCGAGGCGATGAAAGCAATAAATCTCAATGAACCCGTAACACCCGCCGTCAAGGAACGGTTACTGTCCATCGTGGATGCGATGGATAAATGGGGAGACTGGATCAAGGAGAAGGTACGAAAGAGATAGTATTATGCCCGAAGAAACAAAGAAGAAGTATAAGTACGTTAAGGTAGCCAAGAAGGGTTACCTCTACAAGAATGACCGCAAGACAGAAGGAAGCAGCGGCCCCGACCATAAGGGTAAGATCGTTGAGCTAGACCTTAACTTGTTGAAGGATGAAGCGAACGAGGAGAACAAGGTGAACCTGTTCATCTCCGGATGGGTCGAGGAAGATCAAGAAGGAACCCCTCGCGTTAGTTTAGCTGTTCAGAAAGGCGTTCCAATCGAGTCTGCTGAAACAGCAGAAGCTCCAGCCGTAGCGTCACCATTCTAGCACTAACAATGCTAACCTCTCGGCCTCTCTCCGTTGTTTGCAGTTCGGCGGGGAGGGGCTGGGATTAATTAGAAAGGAACTATGAAAGATCAAAGACCAGTAACAGAAAAGGAAAGAACCTTAGCTAAGATGGCTGTAGTAGCAGCGAGCTTTGCATACGGGGTAGATGACCACGAGATAATGAAAGCCCCACGGGGACATGAGCGGATATACACAGCAAGGCATACAGTCTACTGGCTGCTCCGCAAATCGGGAATGACCTACTACAGAATAGGGGCAGTGATGGACAAGGATCACGGCTCCGCCCTTAACGGGGTTAGGCAGATCAATATCATTCTTGAGCTTAACTTAAAGACAGGATTCGCTGAATGCGTTAGAGACGCATCCGAATACTACAAGGAGTTCTACGTCCCTCATAAAGCAAAAGAGAAGGCTAGGATGATGAAGGAGATGGCTGATGCTGTTTGACGAGACGCGCCCAGTAAAGAAGCCCTACTCAATATGGGAGCTGCGGCAGGTACTAGACAGTATTGATGAGAGACGCAAGAAGTTGATTTGGCATAGGAGCGAAGTGGCTGGCGGCGAATATCACTGGAACAACGAGGAAGCCAAGAAGGAATACTACCAGCTCGGCAAGCAGAGAGGGAAGGTTCTCTGCCTCATTACCGCATCCATCTAGACTCGGCTGATCCTAGTAACACACCCCTTCGTTATCGCAGTAGCGTCAACGATGGGGTCTTTTTCGTCCTCGGGATAATGTCCCGAACACATGATTATATAATCATCCTTAATGGCTAGTAGGATTCCATTGGTTATACATATGAAAGGCTTCACCTTTGAAAGCTCTGACTGAACGAACCCAGCAGGGTCAAGCCATTGGACTTCAACCCTTGTTCCGACCCAGCACTTGGGGAACTTGTTCTTAAATACCTTCCCAGCCATCTCTGAACTCCTCCCATTTACATATCTTCCTATTGCCTTTACCCATACCGGACGGGTGCAGGGTCGCATGATAGGCGTTCTTCTTCATCAACGCCTTGACAGGGATAACGTAGAACCCGTCATCGGGTATGTCTGCGTAGTCCTGTGAGTAGGGTGCATATAGAACCATCAAGTCACACGCATCCTTCGTGTACTTTGTCTTGATGCTCCCGCTGCCATGCGTAAGCGAGCAGCGGTAGCTGCCGTACTTGGATAATGTTGCGCTCTTGACTTGTACCCGAATCAGCTTCCCACCCTTCTCAGCCACTATGTCGTAAGGTAATTCCCCGAAAGGTATGCTTACGTTATAGCCCAAGGATACGAGCTTGGCAGATACAGCAAGCTCCGCAACGCTCCCTGTTCTCTTCGTCTCTTTGTCCATCCACCCTTTGCATTTCCCTGTTAAGTGCTCGCGAACACTTAGTCGTAAATCCTGCCCGACCTTTTCGGTACTGGCTTGAGGTCTTGAATCTTATCAAGGTTCCAAGAGTATTGTTTTGCTCTATCCCCAAACCTCTGCTTGTAGCTCTCGTCGGTTGCAATTTTAAAAAGCTCATTCTTTCCGTATGCGCGAGCCTTCTTAAAGATGTCCTTTATTATGTCATCCTTACCCTGTACTCCCACGATCTTCCCGTCCACCCTCTTTGTGAAGTCCGGTCTGTCCACCCACTTTAGACCGTCCGGCATTCCGTTCGGCGTGTTGGCAACTCTTTTACCGCCAAAGTCGTTCACCCAATCCTTAACTCCTCCCAAGCTTTGGTGAATTTCCATCTTTATTCCCCCGCCTTTTGCTGGGCTGTACTGAATCCTCGGCACTCCATTCAGTCGCGCCCTACCCACAAGCTCTTGAAGCATTGCGTACTGATCCTTGTTCAAATCATATGTCTCCCCTTTATGCTCAAGATGCTTGCTCAAGGGTGCTGGAGCGAGTAGCGAGTCATTGCTGTCCCTCCAAAGTCTGTAAACCTCGTTTGATTCGGGGTCGGGGAACATTTCTCTCGCAGCCATCGTTCCGAACACATGATGTGTGAGTCTATCCTCCTCCTTTGCCCCGTGCGGGAGCGACCTTAGTCTGCGGCCCCACATATCCACATGAAACGGGTCGTCAAGCTCAAGCAATCCAAGTGCTCCCATCTTTTTTCTGTAGGCGGTTATTAAGGCTTCATCAAAGCTGTCTGCCTTGTATCTCCTCTTGTATTTAGAGTTTTTATTGTAGAACCAGTCAGCCGTATTTGGAACAACTGCGGTTGGCATCGCTTCGGCTATCGGTCTGAGGGCTTTATCCCACCACTCATTAACATCATTGTGCGCCATGTTGCTTACCAGCCTTCGGAGGTTTGTGGCAAAGCTCTTGTGAAGTATGTATTCCCCTACGGACTCCGATCTTCCTTTTTCATTTTGCCACATCATCTTAATCCAAGAATCCTCTATCTTCTTCCTTTGCTCCTCCGGCATATCCTCCATCTGCTTTGCTAAGGCGGCATTGGCAAGAAGCATATAGCCTAACGGGCCACCCCCTCTTTCAAGCCCTCTGATTTTATCCCCTTTCCTAATATGCTTTTCATCTCCCTTTCGGTCATAGCCACCCGCCCATTCCTCTAGCTTGGTTAGGTTTATGGAGCCGTGAGGGAATATCGAGTCAGCCAAGTAACGCTCGCCCGTCTCATCTGATCCCGTCATCTCCGGTTGAACCTCAATTATCCCCTTCTCCATCATAAGCTTTGTGGCGAAGTACAGAGTCGTTCCGGTCATCGCCCTACCCAAAGCCATCTTGGCATCCCTTGAAGCAAATCCACCCTTATCCTTCGCCATAGACCCTCTAATCGCAAACTCCATGAATCCGAGAGGAGTGTATCCAGCGTGTTCCCCGAGTATATTAACAAGCGTCTTTTGGTACGGAGTTATTGTTCTGTACCCAGCGTAAGCCGTTCTGCCCAAGGCATCCGTCACCTTGCTTGACTTGCCCTTGCGTGTCGGCTTCTTGAGCCATTGGTTAATGCCTGCAAGAAATTCAGTTACTGCGTTTTCATTCTGAAAGGTTGCCTTAAGACCTTCGTTCCTTATCCGCGCAAGGTCTTTCTTGTTTATAAGAAGCTCCGGATGTAACTGAGCCTTGGATATGTCTCCATCGCTCCATCCTTTGCTCTCTCCGTACTCTCTGATAAGCCTATGCGTTTCCCCTCTTCTGAACGGCAAGTCTCCCATAGCCAAGAACCTAAAAATCATGTCGGGAGCGGCCCCAGTTGTCCCCTCCACAAAATCCTTCGCAAAATCACCAATATCCCGCAATGATCGTGGAGTCTGCTTCTTGTACATCCTGTACCAAGCGCGATGATGGTTCATAGGGCTTGTGGGTATCGGATTTGGTGAAGTAGACCCAACCTCGTATTGATTAACCCTCTGCCCGAAGACGAGTGAGGATAACGCATCATCATAGGCTGCATTGTTCAGCTCCCTTTTCGCCTTAACCGTATCTCCCTCGATGACAGCCCCAAGAGTCTTCTTCAATCTCTTCAAGCCCCACCCTTCCCAAGCGAATCCCTTAGCCCACTTATCAAAAGTTCCCTTTACTGGCGAGAGTCCTATCTGAGATTTATGCTTCCATTCCCCTCCGTCCCTACGCTCCAGTAGGGTTTGTAGTCTTGCTATCTCTTGGGCGACCTTCTTCCTTGCAGGATCAGTCTTTTCCATTGCAGAGAACTCTTCCTTCAATGCGTTCAGCTCACTTTTCCTTCCCTTAGATAAGAGCAGGTTATCAAAGAGATCGATCCCTTTTGTCATTGCCCTGCTCATAGCCCTTAGAGGGACAGGAACAATGTTTCCAACCACGTTAACAGCGAGAGTTGCTGGGGTTAGGAAGTTCCCTTGTAAATGGGAGACATAAATATCAGTCCATAGCTTCGGGTTATAGTCAGCCAAGAATCTATATTGCTTTGCCACGGCATTCTCAGCCTCAACGAAAGCATCGTAAGCCTTGTGAAAATTCTTGTCGCTCTTATCCTTAATCCATACCTCTTCAGCGTCATTCTTTCTTTTATTAGCTTCCCTCGACGCATCAATGAGCTTGGTTAAGTCCTTCCTTACGCTCCCCTCAAGAGCAGGAAGCCCTTCCTTCTTTCTTATGGCATCTATGCGGTCAAGGATCACATCAGTGCGACCCTCCCTCAAGTGCTTCATCATCTCTATTTGCTGTCCGTAATGTTTGCCCTTCTCAGCAGTGGCTTCCAAGGCATCCCTGTAATCAGACTCCGGAACCTCACCCTTCTTCCACTTATCATAGAGTATATTCTCTTTCTGAGTCATAAGCATAGTCTCTATGCTTTTGGCACTCCCCCCTGTAATCAGTTTGTTAATCTGATTTATGTCAGTTATCTCCCCAACGGACTTTGATATTTCTCTGCTTGGTAAAACTTCGTAATAAGATCGCGGGTCTGCCTCAACCAAGTCAGCAAGCTCAGAGGCTTCCTTTGTACCCTCCGCTCTCAGTCTATCAATAGACCTCTTGACGATAGTCTTTACGCCCAAGTTAGGCTCACCCATAGCTTCAGCTACTTCCGGTGGCTTGGGAGGGACTTCCGGTGGCCCTTCAAGAGCGGCATCCTCAATCTTCTGCTGCTTTAAGGACGAGATTACATCCGGCTTGGCTCGCGGCAAGACATCCACCGCAGGAACTACCTTCGCCTCCCTTAAAGACTCAATGACAGGGTCGGACTCTGGGGTGACAGCCTCCGCCTCAACAGGGGGAGGTAGCTTCTCGTAATATGCAGCCTCACTTCCAGCCTCTGCTGCAGGTTGATCTTTCCTAATCTCAGGGTCTTTCCTGATCTCAGGGTCTTTCCTAATCTCAGGGTCTCTCCCCATCTCAAGGTCTTTCCTCATGACAGGGTCTACCATAGGCTTAGGTTCCGGAGCGGCTTCTACGTCCCTTAACGGAACCTCCGGAGACGCCTCAACCTCCTTTATAGGAATATCGGGGAGAGGAATAGCTTCCTTCCCCTCCTCCCCAATAGGCTTATCACCCTTCATCCGCTCAAGCTGCTGTGCTTCAGCAACCTTTGGCGTAAGCTCCGATATAGGCTCATCTTTCAGCAGCGGTATCCGCTTTGTCTCAATGGAAGGCTTAACCTCTTCAGCTTTAGCCTTCTCCATCATCTTTTCCAGCTTGGCTTCTCGCCCTTTGCCTTTTGGAACCAGCCATGACGGAAGTTCTCTCAAGGCTTTTGCGGCCTCTTGGGGAGGCATATTCTTGCGAATGCCATGCTTCTTTAAGGCGGCAACATCTCTGGCTGCTCCGTGGACGAGGGCGGCTGTGAAGGCAGCAGAAGCAGATAGGCCAAATGCAGTCTCTGCCTTCTCTGTATCAGAATACTTTGGAGTCCCATCCTCGTTAACGCCGTGAAATACGTCAGCTATATGATCTTTGCTCTCGTTAACCCCATCTAAGATTGTCGTTGCGAATGTGGCTTGAGATGTCGCTTGAGCACCCGATGCCAACTTGCTTCCAGTTTTCGCTAAGTGCCCCAAAATTCCACCAAAACCAATAGTAGCAATGCCTCCCCTTGTTCCTCCGATTGTCTGGAGCAGGTTGACAGATTCTTTTGCTATACCCGTGACAGTGTCGCCTACCTTGCGAGACTTTGACCCTGCCGGAAACTGCTTATTAAACTCTTTCTGATTATCGTCGATTGCGGTTCTTGCCCAATCAAATCCGCCCTTAAAAGCCTCTACCTGACCAACATCTTCACCGAACAAAACATTCATAGAACCAGCAAGCTTGCCCAGCCAACTATCCCTGCCGCCCTTACCTTCCTCATAGGCTTTAACAACCTCCTTTGGGGTTCCTCCTCTTAGGGTGTCAATGGCTGATTGGACAGGTGAAGGAGCTTCTCTTTCGGGGAAGATGTCAGGGAAAAGATCGCGCCCCAACTGTCGCGGGGTGTCCTTTCTTCTCCCAGCCCCTGCACCTCTTCTTCGTATGTCCACTCGACGGCGGTATTCCTCCGAGTCTGTATCCGGCTTTGGCTTTGGCTCCTCTTTTGGTCGAAGGTTTTTGAATGACAGCTTCTCTTTCTCCTCTTCTTCCTCTTCCTCTTTGGGCCGAAGGTTCTTGAATGACAGAACTGAATTTTTGTCAGCCATAATTATTTAAGCCTGTGGATCGTATCCTTTATCCTAATAAATTCTTCGCCGTTATCATCAGTGAAGATAACCCCTTCTTCTTGGCCTAAAATCCACTCCTTATCTTCGTCCGGTATCTGGTTGGTTGTCTTAATGTGGTGAGAAGCCTCCACAGTGCGCCCTTGTATCTCCTTCGGTTTGGAAGAACTCTTGAAAGACTTCCTCGCCTTATCAATTATATCTCTTTGGGCTTTCGTCATGTTGCTTGGACGCCTCTTCCTCTCAAACACTACCGTCTCCGAATCCTCCACCTCACCTTCTGGGGGCTTCTGTCCTCCCCCTTCTATTGCTTCGCCTTCCGGCATATAGAGAATAGACTCTTGTCGCCCCCCTGTTCCTATATTGATAACGGTTCCAAGGCCAGCGGCGGTTGGGGACGGAACGCTCATATTAAACTTATTGAGCCACGGGTAAAAATCGGGGACAACATCTGTGTACGTTTCCCCTGTAACGGGGTCTTTAACCTCCTTGAAGTAGGTGGTTCTGTACAATGACTTTGGATCATCGAAGCTACCTTCTTCGCCCCCTTCAAAGGATTCCGGATCAATAATCTTCTTGAACTCAGCAACCCTAGCGATTGCTGCCCTAGCATTCGTATCCCATATCAGCTTCCTTTGTGCATCTTTTTGCCCGTCTAACCTCTTATGTTTTGCAATCAGCTCCTCTAGTTCGGAAAAATTAACACCTACCTCGCCTCTCAATTTAGCTAGGCTAATCTTGGATTCCTCGTATGTTTTATCAAGTTCTTCATACTTGGGGTCTTTTAGGTCAGTGTCTGCTAGGGCTTCAGCTTGCCTGTTTATTGAGGCAATTAAATCAGCTTCTTCAGCGATTTTACTGTACGGCATCACATAAGGGTTCTTGGTTAAAGAAACATACTTACCTAAAATCTTATTCTCCGCCTCTCTCTGCTTTATGTTGTCGTCCGACATCACCTGCACTAAGTCCGGAATTTTTAAGGTGCTGTAAAGTGTCGCAACCTCCTTATAGGTGCTTGGATTACCAAGAAGGTTTCTTCGGTCATTCTCTACATCAATCGCTCTTCTTTGATTATTATAGATTTCAGACTTGAACGGCTCTAAGACTTTTCTTTTAACCCCTGCGGCTCCAAGCTTCATGTATTTTATTTCCTCGGGGGTTTTCCCCTTAAAGTCGTCATCCGTCAACTCAAAGTCTCTCATCGGAGTGGACAAGCTTGCTCCGAGATTTCTGCTCTCCTCCCTTCGTGCTTCTCTATCTTTCTCTAGCTGCGCCCTTAAAGAAGGGGCAAAGGCTGAGGCTGCATCCAGCTCTGACGTAGTCAAGCCTTTACGGATACTTTCAATTGTTGGCGGAGTCGATTCAGGAAAGACAGGAAGTAAGCTTCCATCTCCCCTAGTTTTTGACGGGTCAAATTCAGGAACCTTATTCAACTTCTCAAGCTCCCTTTTAGTTTTGTACATCAGCAATGGGTCGCCATCCGCCAGACTGATGGCCCTCTCATGTCCGAGTGCGGCTGACAAGGATTTGTCCCTCGCCGCCTTCGCAGCTCTCTCCAGCTTACGCCGCTCCTCAAGCCGCTTGGATGCGGATTCAAAGCTGCTCTCATAGCTTTTCCCAAAGCCTTGTCCAAATCCTCCCCAAAAGTCTGCCATAATTTATTTCTCCTTATCCTCCTACTTTAATGGGCCACTTATTCGCGCCCCACGCTGCTCCTGCTCCACCTGCAAATCCTCCGGCCACTGTGCCAAGTAGCTGCCCAAACCCGCTTGGTTGCGCCGCTGCTTGTGCTTGTTGGCCCCAAATGCCAGCTTGAGTGCCAAAGATGTTGCCCTGCAAGCTCTGTTGATTCTGCAACAATTGTCCGGCATCGGTGCGTTGATATTGTATTGGGTTAAAGTTAGCTCCAGCCTGTTGCTGTGCCCCACTTAATCCCCCAAATTGACTGCTAACCGGAGCAAGCCCACTAAAGCTCTGTAGGTTAGCCATTTGCTGCTGCTGCATCTGCTGTTGTGTTGCAGTGCGCTGCATCGCATTAGCAAAGGATTGCTGGCGAGCTTGGTTGCGTTGTGCGATTGCCGATTGCTCTTTCGCAAAGTCAGCTTCCTGCGCTTGGTTCCTTTGACCGACTGCCTGTGCTTGCATCCCGAACCCTGCGGTTCTCGCATTCTGTTGCTGCTGTAAGCCCTGCAATAGATTCTGATATTCAGACTCTTCAGCTTGGTTACGTTGACCGATTGCAGCAAGTTCATCAGCCCGTTCCTGCATGACTGCGGCATTATCAAACCCTGCCGCTTGCACATCTGCACCAAGTTGGGCTTCTCTGACTTGATTGATTTGGGCTAGGGAG
>Ga0080013_1002189_pt1 | contig 23675 bp, 37 predicted proteins | sample ETNvirenome_6_85_FD_69236 | JGI IMG/M metagenome (GOLD analysis project Ga0080013, IMG submission 69236) | Marine viral communities from the Pacific Ocean - ETNP_6_85 (SPADES assembly) (version 2) | ecosystem: Environmental > Aquatic > Marine > Oceanic | place: Pacific Ocean | collected 2013-06-19
ACACCTAAGATAGAAGTAGATGAAGCTGAGATATGCAAAGCGGAGAAGATGTATGAAAAGAAAGAGAGTAACTAAAGAACCTTACGAGGGTTATACGCTACCTAAGAGTAGTGAGAAGGGAGTAAGCTTCGTAGACTTTAACGAACCATATAAGAGTAAGATACCTGTAAAGAGAGTAGTAAAGATAAAGAAAAGGAGAAATAAAGATGAGTAAAGGAGAACCTATACCTTATGAAGATGCCTTACCCATAGCGTTAGAGCATATGGTTGGTATGGGTATGTTGCCTTATGTAGAAAGAATAGCTATTGTTGGTTCTATACGAAGAAAAAGTGAGTTTGTTAAAGATATAGATTACCAAGTCATAACTACAAACACAGCACAACTAAAGAGATATTGGTTTGATAGAGATTTTTATATAGAAAGTGCAGGAGATAGGAGAATAATATTAGAAGATGAGCATGGCACAAGGATAAACCTATTCATATCTAAGTCAAGTTATTGGGGTAGTATGATGATGCATAATACAGGGCCAAAAAGATATAACATACGAAAGAGGGCTTTAGTAAAGAAACAAAATATGCACTTAACTCAATATGGATTATGGAGAGAACAGGAAGATAACCCTGATGATATAGACAAACCAATAATATTGGTAGCAAGTAAAACTGAAGAAGATATATATGATGCGCTTGGTTGGGAATATTGTGAACCTGAGAATAGAATATGAGTTTTACAAGTGAAGCATATAAATATGATGATGAAAGAAGAAGAGAGATGATTGGTAGAACATTAACGGCTGATAAGCCATATACCTATAATGAGGTATACCAAGCATATAAAAGAAAGTGGATGGAAATAACGGGAGTGGAACGCTTAGATATGCCTCACCCAGAAAAGTTCCTATCCACAAGAGTCGAGAGTAGTGGTATAGCATACGACGAAATGCTTAAATACCTCTCCGACACTGAGATTATAGAGCCTGAAAAGGCTTTTAAAGAGAAAGATATGAGTGAATACGAAGACAGTAGTATAACTACTGATGAAGAGACAGATAGTGCAACCGGATTAGGTGCATTGTTTGGAGATAAGGAAGATACTCCCAAAGAAGAGTATACACATGACGAATATAGCGTTAGAAGAGACTATAGAGAGTTGTTTGGTAGGGATGAATCTTATGAAACTACTGCGATTAGTGATTGGGATGATATGGCTGAAATCATGAATGATATGGGTGAAGCTGAAGATATACCTGAAGAAGAGCCTGAGCCTATCATAGATGATAGTGTTATGGGTAAACTAAAAGCATCAGTAGAAATGCCTGAAGAGTTTAAATTTACAGATAATATGACATTCTATACCATGCTAAGGAATATCTTTAGAGGTAAGAATATACTTGTCACAGGCCCATCTGGTTGTGGTAAGTCATCTTTAGGAAAAATTCTCGCAGAGATAACTAATAAACCATTTTATTCGTTTAACTTTGGTGATACGATGAATCCATCTGCTAAGATATTAGGTGATACTAAGTTTAGTAAAGAAGATGGAACATGGTTTAAGCCATCTCGTTTCGTTTCAGCTATAACTGATAACAGTGGGGCATTTATAATGCTCGATGAAATAACGAGAGATAGAACAGGTGATTTGGCTAATATCCTTATGCCTGTATTAGATGGTCAAAAGTATTTAGCATTAGACGAAAGTGAAGATGCAGATATGGTAAGCTTAGATAGTAATGCTTTTTTCTTTGCTACGGCTAATATAGGTAGAGAATATCTTGGCTGTGCGCATGACTTAGATAGAGCATGGAAGGATAGGTTCTGTGGTGGTTTATATGAATTAGATTACCTACCTCAAAAGAAGGAACAGGAACTATTATCAATAAGAGTGCCTCAAATAGATGAGGATGATGCAAGACGTATAACTGAATTTGCTAAAAAGATAAGAGATTTATATAAAGCTGAGGAGTTAAATGTAGCTGTTTCTACTCGTATGTGTCTTACTACTGCTGAATTGGTAGTGGATGGTATGAATTTATTAGATGCGTTAAAGCATACTGTATTACCATTCTATCCTTTACAGGGTGGAGATGACACTGAAAGAGTAAGAGTTATTCAAGCTATACAAAGTATGGGTGATTAATATGGTTAGAGCAAAAGTTAGGAAACATTTATATTGGCATGATATGGCTAAATCGTTGCTTGAGCAAGGTTTAATGCCTACTATTGTAGCTAAAGTTATAAAAACTGTATATCCTGACGCTGAAATTACAGGTAGGCATGTTGGTGCATATAAACGCAGACTAATAATGGATGGAATGTTAGAGAAAGACCTACCAAAAGTCCTATCTCCTAACGAGGCATATGCTATCGTAGAAGGAATGGTAGGAGATGTAGATAGGTTTGTATATAACTGTGCTGTTGGTTCAGCTAAAAGAACATTAAAATGTTTTGAATATAAACTAACAGAAGCAGTGGTAGAACATAAAAAGGAACTTGAGATATGGTTGAACACGGTAAACACGAGAGATATCACAGCAGTATAGACGATTGGACAGGAAGCAGTGATGAAGATTACTGTTATAGCTGTTCTAAATTCGTTGAAGCAGATATGGATGATAAATGTCCTATATGTGAAGCTAATTTAGATTGGGATGGTGACGAATGGGGTAGTGGAGATACAGCGAAAGCTTCTATATCTTCCGCCCCAAAAGTTTCTACCTCTGGAGATATGTGGGGTAGAACAGGTAGTGGCTATACTTGGGGAAAACAAACCACTTGGAATAAGTGGGGTGGTAGCTCTCTATCAGGTATGTGGGGTGGTGGTATATCTTACAACTCAGAAGATAGTAATGCTAATGCTCAACGTATGTTAAAGCATAAAAATGCGTTAGATAGCTTGTGTAAGGTAGTAGACCCTACGGTAGAACATCAGCTTGGTTTTGCTTCTACTAACACTGCATATACTAATATGAATACGGGTAATATAACTATTGATGGTTCTTTGATAAAGAATAATGATGATAAGTTAGATATAGTATCTGGATTGGCTATACATGAAAAATTACACTTAGTTCATACTAAACCATTAGTGAAATGGGAAAAGGATTACGCATATGAGAATGCGTTAGATAAGTGGGAAGTAAATTTATTACACTCTATTGGTAATACTGTTGAGGATGAGTATATAGAAAAACAATTAGCTAATACTTGCGCAGGGTTTGTTCAGTATATCTCTAAAACAAAGGAGTATTACTTTAATGAAAAGGTTAAAGATAACCTTGAAAAACCAAATGATAACCCTTATTTAGATTTATTAAATACATTATTAGCCTTTGTAAGATATCCAGCTAATATAAACAATGATAGAAAGAAACGTCATAGTAAACATATACAATTCTTCGCAAGGGCATTGAATGGGTCATTAGATAGTCGTAAGACTGTGCTTAAGGCTATTGAGACTTTATATGTCTATATGAGGAAAGTAGCTGAAAAGATGGCTGATGATATGGGTGAAGAAGATTTCACTGATGAAATTAAAGCTAAGATAGGCGATTTAAAAGATAAGCTTGCTGATACTAAACTCAGTGATGACGATTGGGCTGAGATAGAAAAGAAAATTGAAAGAGATATAGCAAAAACTCATAGACCAAAGACAGGATTGGGTAAAGTTGTAGAAAGAACAGGAAAAGATGGTGAATCTTTTAGAAAGATATGTGGCGCAAGCGATTATAATGAAGATAAAGGAACTATCTCTGAAAAATTAGAAAGAGAGATAAAGGAATTAGAAGATACAGACTATCATGAAACATCATTAGGTAAGAGTGAGTGTATATCTCCCAAACAAACAAAGGTGACATGGCGTAATGCTCTTCCTATACCATATGAAGTTGATACATATAAAAGAGATAGTAGAGCAATACGTAAACAAACAGCCATGTTGAAGCGGAAGATAGATTTATATGGTAAAACTCAAACTTTAACTATACGAAATCAAAAGCGTGGAAAGTTAGATAAGCGTATGCTACATAGAATACCTACGGGTAGGCAGGATTTATTTAAGAATATAATTATAGATGAGGATAAACCCTTAGATGTATGTCTGCTTGTTGATGAAAGTGGTAGTATGAGTAGTTATATGACTCATGCACGACAAAGTTGTATAGCTGTTAAGGAAGCTTTAGAGCATAATGCTAAGTTAGATTTATGGGTAATGGGTCATACTGCTGATGGACATAAATGGCATAATGAACCTAACACTACCAATATGACTGTATATCATACCCCTCATATGAAAGATAGACCTTTCGCTATGGGAAGTATGAAAGCAAGGTGTGAAAATAGAGATGGGAATGCTATCCTATCTGCCGCACAAAAAGTAAAGGAGGATAGTGACAGTCCTATGTCTAACAAGTTAATGATTGTATTCTCCGATGGTTCACCAGCTGCTATAAACTATGGTGGTGATAGTGGTATAAAGCATACAGCTAAGTGTGTTAAGAGCCTTGAAGCTAAAGGATGGTCTGTTATACAAGTAGGTTTTGGTGGCGCACATTATCAGGAACGTATGTTTAAGAACCATACTTATGTTGATGATATGAAGAACTTAGCTAATAATATAAGTAAGATAATAAGAAAGGTGATAAAGGTATGAACATTAAAGCCCCTCCTCATTTGGATGAAGCTTGGTGGTATATACTTATAGGTGTTTTTATAATACTATGGATGTGGATGTTTATATGGGTAGAAATATAATAGGAAAGTTAGGAAAACCTCGCATGAATCTTATAAAAGCAATATGCTATGAGAAGTATGGTGAGAAGAATTGGTCTGCTGATGAGATTAATGAGGTTATACATGAGAATAACCTCCAAATATATAACTCTGATGGTCGTTTAAGAACAGAAGGAGTAATAAAGAAGGCTATGAAAGAAGCTTTCCAAAAGTTAGAATCATAAGTGATAGGATAGGAGTGACACAACCTAATTAAATTGTTGGCTCATATTTACCTCTCGTCATTCCTATCCCACTAAATGTGGTAAAGACTTGCATACGCCCCCTAAAGCCGCTGAGATATACATAGTGATAACACAAGGCCACCCCTACCTCTATCTATAAGTAGGATGAGTAGGACTAAACACTATGAGATAGGTATGGTATCAATATGGTGATACCTATAAGAGAACCAAGTAAAGGTTTTGGTAAAAGATTAGCTAATCATTATGCGTCTACCTTTGCGTCAAGCGAGACCTATCAAAGCGTTTGCTGGTGAGGAGATATAGATATACGTTCGCAGTTATGGGAACACACATCTATACTTAGACCGAGAACGCAGGTATACCTTAAATTCAGAACATCAAGGAGTAAGCTCATTGCGAGTGATAAACAAGGATGGTTGTGGTATACTGATAAAACTATCACCTCTGCACAATTACATTTGCGTAGTTAAGATATGTATAGTTTTGATGTATAGTAAAGCTCAAGGGATAATCCCTTTAAAGATATGAGTGGTGAAATACATCTCTCAGTTTTGTTTAGGGGTATAGCTCTCTTTACCACAACCTTTAAATATGATAATAAATGAAATAGGAGTATATAAAAATGAAAATACAAGAGTATCAAAAGATAAAGAACGAAGAGATATCTGAACTAAAGGAGGCTATATATCAAATAGCTGAGATTATAAGGATGGAGATGCCACTGAGATATCAAGACAGGTGGTTAGCAAGTATGGTAGAACGAGGGTTATACCGTGTGGAGGATGAGGTTCCATATGTTCCACCGAAGAGGATAGAAGAATGATAAGAGAACTAATAGTATGGTTAGATAAACGCTTAGGGCGTAGCAAGAGAAAGATAATACTTAGGCCGAGGAAATATGGTCACAAGTAAAGCAGAAGCATTACATATATTGAAGATACTCAACGACTATATGACACCGAGAGTGATGTCTATGTTTATTGCAGACTTAGACTTTGAAGTAGCTGAAATAACTGATAATGAATCTTTAAGAGATAGTATAAAGATGGTTAGGGATTATATGCGTGACCATTTATGAGTAATCCACAATTAGATATGCTGTCAGGATTTTTATTCGGTATAGGATTTGGAATGATAATAGGAGTATATTGGTTATGAGTAGAGATATAGCTGAGGAAGAGATGAATGATAGATAGACCTAAGTTTAAAGAGTTAAGATATAAAAATGATAGAGATATTCCTGAAGAGTATGACCTCGTTCAGTTAAAAATGGATGGGATGTGGGGATGTATGGTTATGTCTCACGGAGAATGGAATATATATTCTCGAACAGGGAAGTTAAAGGCATCAGGACATCTGGACACATATGAGAAAGATGAGACTATAATACTTGGTGAGTATATGAAGAATAGTCATTGGGCGCATAAGCATGGGTATGACGGACACTTCTATGCTTTTGATTGTGTTAAGTATAAAGGACAAGACTTAGCTGAGGAACCTTTAGCTGAGAGATTGGATACGCTTAACCATTATGTATTACCTAATGCCGTTCTTGGCTCTGGACATAGTGTAGTTACGCCTGCTTATACACAACTTCATCCTTTAAATATATGGCACGTTAGTGATTGGGAGAGATTATGGGGAGAGTATGTAGTTGGAGAAGGATATGAAGGTTTGGTATTTAAAAATAGTAGTAGCTTATACAATGATAAGAACGCATGGTCGAGAATGAAAGCGATAGTTGAGATTGACTACATATGCACAGGCTTTAGACCAGCCGATGAAGGAACTAAGTATGAAGGACTAGTAGGTTCAGTCATAGGAACACTTACAGATAAAGAAGTCTTTGTCACTTGTGGGGGTTTAACAGAAGATATGCGTGATGCGTTTACAAAATACCCAGAACGTTATATTGGACAGGTATTTACCGCTAAAGGTAATAATTGGTATCCTTCAGGTGCAATAAGACATCCTATGTTTGTAAGGTGGAGAGATGATAAAGAAGTAGATGAGTGTAGGTATGACCAAATACCAGCAGGTGTAAGAGATTTATGATTGATAGATACTGCCGTTTGTGTGGTAAACGTATATCATTAGCTGAGTCAGACCTATACGCAGGATGTTGTAATATTTGCGCCTTTGGAATAATATTACTTGGGTAAGCTCTATTTAGCAAAGCTTTATATATCACCCTTATATATATCTATATTAAGCAAGTGTTAATAAGCATTTTGCTTAATGGAGCTATAACTATGGCAAAGAGAAAAGGAGATACAGGAAAGAACTTTGAGAATGAGATACGCAGGTCACTGAAAGGTGCTAGACATATATGGTGGTTCAGGATACAAGATACAAATGACATTAACAGATTCGTTAAGATTGCTGTTGCAGAGAAACAACCAGCAGACTTCTTTAGCGTATACAGAGGAAGACCAATTATGCTTGAGGCTAAAACTAGTAGGAACCTTACTAGCTTTCCTCTATGGTATGGTAGTGGCCGTTCTATCGCTGCTCATCAGATAAGAGAAGGTGAGCTATTAGTGAGGAAGGGCGGAATATCGCTTATACTAATAAGAAGAGAAGAATTTAGAAATAAGAAAGCATGGGCTATAACCCCTGCACAAGCAAAACATTGGTATAGTAAAAAATGGAAAGGCAAATCAGTAAAATGGGAATGGATGGATAAACACGCTATACCTATAGAGAGATTAAAAGCACCCCTACGATGGAATTTACAGAAGGTATATGAACAGATTATAAAATGATTGAAAGGCTAAGCGAATATGATAGCCCAAACCATTTAGATATAATATTCTTTGGAGTGATATGGACATTCCTAGTTATAGAGTATTATCTATGGAGGGTAAGCAAATGAAAGAAAGTAAAAGATTAGAATGTATATACTGCCATAGAGTAGCTTTATGGTCATCGAGTTTTGAAGTATATGTATGTGATGACTGTTATGTTAAAGGATTAGGTAGAGATAAAGCACCAAAGGATAATTTTTATGGATAAACCCACATACTACAAAGCATTATGGCATAACTGTAACAGTTGTAAGATTCACTATATGTCTGAGGAACCACACTTAAGAGCATACCTCTGTGATGAGTGTTGGAATGCTATACCTCACTTTCAAGTGAAGAGTGTTCAAGCTGTTCAAAAGAAAGTAATACCCAAAAAGAAAGATTATAGTATGGGAGAGATACTATTATATACTATAGGCAACTTAATATGTTTAACAATTATAGGATATTACCTATGGTTGAGGTGAGGAAACATATGAGAAGTAATAGATGCGATAGGTGTGGAGGTAAAGCTATTGTTCATGGCTATGATGGTTCATGGAGGTGTGTAGTATGCACTCCCAAAGAATGAGTGAGAACAAGGATAGACCAGATGAGAGTCTATACTTTACAATCAGTGATATGGATATTAGCGAAAGCTTTAAATACCCATTGGACACTGTTAGGTTAGTGATAAAATGTCAATGAGAACAGAAGTATTTGATAAGGTTTACAAAGCGGCTGAACACTATCAGTCCACAGGAAACCACAAGCAAGTCAGTTTCAGGTATAATCCTGAACAAAGAACAGCGTTTGACTTTACTACATGGAAACATGATAGTGATAGTGACTCTGTTAGAAATATCTTGGTAGAAGATGTTAAGGTATCTAGTGAAGGAATGGTATATGCAATAGGTGTAGATAATAGATATAACCTTAAACAGTATGCAAACCAATACCCTCAACATGTCAGGGCTTACCGTATAGACCGAATGGTTATTTAGTATGGGTGAGTTGTTAGATGAGTTTGTTGCTCAATTAACAGACGACAGTTTAGATTTAGATATAAAATCTCTTCTTTCTAAAGAGGAGTTAATAGATTGGGAATTATTAGTTAAGGTATATACTGATATAAGGATGACTAATATCGGTGAAGACCTCCCTAAAATATCTAAGTTTTATAACCTAAAGAGATGGCAAGAGGTATCAGTTATAGCTCTAATAAAAATGTATGAAGTGATGTGGGCAATGAATAAACCACAATTAGAGGCTATAGCAGGAGAAGTAGGTAAAAAACCAGATACAGATATAGGGAGTATGTTTGGATGAAAACAGTAAACTGTAATACATGTAAGTGTCAATTAGCATTGAACTATGTTAGATATAAAGACACTAATGGTAGTCCTTATTGTTATGTATGTTATACGAGGCTACTAGTATGAGTGAAAGGTGGAATACCTTTGACCGTATATGGGCTAAAGGTAAAAATGGAAAGATGCGTATGCGCTTAATGGCAAAATGCGTTCAACGAGGAATGAACCCTACTGAAGAAAATTGTAGAGATTATTGGATGGGATATATAAGGTATTACAAAGACGCACATACAGGTCGAGACTATCATATAAACCCTAGAAAACATAAGAGTATAATGAAAAGTTTAAGGAGAAATAGAAATGAAACAGGAAGACGAAGACAAAATAGTAAAGGAAAGCCATACCATGTGGCAACAAACTATAAGAAAAAGAAACGAAATGTATGAGAAGCAAGGAGATTGGTGGCCTTTCATACAGAGCATAGAAGATGTTATGGAACGTTGTCAGCACTTAGAACAGCATATTGATGACCTTAGTAATAAGATAGGAGAAACACAAGGAATGATAAAGAATTTAAGAAAGATATTAATAAAATTGGAGTTAGTAGATGACCGATTCGTCTTCTGATATGGCAGATATGGCTGGAGAATTACTCCAAGCGAAGATGGATTCAGCACGTAAAGATAGTCAAATAACCCATGTAATGCGTATAGGAACTTTCCATATGGAGTTAGTTCCAGACGGGTCTATACAAATAGATAAACTATTTCATGAGATACTTGATAAACTTATGGAAAAGTATGATGAAAAATTATTAGATATATCAGTGGCCCAAATGCAAAATGCAGATAATGGTAGACATTATGGATGAAAATAAATTTATAGCTGATGGAGGATTAATAGGGAAATGTTCCCTATGTTCTTGCACAGTGCGTAAACAGGACAACTACCTTAGCAAAGGAACCATTAACATAAATGGGAAAAGAGTTTGTGGTAGATGTCTATATAGTTTAGTCAATCCTGTTAAAAGAGCAGAGACTTTATATGCTCAAGAAATTAAAGATACAGGTAAGAAAGAACTACAGATAGAACAATACGGTGTATGGGTAAATCCAGAAACCGGAAAGATAGAGAAAGCGTAAAGCTTAAATAGCCCCTTGACAATGGGGTTATAGCCAAAAAGGAGATAAAAAATGGCAGAAGAAAGAAAAAAAACAGACCTAGAATTGGTCGTCGGAATGTTCCGAAACAAAGATAAGAACGAAAACATATACTACACAGGTAAATCAGAAGCAGGTGAAGAGTATGTTATGTTCCGTAATTCATATTGGAAAGAAGGCGCAAAGAAGCCATACTTCAGAATGATGAAGCGTGTAGAGAAAGGCACAGCAGCCTCACCATCCGTTGAGGATTAGATATGCCTAGAAGACATCCGCTAGACGATGCTTTAGCAGATATGATGGATGCATGGATGGAATTGTTTGAGGTCTTACCTCAATCAGGAATGTTTCCTACTATGCCAAAGAAAGCAGACAAAACTAATACCTTTGGAGAATGGGAAGATAGGAATGGAGAAGTATCTATTACTGTAGATATGCCGGGAGTTGAAAAGAAAGATATAAACCTTTCTGTAAACACGCATATGGTTTCAGTAGAGGCTAACGCAGGTAGTAGAGATTATAACTTCCAGCATGAGTTTCCAATGATTTACCTCAATCCTGAAGAAGTTTCTGCTAAACTAAACAACGGTGTTCTTGATATAAAAATTAAGAAAGCTAAGGGTAGTGTAGGCAAAAGTATAGACATCGAATGAGTGGATACAGCGATTGGATTCAATCGTCTAAAAGCCAACGTATATGGTTAGAGGAATCTATGACTGCTTTAGGGCAGTTTGCCTTTATATCCCCTATACATAGGATAAGACATTGGAACCAAGCCAAACGAAGAAGAGTGAAATGCTGGGCTAAGGATAGTGAGTGTGTTTTTTGTAAGCAAGGTATAGCTAAGATAAACGAATTTACCTATGGTATATACATAAATACTGATAGGGAAGTTAGATATCTAAGTGCTACACTTGCTACACATACTCACTTCCAACAGCTATTTTCCAAACTTATAGATAAAAATATAAATCCTACTGATATAACTTTTGAATTGAAAAGAACTAAAATTAAAACTACTTCAGGTAGAACTGTTAATGGTTACAGTATAAACTCTACTGATATACCTGTGTTTATCACTGAAAAATTTAGACCAAGTCTTTATGGTTCAGATGAACAGGAATGGAGATGGACTGTCCCTGAAGAGATAGCTAACTTCCTTAAAGATAAAGAAGGAAATGTTACTACTTTAATTGATTTGTTTTTACTATTAAAAGATAATTTCAGTGGTATAGAAGATAAGGATTTAAAAGCTTATGCTATTAAATTGGTAGACAATAACGTTATTACGTTAAAAAATGTTAGAGAGAAATGGATATGAAATTAAATAAATACATATATAAGAAAATTGCTGAACGGTACGGATTGGGAGATACCCCATATACACCAGCTGAAGGACTTATATCAGAAAATGAAATAGAAGAATGGATTGTAGATTGGTATAAAGATATATACGAAAGACTCCCCCCTATATGGTTAGCAGGGGATAGATGGTATGACCGTAGGAAACGGAAGATAGCTGAGGCAAAGGATGAAGAAGCCTGAAATATATGACCTTACCAGATACTTTCATAATGTTCGCAATAAAGATGGCTCTCTTAACCCTATCTTAGGGGAAGATGAGCTAGCATTAACAGCATGTCTTTCTTATCTTTTAGAAGATACTAATTTTGTTATAAAGGCATACTCAGGCACAGGTAAGACAGTAATCATGGATGCTATCTTTGGTTTACTACCTAGTGAGTTCTATCATACAATGGAACATCTATCTGAAACTGCGGTATGGTATGAGTCTGAAAAGATAAACAGGTCTAGATTTGTAGCTATACCTGAAGCACAGAAACTACCTGAACCTGTAATGGAAGTAGTTAAGACATGGGGAGATGGTAGAAGTGCCTTCAGAAAGCGCACAGATGTCACTATAGGTGCAACAGTAGAGACTAGACTTAATGCTAAGTATGTATTTATGTGTGTAGCAGTAGAGAATACCAAAGGTAGTTCATACTTTGATGCAGAGTTAGAACGTAGATGTATGATTATGCATACTAACCCTACCGTTGAACAGACAGAAAGAGTGATAAAACATAAATTACTAGATTCTGCTGTTCCTAAATCATTTATATCTACTATGGAAGATGAAGAGATAGAAGATTTAAAACGACATATACTGGATGCAATTATATCTAGAGATGAAGATGATGCATTGGAATTAAAGAACCCATGCGCCCCCTTCCTTTTTGAAGCTATCCCTAGTGCCTTCCCTGTATCAAGGTCTAAAGTTCAATATCTTTTAAGGCTTATAAACGCTGTGGCTAGGTTTTATCCAGATGAGATACTAAAGGTATCTGATGGTGGCATTCAATATGGGTTGGTAACACCTAAACATAATTGGTTGGGATTAAGAATATATCTTAATTCCTTTGTATCTGAATGTCTCCATATGCCTAGTCACGGCACTGACATACTTAAACTATTCCCTAACACACGTATAGATAGGTTTGGTTTCGCAGATGGAGATACTATACGCATGTCGAGTAATGAGATTAAGAAAGCAGCTAAATCAGCAGGTCTACCTTTCACGAAGATAGAGCCAATACTAGGTGCTTTAGTTATGACAGGGTTCCTAGAGATGGATGAAGATAAAGGTAAACGTTTATACTATAAGAGTCCACTCTTTGAAGAGCCTGTCGCAAAGATAAATTGGAGTGATTTAATTGAAGAAACAAAAAACTTTGTACGAGAAAACTGGCTTGAAGTCAGTGGTGAATACATTGGGCGCTATTGTGGCCGTGTCAAAATTGTTGACCCGTTTAGTGGGGACAACATTGAGCTGGGTGAAACAGCAAAGAGAGCGATAGATATAGAGAGTGGAGACTACCCCTCTATATTCAAGACAAAGAAAGACTCAATGATAGAAGATTTTGAGTCCTTCTTACTTAATGCACAAGGAGACTATAATGAAAAAGAAACAGAAGAAATCAGAGCCTACTATAGTAAGAGCTAGAATACCAAGAGGTAAACAGCAACTAGCAGTAGTGAAAGAGATGTCAGGAGGGTCACGTATGGTGGCCCTATGTGAAGATGGCAACGTAAGGATGATACGTATACCGGGACGCTTAAAGAGGCGTATGTGGGTGCGTATGAATGACCTTATCATTATAGAGCCTTGGAGTATACAATCAGATAAGAAAGCAGATTTAAAATATAGATACCTTCCAGCAGAAAGAATGTGGATGGTTAGAAATAATAAAATACCAGAGGAGATAAACATATGGTAAAGGAATGGGAATCAACATATACTGAGTTTACTAGAGAAACTGCTCAGTATCCAAAAGAAGTTGAAATGGAATACCTAATGATAGGTCTAGCAAATGAAGTAGGAGAAGTCCTAGGAAAGTATAAGAAACACATAAGAGGAGATACAATGGTTATGTCTGACTTTAGGGATGCTTTGATAGCTGAACTAGGAGATGTAATGTGGTATTTCGCAAGGATATGTGATGTTCTAGATATAAAGATGTATGAAGTGATGGAACGAAATGTGTCGAAACTTATATCACGGAAAGTTAGAGATAAGATTAAAGGAGATGGAGATGACAGATAACCCAATCATAACTCCAGATGATGAGATTAAAACTTTAACTGTTGACTCAGAACAGGAGAAAATTGAGTGGATAGCTCTTCTAAAAACCGCTGTTGATTTTCATGAACAATGTGCCCAAGCATGTAAACCTACAATTATAGGTGCAGATGAGACAGCATATAAAATACATAATGCTTGGGGTAGAGCTATACTTGAAACTATATGGTTAATAGAACAGTGGACTGTTGAGTCAGAGGGGCCAGCAGGATGAATGTACCACTAATAGCTACTGTCAATCAAAGAACAATAGATTTAAGGACAGGTAAATTGAAGGTTAAAATATATAGGAATAGTAAAGTAGAGGCAGTAGAAAGCCCTTACAAACCCTATTACTATATGGATAACAAAGAGGGGGATAAGTATAAAACTATAGCGTCTGATGAAGAGGTAAGACTATCTAAACATCACTATGTACCTATGAAAGATATAATACCCCCAACAGCGCTTTATGATGGTGGGAGAGAAGCCCTACTTGAGCGACTCTGTATAGAGAATCCTGAATTTTTTAAGAACTATCCAAACACTGATAACTTAAAAACTCTCGTATTCGATATAGAAACGCACTCACCCGACGGTGGTTTTCCCTTTGGTGAGAAATACCCTGTTGTAGCCATAGGGATAGTAACTTCAACTGGAGAGCGTGATGTTATACTCTGGGATGGTGAAGATGATAGGCAAGTTATAATAGATTTTGCAGCCTATATCAATGACTATGACCCAGATATAATAGTAGGATGGAATTTAGTAGGATATGATATACCTCAAATATTACATAGAGCTAAATTTCATGGACTTAAAGGATATAAGAAAATATTAAATAGAGATAATTCTAATTGGGGTTGGGAACCTCCAAGAAACCATAAGGATTTAAAGATGGTCGTGGGTGGTAGAATAGTATTAGACTTATTAAGATGGGCTAGATTAGACTATTCTCTTTCAGGTATACCACGAGGGTTAAAGAGTGTATCAAGAGCTTTTGGTTTAGAACCTATAGAGTTATCATTTGATGGTAAAGTACTCTTAGACTACTCTATGGATGAGATTAATGACTATGTATTGTCTGATGTTGATTGTACAATGTATTTATTTAACCATTATTTTCCACAGATACAATATATAGCAGAGACTTTAGGAGTACCATTAGCTACATATGTCAATGCTCCATCTAGTTATATTACTAAAATATTACAAGGGAGGTCATTATATGAACAAGGTATATTAACTCTCAATAATAATAAAGAACGTCATCCAGAGATATACAGAGCAGACAAAGGGAACTATCAAGCTGCACATATAGAGCTTTATAGGCCCGGATTTCATTCTAAGAATATAAAGGTAGACTTTAGTTCTTTCTACCCATCTGTAGCTATGGCCCTTAATCTAGGCCCTGATACTACTAAAATTATAGGATATGAAGACTACAAAGACAAGACAGAAGAGAAAGATGGTATACTTTATATCCCTGATAACAAGGTGGGTAAAAGAGTAATGGTTAAAATAGACCACTCTTCAAAGAGCTGCCTATATAAAATGTGTTCTGAGTTTAAAGAAATGCGAAAGCCTTATAAACAGGGGAAAAGTAAAGAAGATAAGAGCAAATCCGATGCTCTTAAAATAATGGTGAATACATTCTATGGTGCAAACGCTAACCCTTATATTTCTTATGGTGACATGGGTGTCGGTCTTACTATCACTGCGATTGCGAGGTGGCTCCTTCTTTCGGCTGTCGATGTCATCCGTGCACGATATGGAGAAGATGCTGTGGTATATGTACATACTGATGGGATTAATACTAACGTGGATGTTGATGTCGCATGGTTAGTAAATAGATTAAGAATTTTAATGAAACATACCTTTAGTGATTGTGAACCTGAACATATATCTATGGATAAAGACTATTATAAAGAAGGTGTATGGTTACAGATAGGTAACTATGTTTTACGTAACGAAGATGGAACTCTTACTAAACATGGTTCTACCTTTAAAGCTACCTCCCGTTCTAAATACTACCTGAAAGTTCTAGATAAAATTATAAATGCACGTATCAATAACACTGTAGATGAGAAATTTATAGAAGGTTTATATGATTTATCAGGATTTGAGATATCAGACTTCACTATGCGTAGGTCGATGCATAGAAAGAAACACGAATATAAATCTGAAACTGATTTAATACTTAATCTTATAGAACAAGGAGAAGCTATAGGTATTGAACCTGTGGAAGGTACAACATACTTTTATGTTAAAACTAAGGTAGGCTATAGATTAGCCACAACAGTTAAAGATATAAAAGAAATAGATATGAGATACTATTGGGACACTATAAGTGGACTATTGCAGAAATTCAAACTAAATGAATATATAATAAAAAAACCCCCTTTAACAGTGTTAGATGCAAATCAGAAGTCTTTAATGGAGTGGTTATAATGGGACAATCTTTATATAGTAGGATGGGAGTATGTATAAATAGGCTCGGAGTCTACATCGGATTGTACGGACTCTATGGCCTAAAAAGGAAGATGGTAAAATGGATGATGAAGAGAAAAAACTGGCTTCTTTCCTTAAAGAAGCTGAAGTCAAAATTGTTTGGCGAGAAGAAGAGAAGACAAAAGTCGGGAGAGGAATGATTACAAATGACGACGATAATTTTGTATACCTCACTGGTGAAAAAGGGACAGTCATTGTTAATAAGCGAGATATTATCGCTATCAAACAGTAAGGTGGTATTATGAGAGTAATGCCAATATCAGACAGCCCTTGGGCTCCCACAGGTTTTGGAACCAATACTAAGAATATAAGTTGTATATTCGCAGAAGCAGGTCATAAAGTTGGGTATGGAGGGTGTCAGAACCCTAAACATGACCCAGATTGGAAAACTCCGTGGCCTCTAGGAGATGAGAAAAAGACTCAAAGTTTTGAATTACTACCTATAATGCATCCCGGCCAAGAGAAGTTCGGAGAAAAATCTTTTGACCAGTGGTGTAAACTATTCAAACCTGATTTAATATTAACTCACTTAGATATACAAATGTTTCAGTATATCACTGAACGTAAAAAACCTATGACAGCTAATATACCTTTATGGAATGATAAGGGTGAAATGTTAACTAGAAAGGAAAGAACTAATCTAATGAATAAATTATTTAAAGAGGTACAAAGTGGACCTCCATGGAAGATAGCTTCTATTATACCTATAGATGGGCAACCTTCTATACCCGGATGGGCAGACGTATTAAAATTAATAGACTACCCTATAGCTATGGCTAGGTATGGGCAGAAGGTAATGAGAGAAGACTTTTCCGGCTTAGGTGAAGAATGGCATAATAATGTAACTTTTTTACCTCATGGTGTAGACTGTGGGTTATTTAAACCTAAGATAGTAGACAAACCAGACAATGCTTTTGTAGTGGGTACTGTCGCACGTAATCAACACAGAAAAAATATACCACGTTTAATGAAAGCGTTTAAACATTTTGTTGATAAGGAAAAACTATCCCCAGACCAAGCAAGGTTAATGTTGCATATGGACTGGAACGATTATATGGGATGGAATATACCATATATGGCTGAGTATTATGATATGGCAGACTATTTAATCCCTCAGATGATGGGAGCTATAGATAAAGGAGAAGCACCTACTGAAGAAGAAATGGTAGATATCTATAATATGATGGATGTATTTGCTCTTCCTACTGCAGGAGAAGGATTTGGTATACCTACCTTAGAAGCCTTAGCTTGTGGTAAACCAGTAGTCATAACTAATTATACTACTTCTTATGAATTAATAAAGGCAGAAGACCCATATACATGTGACCCCCCTTTATGGCCTCAGGGTAAAGAAGCACAGAATGGTCGAGACCACCTAATTGAAGATGACTGGTCAGACAGAGGATGTTTAGTACCTTATAAAGATATGTGGTGGGATACTCCACAGAGAGCAGCTCCACAAAGAGGTATAGTGTCTGAAGTAGCAATGGCAGAAGCCTTTTCAGAATACTATCATAACCCTAAAAAGAGATTAGAACATGGAAAAAATGCTAGAGATTTTGCTCTAGAGTTTTATGATTGGAATACAGTTCTATCACAAAAATGGTTAGATTTCGCAGAAAGGGTGACTAAAGGATGAATTTAGTATTTAAACTAGATGGAGTGATATGTAAGAATGAGAACGAAAGAATGTTGTGGAAACACGCTTCACCACTTTTTGGTGTAGTAGGGTTTATACAATGGTTAAAGAAAAGGGGACATCATATAACAATATGGTGTCAAAGACCTAATGAATTGGAAATTAAGCTTATGACGGAGGAATGGTTAAAGATAGAACAGGTGCCTTATGATAGGTTATTATTTGATAGACCTACATCACCTATCTTTGTGGATGATACTCCACCTGCAGCCAAATATTACAAACATTATAAAGATAATGAGGTAATATCAATGTTATATGAGGAATGGAATGATGAAGAAAGAAGAAAAAATGATAGACAACACTGACAGGGTTCAAGAGAATCTCGGTAGTGTGGGACCTTTTGTAAAGGTGACATGGAATGACGCAGCAAGTTCGTGGAAACAGTATAGAATTAATGCAGAAAACCCCGAAGAACATCTCACTCAATGTGAGACAGTGGGAGAACTAGTAGCTAAAGATGATAAAGCTATAGTTTTAGTTATGCATGGTTCTCAATGTGATGGTGTAGATATAATGGCTATACCTAGAGATTGGTGTCAGAAGATTGAAGTAATGGAGATAGTAGGAGAATGTATTTCAGAGAGTTCGGAATCCCAGCAAGAATAGCTAAATGCTCTTCAGTGGAAGAACTAGAAGCTCAAATTAAAACTTATAATGGTAAAAAGAACTGTTATTCAAGTGTTTATGTTTTTGATAAAGAGAAGGACAACGGCAAGACCGATTACGAATCAGCAGTAGTAAATACTATATGGTTTGATTTCGATGATGCTAAAGATACAACTAAATGTTTAAAGGATATAAGAAAATTTATACGTAGATTTTGTAACCCCCTGAAGATAACTCCACGAGTATATCTGACTGGAGGAAAGGGCTTTCAAATGAATATAGATTTTAAAACTCCTGTTGAATTACCTAATCATATAAAACGAGAAGCTATTAAAGATTATTTAAAACATCTTAAAAAGAAATACTTTCTGAAGACATTGGATGATATATGTATAAACAATAGTGTGTCTTGTATGAGGCGTATTGTTAATACAGCTTACATATCTAAGATAGAGGGAATACCTACTGGTGTGTGGTGTACTCAGTTTACGGTAGCACAAATTATGGATTGTGATATAGCTGAACTTTATGCTTTAGCTATGGAAAATAATGGAGCTAAATACCCACCAATAAAGAGCCCTAAAGCACAGAGAAATTTTGTAGAATTTATATGTGATAAGTATGAGATTGAACATACTGTATCTAATGGGATAGATTATTTATTAAATAAGTTAGAAGAGAAAGTAGGCTCTATTAGTCTAAGCTCTGATATAAGCAATGAATATATTAAGCCCCCTAGAAAGTGTATTATAGAGCTAATAGAGCGTAATATAAAGCATGGACATAGCAGCCACGAAAATAACAATGTAATCGCTATGGAGCTAATTAATGCTGGATGGCGAGATAAAGATATATCATTTGTATTTAAAAGTATATACAACGAACCTGCAGGAGATTGGGGTTGGTATACTGATGATATAAACATAGCAGGTAGACAAATCATAACACTGAAGGCGAAAGCTATAAATAGGTATTCGCATGATAAGGTTATGGAACTTGGCATTTGTAATGGCAAGTGCAATAGTGTATAGGAGAGAACAATGGTAACACTAAAAAGAATGGAAAAGCGTATGAACGCAGTAGAAGAATGGTTAAAAGACTTCGAGAAAGGAAGTGGACCAGCACAGACCCTAGATAACTTGAATTGGTTAGTAGGACAATGTAGAACAATGGGAAATCAAATGAATCAGCTAGGACAGCAGAACCAAGAATCAATGATGCAGCTTCAGCAAAATCACTCACTCTTACAAGCATTTCTAGATGAGAAAGAATTGATAATGGATTGGCAAATATTTGTAGAAGCAAAACAAAAGGAGGCCGATGATGCCGTTCAAGAGTCAGAAACAGAGAGCATGGATGTACAAGAACAAGCCGAAGATGGCGAAGAAATGGGAAAAGGAGACCCCAAAGGGAACTAATCTTCCCAAAAAAGTTAAACCTAAAACTAAAAGGAAAAAGAAATGATAATATTCCTAATGTCGTCCCAACAATCAAACAGATGTAACTGTGATAAAGATAAAGATTGTACATGTGGGTGTAGAGTTTTAGTAGACTATAAAAAATAAAAGGAGCTTATATGAAGAAAGCCTTTATAACGGGTATAACCGGACAAGATGGTTCATACCTCGCAGAATTTTTATTAAAAAAGGGTTATGAAGTTCATGGATTAGCTAGAAGATTAAGTAAACCTAACTTCACTAACTTATCCCATATAATGGATGATATAACCCTTCATGTAGGAGATGTTACTGATAGTGCATCTCTTAATGATATAGCTAAAAGTGTCCAACCAGATGAAGTATATAATTTAGCAGCAATGAGTTATGTTGCTGCATCTTGGGATTCTCCTATCACTACAGTTGATATAACGGGTGTAGGATGTTTAAGAATGTTAGAAGCCTTCAAAGATAGCGGGTGTAAATTTTATCAGGCTGGTTCGTCTGAACAGTTTGGAAACTACTCTGGTGGTGAGATAATCACTGAAAGTACCCGTATGAATCCTCGAAGTCCTTATGGTTGTGCTAAAGTATTAGCTCATAATCTAACAACCAATTATAGAGAAAGTTATGATATGTTTGCTATGACTGGTATACTCTTTAATCATGAATCAGAAAGGAGAGGATACGAATTTGTAACTAGAAAGATATCTGATGGAGTAGCTAAAATAAAACTTGGTGTATCAAAAAAGTTAATTTTAGGTAATGTTGAATCTATAAGAGATTGGGGATACGCTCCAGACTATATAGAAGCTATGTGGATGATGATGCAACAAGATAAACCTCAAGACTTTATTATTGCTACAGGTATTACTCATACTGTAGAAGAGTTCTTAGAAAAGGCATTTGAACATGCTGGACTTGGAGACTGGAAAGAATATGTAGTTATCAATTCACCAGAATGCCTTAGACCTGCAGAACTAGACTGGTTAAGAGGAGACTCTAGTAAAGCTGAGGAAATATTAGGATGGAAACCTACTGTACCTTTTGAAGAATTAGTAAAGAAAATGGTAGATAATGATATAGACATTATAACAAAAGCTAAGAGAACTCATTGGACGGAGGATGAATGAATATAAAGGTACTAACTCTTTTCAGAAACTCTGAAGAAAAGTTAGATAAATATTTTAAACGTATAGCAGCTCTAGAGAAAAAACACCCTAAATGGAATTTTGAATATTTTTTCTATGAAAACGATTCCACTGATAATACGGCTAAGTTATTAACAGAGTGGATGAAGGATAAAAAAGGAGAGTTTATATCTGAGAGATTAGAGATGCCTCGTTGGGGACATGAAGGAGCAGGACCCCGTATGGTAGCAATGGCTCAATGTAGAGAGAAACTTCTAGAAATGGCTAGACCTCTTGATTGTGATTGGTTATTCTTACTAGATAGTGATGTAGTGTTTGACTCTAATATTATAGAGAAATACTTAAAAATAGAAGGACCTGTTATGTATACACCTAATATAGAACATAATATAGACTGTCATATGTGTGAACCTCCTTGTAAAAATAAAGCTTATTATGATACCCAAGCTTTAGAAGATAGCACAGGAAATGGGGGAATGTTATTTACATGTAACCCCTTCTGGGATAGTAAAGATAGAACTCGCTGGGATAATAAAACATATGTAGAAGTTAATACTGCATATGGTGGGGCAGCACTTGTGAAGGCTGAGATTGCAGATAAGTGTTCATTTTTACCATGTAGAGGATGGATAGACCTAGAAACTTTTATGAAAGGTGTATCTGAAAGAGGTCCTTTGGTAGTAGTACCTACAGTTAAAGTGTATACACATGTTACTACTCCAGCTAAAGTAGATGATGGTTTTATAAAATATCAAAAATCTACTTTAAAAGATGTATGGAAACAATACTTAGGAAGAAAAAAGAGAAATAGTTTTAAGGTAGAGGAGAAGAAAGAATGATGGATTGGCCGTTAATGAAGAACTCGATTGACGAGGAACAAAAGCAAGCAATGATTGATTTTATCAATACCACTGGTAAATTTACCAATGGTGAAAAGGTAAAAGAATTTGAAGAGAAATGGTCTGAATGGTTGGGAGTAGATTATTCAGTATATGTTAACTCAGGAGGAAGTGCTAACCTATTGTTATTAAATGCAGTAGCAGAACTTTTCTTTAAAGATAAAAGTAAAAAAACTGAACATGGACACAACTCATGGGTAGTAAATTCAGCTCCTAGAGTTCTAGTTCCATCCTGTACATGGGGTACTACCATAGCTCCCCTTATGCAATGTGGATATGATATAGCATATTGTGATATAGATTTAAATAGTTATAGTTTCTTACGTAGAGATATGGAAAAGATAGCTGCAGAAGATAAGAGAATAGATGTAGTATGGATAACTCATTTACTAGGTTCACCAAGTAATATAGATTTAATTAAAGAAATATTTCCTGATGCTATGATTATTGAAGACTGTTGTGAATCTCATGGTGCTAGATGGGATGGACAGAAGGTTGGTACCTTTGGAGAAGGTTCTACCTTTAGCTTCTATTTCGGTCATCATATGACTACAGTAGAAGGTGGTATAGTGAGTACGAATAATAAAGACCTCTACGAACTAATGAGAATGAAACGCTCACATGGACTAGCTCGTGAGTTATCTCCAGAAGCATTTGATAAAGTTAAAAAAGAATATCCAAACCTAGATGAGAGATTTTTATTTCCTACTGCAGGATATAACTTACGTAACGTAGAGATAAACGCAGTAATAGGAATGAAACAGTTAAATCACTTAGATGATTGGATTGGTATACGTATGGCTAATCTATATTTATTTAACCTTATGCTTCTAAAATATGGAGATTATTTTATTCCTCCGGTTTTAGAAGGAAATAGTTCCTTTGCTTTTCCCTTTGTATGTAAAACTCCAGAGTTAAAGAAAGGACTAGAAGAACATTTAGCAGCTAATGGTATAGAGACTCGCCCCTTCTTAGTGGGAAATATCTTAAAACAGCCATTCATTAATCACCCAGATGCAGAGGGGTTTTTAAATGCTGAATACCTTCACAATAATGCATTCTATATTGGTAACAACCAGTATATAAGTAACGAAGACATGAGAAATCTAGAATTACTGGTAGCGGAATATTTCGCAAGCCGCGTAAAGTCTTAAATACTCATAGATATTAAAGTAATGAACCGCAAGGAAATGATAAAATGTTTAAGAACGAAGTAGCAGAATTTATATATAAAAGAACGTATTCACGTTGGCTAGAAGAAGAAGGGCGTAGAGAAGATTGGCCCGAAACTATAGGGAGATTGATATCTTTTTTAATTTCAAAAAGACCAGATATACCCCCTAAAGCAATTAGTAAAATAACTAAATACATGAATGAATTTGCTGTGATGCCCTCCATGAGATTTTTATGGGCAGCTGGGCCAGCAGCTAATTTTGATAATACTTGTATTTACAACTGTGCATTTGCTAAGATTAACTCAATAGAGGCTTTCGCTGAATGTCTTTATGTACTGATG
>Ga0080013_1002190_pt1 | contig 23668 bp, 47 predicted proteins | sample ETNvirenome_6_85_FD_69236 | JGI IMG/M metagenome (GOLD analysis project Ga0080013, IMG submission 69236) | Marine viral communities from the Pacific Ocean - ETNP_6_85 (SPADES assembly) (version 2) | ecosystem: Environmental > Aquatic > Marine > Oceanic | place: Pacific Ocean | collected 2013-06-19
TGATGGTTTCGGTTTAGATGAAGCAGCTGAAGTTACTGTTTATCCTCAGTATTCTGAAGATGGTGGAATGGAATCTGAACGGACTTACATTAAACAGTTAGTCCAGAAGTTCATTTCTGATGGTAGTTCAGACGATCTTTTTAACGAAGATGAAATTGAAAACGCAAATGGTGATTTTGATACCGCTTCTTAATTGAGTGGTATCATTTTCATTGAATTGAGGTAATATGAAAAATTATAAATGGTTATTGTTATCAGTAGTGTTTGTATCTACTTTGTTTGGTCAAATAGATATTAAGCCTGTTGATTTATACAAACTTAAAAAGAAGCTTGGAAATACTTATGTTGTAAAACTTGATGGTAAAAAACAAACTCTTATTAGGTTGGAAGGTACAATACCAGAAAAGAGTGGTTACCATAGAGTAACTTGGAAAACCACCGAAAAATATTTTTGGAGTAATGGTACGGCAACTGATGAATTTAAAGTTGTTAATCCAGCAAGTTATTCTAAAAATGGAAAGGTCTATACAATGTTTGGTCCTCTTCCAGAAATGAAAGGTAAAACCGTAGTTGTTACAGCCACTTATGGCGAGTATACGGATACTATTAATTTTGAATTAAAATAAAGTATTTAATATAAGGTAAAAATATGGATAAGAAATTAAAACGTTCAATAGAACGTTTGACAGAAATGGACACATACTCTAATAGGGCAGTCCGAGATACGTATATTAATAATATTGTAAAGAATTTAAGGCGTGGTAAATATCCTAAAGGTTCTCTTGAACGTATTAGAAAATTAATATCTAAACACAATATGATTAAAGAGGCTAAACAAAAATTAAAAAATTAGGGGTTAGTTCCTCTCTCAAAGGGGCGGGATCTTCCCCCTTACCCAGGTCCCGTCCCGACTTATTTTGAGAGATAATAAAAAAAGGAGTTTTATATGAAACAAATAATAAAGGATGTATTAGAAGATATGTCCAGTAGTCAAGTGAACCTTGGTTCATCAGCGGCTAGAAAAATGGTATCAACATTAATTTCTACAGCGTTAGAATCTAAAGGTTGTTATACAGAGTATGATGATAGTGAAATAGAAGAACAGAACGCCCGAGCAACTTGGGTATGTTCTATATGTGGTGAAAATACCTTTGATGTAGAATATGATTATTTGGGTAGTGGCACTAACCACTTAGGATGTGAGTTAAAATCACAGGAAGAAATAGATGAGTATGTTGAAGATATAGATGAACAAGCTTACGCACAAGGTCGTGGAAGTAGTAAAGATAGACGAAAAGGTGATAGACGAGAAAAGAATTATTCACAGAAGAAACATGAAGATAAAGTTTTTGGTGGTGATACTGGAATAGACGCTGATTTTATTATACCCGCCGGTGAAGAAGTTGATGGAATGTATTTTGATGATGAAGTGAAAGAATGGGAAGAGGCTGTAGGTTATGTTGAACCAGATAATGATACAGACACGGAGTTACGAGATAAAGTATTTGAAGAACAAAAACAAGAATTCTACCGAAATGATGATAACGATGATATCCCAGAAGGATTAAAAAGAGCTAAAGAACTTGCACAAGAGGGACTTAAAGAAGGATTACAAAAACAAGCTTATATGGAAATGACTTCTGATGGTTTACCTGAAGGTGGAGATGCACAGGCTGTATTAGAATCTCATAAGTTAGCTGATGAGATAGTTGATAATCAAAAAGGTAAGTGGATTTACGAATCCCCTGATGGTGGTAAAACTGTATTTAGACGACCATTCTCAGATTACGATCCAAAGAATAAAGAAGAAATAGATTGGGAAACTAAAGAACCTACGGGAAGAAAATTTACAGAATATAATAATGGAAATTGGAAAAGTGAAACACCTTATTATGATGCAGCACATAATATTAATAATGAAGAAGGACACGAAGAATAATGAGTAAAATAACTTTAGAAAAAGATAAATGTGTAAATTGTAAAAGAGAAACTTTATATAATAAAGAAACTCATATAGATTTCAGACTTGGTTATGTAGAAGGTGCCGGACAATTATGTTTAGATTGTTATGGTATTATCTATGGGTTAGAACCTAAGTTACCAGTATATGGAATGGAGTGAGTAATGCCAATATTAGAACAGCATGAAGAACAGGTAACTTCGGTATGGCGTAGAGTAGAAGTTACAGAAGAACAGGCAGAAGAAATTCAACAACTCTATGACAAGTATGATGATTGGAATGACAGATTAATGTTTATGCCTGATTGGGTTTGGGATTTAGATTGGGATTTACATTGGGATAAACCAGAAAGTGATGAAACACTTTCTATTGAGGTATTGGCTGAAGATGAATGAAAAAGTAAAACAAAGTGGGGAAGTATAAATGAAAGAATTAGTAGCGAATCGGTGTCCTCCAGGTGATAGGTGGGCATTACTTGAAGATGAAAGTGATATAGTATATGGTAGTCTAACTGATTGTTTAAATCAAGTATTCGTAATACATAACGCTACACAATTTTTTATTAACGCGAAAAAAGGTGAAGTGTATATAGAAGATGGTGTAGATAAACCACAACCAGTAAAGAAGTATTCACTATATGGAGAAGAGGTGTAGATAATGATATTAATGATATTAATGGGTGTAATCATACCAATAATATTTGGATTACTACATACAATAGCTGGAACATACTTAATTTACAGTAAAGGTAATATGACAGCATTAGGTTGGAATATGTTAGGATTTCTAACTAAATCAGTCTTTATGTTGTTTATGGTTTACATGGGAGTATCAGTATTAGAATTAAATTGGAAAGTATACGTTCCAGTGATTTCATTTGTTTGGTTTATGACTCATATAGCAGAAGCATTTTACATACAATACCACATGAATGAAAATTGTAGTGAGTTATTAAAGAGTATACAAATATGAATGGAGGATATATTTATGATTAAATATAAAATTGTAGTACCATATGCTACAAAGAATACAACAGTTATGTACAAATATTATTATTGGAGTAAATAATGAAAACAATTAAATACTTTTCAGCAAAATGGTGTGGACCATGTAGAACATTTAAACCAATTATGCAAGAAATTGCTGGAGAAGGGTCTGTTATAGTAAAGTTCATTGACATAGACCAAGAACAAAATAAAGCAAAGAACTACAATATTCGTTCAGTTCCAACTACGGTGATTGAAGAAAGTGGAATTGAAGTAGATAGATTTGTAGGAGTGATACCCAAACGGCAAGTACTACAGAAATTAATGTAGTGAAGATTCCAAGAGATTTTAAGTTACCCAACGAACGGTATATGATAACTGAAAATGATATTGTAGATATTATTATAGCATTTAATAATCAAGATTATGATTGGATTTTATATTTCTTTGAAACATTAGTACCAATTCAACGTGAACCTTCATATACTTTTGAAGAACTATTAAAAAATACCGGAATAACATTTCATGGAAAATAATAAATGAATAAATTATTGGCAAGTATGTCGTTAATATTAAATGAATAAAGAAGATATATTAATTGTATGCGCACTTGAACAAGAAGTTAATGGTAAATTAGATGGTGTATTACCAGATCCACGACAAATCATATACACTGGAGTTGGTAAAGTAAATGCTACAGGACAACTTACTGAGAGATTACATTCATCACATTTACATTATCTACCAGAGATGCCAAAACTTGTAATCAATTATGGAACTGCAGGTAGTAGAGAATTACCAATAGGAGAGTTAGTGGATTGTACTAAATTTATACAACGAGATATGGATGTAAGAGGTCTTGGATTTTTAAAAGGTCAAACACCATTCGAACAAGAAGTTCCTATTATATTAGATTATGACCACGTACAATTTAATCCAATAGGTAAGAAGTTACGGTGTGGAACTGGAGATGATTTTGTACAAGATTATACGGTACGGAGTGGATATGCCTACAGTAGTTATAGCGATGTATTTGATATGGAAGCTTACGCATTAGCTAAAGTATGTTTTGTATATAATGTAGATTTTATATCATTCAAGTATATTACAGATAATGTTAATGAACATTCACCAAAAGATTGGGAAGATAATTGTTCAGATGGTATTATAGAATTTAAAGAAAGGGTATTAAATGAACTTGAAAGATGATACAGTTTACAATCGTCCAGATAATGAAGTAATGGTTAGAACTAATGGTGATTACATTTATATTATATGTAAGGAAGAAGATCAAGTTCAACCCGTTATGAACAGAATGACTACTGATACTTGTTTTTTATCAGACTACGAAGAATGGGATGAGGATGAAGATATGAAGTGGATATTGACATTTAAAGTGTTGGATGAGTTTGATAAAAAACCAGAGTTGAATTAATGGAAAATATAATATCACAAGTAAAAAAGAATAGTAGAGAAGTCATTCGTATTAGTGAGAAAGAATATGAAGGATACAAGTTTATTGATTTGAGAGTTTACTATCAAGATAATAAAGATGGTAATTGGTATCCTACTAAAAAAGGAATATCTCTCACACCCAATACAGTACCAGAAGTTATTGAAGGAATACTCAAGGCTATGGATGTAATGGGTTATGGTGAAAAATGAAAACTGAACACAGGGGTATTTATATGCGGAAAAGTGAAAAGGTATTTCACCCAATTAAAGGTAAGTCCGTTTATATAATATTTCATGGAAAGGCACTTGGGGATACTTTAGCTTTCTTTCCTTATGTAGAACAATTCAGAATAGAAAATAAATCTAAAGTAAAAGTATATCTACCGAAACAAGAAATGATTCAATTTTTCAAACCTGTTTATCCTGAGATTGAATTTCTATATGAAGGTAAACACGTAGATTATTGGCCAGGAGGGCCACCTTCAGGAGATAATCTATATTTTAAATTACCATTTGACGCTGACAATGTACAAACATTTAAGATAGGTATAGGTTGGGATGGGAGACAACACCAACCGATGCAAAAAAGTGTTAGTGATATATTGGGTTTAGAGTTTAGGGAAGGTAAGGATGAATTAAAACCAAGATTGTCTTTCAAAGATCACGGTAGACCTATGAGAGAAAAATATGTTGCTATTGGAGTACATTCAAATGGGCCTCAAATGAAGTATTGGAATTATCCTAATGGTTGGGAGTATGTGGTTAAGTATTTAAATCATAAAGGATATAAAGTTTTAGCAATAGATTTACAATATAGTAATAATAGAGGTGAGTGGATACAACACAAACCAGGTGAACCAGATAAACCTAAATGGGTAAATGAACCACCTGATAATGCTGAAATGGCTCATGACAACCCGTTAGATGTAACTATGAGTAATATAAAACATTCTGAATTCTTTATTGGATTAGGTAGTGGTTTAAGTTGGTTAAGTTGGGCACTTAGAAAGTGGGTAGTTATGATTCATGGATTTACTAAACCCTGGTATGAGTTCCAAGATAAGTGTGTTCATGTACATAATGACAAAGTATGTACAGGTTGTTGGCATGTAGATTATGTTTTAAATTTAAAAGAGGATTGGGAAATGTGTCCAGAACATAAGGGAACTGATAGACACTTTGAGTGTTCAAAAGAAATAGATCCACCAATGGTATTTGAAGCAATAGATAAGGTAATTAAATGTTTATAAATCATACACATAAGTTTATCTTTATTCACATTCCAAAAAATGCAGGAACGAGTATTCGCAATTCATTCGAGATAAAAGGTTATGATCAAAGAGTGGTTAATAAAAGATATCCACACGATAGTTGTAGTGAGATTGAAAAATATTGTGGTGAAGAAGTATGGAATACATTCTTTAAATTTGCCATAGTTAGAAATCCCTATGATAGATTAGTATCATATTATCATTTTCATAAGTCATCACAATATAGATTTCCTGCTAGAGCAAATACTTTACCATTTGATCAATGGGTAATGAAAGGGTTAGATGGTAATATGAAAAAGAATCAGACTTGGTACTTAGATTCGGGTATAAATTATATTGGTAGGTTTGAAACTTTAGAAAAGGATTGGGATATGATATGTCAAAAGATAGGTATAGAGCCTTATAAGTTACCAAAATTCAACGTATCAGAACATACTACATGGGAAGATTATTATACTGATGATAGTGAAAAGGTGGTTCAGGAAATTTTCCAAGACGATTTCGAAACCTTTAATTATACCCTATAGTGTTCTTTCTTCCCAAAGGGTACATATACCAATAATACATATAAAAAAAATAAAAAAAAGCCTTGACTTTCTCGCTTTTTTTTCGTAAGATCAAATTATTATGAATATGAAGTTAATAAAAGAAGTTCGTGAAATCAAACGAAAAATGTCTTTACCCATCAAACGGGAAGGATCTCGTGGAAGGATAATTCCACCTAAGTTTTCTGAACGGGAAAAAGAATTGATGATTGAAATGTTAGTTCGTAGGTCTAAACGGCACCCTATAAAAGGCCCAGGACACATTTTCGCTCCTATGCAAATGCATAAAAATAGATTGAAACGAGGAGAAGGACATAACGAAAAGGGTATGTTTGGTTCTGCTCAAAAGAAAGCTATGGAACTTATTCGTAAAGGAGAATGGGTAATTTGAATTTTGAAGATTTAATTTATAAAGTACCAAATGCTATATCAGATAGTATGTGTGATCATTTAATAGAACACCATACTAAAATGTGTAGCCGAGGACTTGGTATTGATCAAGATAGAAAAGATGTCTTGGCTGGAATTGTTATTAAAAAGAGCACTGATGTTTTATATGAACATCACGGAGATCCAGAGATAATAAAACAATTAAATGGAGTAGTTGAAAAACACTTTATTGAATATGGAGAGAGATATAGTCACGAAGAATTTAGTTTATTGAACGGAGTATTTAATTGTTGGCCAAGAACAAATTATAATATATTTCAGATTCAGAAATATGATAAAGGTGAGGGAGGCTATCCAGCCTGGCACATTGATTCTGATTATCTATATCCATTTCACAATAGAGAATATGTTTATCTGTTTTATTTAAATGATGTTAATGAAGGTGGAGAAACTGAGTTTTTACATTGTGGTGTTAGTCTTAAACCTGTTAAGGGAACATTGGTATATTTCCCTACAAACTTTCCATTTGTACATAGGGGAAATGTTCCGATAAGTAGTGATAAATACATTGTGACTGGATGGATGAGTCTAAAAAAGGCTTGACTTATATAGCTATTTATCCTTATATTTAGTACTAAATGAGAGATAAAAAAAAGTTGAAAATAATGAAAATAAAGCTTGACTTATATAGCTATTTATCCGTATATTTAGGTACAAAATGAGTGATAAAAAAAAGTTAAAAAAAGTGAAAATAAAGCTTGACTTATATAGCTATTATGTTGTATATTAAGGTATGAAAAAGAGAGAAAAAATGTCAGATACGACTTTCGGAAAATTTAATCCTATGGCACTTAGGGAAAAATATAGTGCTGGTGTAAAAAAGATTACCAATCCTTTTAGTTCATTTTGGGCAGATACGAGTTGGGATACTCGTAGAACAGATTTTATTGATGAAGTTGAACCAGTCAAAAAAAGTGTTGACCACGTAGCGTTAGCATCTTATCGTAGGGCTATTTCAAACTTCGTAACTATTGTAACTAATGACCCTTCTATTCCAGTAATATTTCAGGACAATGACAGTTCATATACTGATGGTAAAAAAGTTGTTATTGGTTCGAAAATCAATGAGAAAAATTTTGACCCAGTTGTTGGGTTGGCACTTCACGAAGGTTCACATATTAAGTTATCAGATTTTGATTTCTTAAAGAATCTTGAATATGAGATTTCTAAAGAACTTTTCTTATTAGGTGAAGATAAAGGTTTTAGTAAATCTGAGGTAATGGTTCACGTTAAAAATATATTGAACTATGTAGAAGATAAACGAATTGATTATCATATCTTTTCTACTTCTCCTGGATATAAAGGTTATTATAATTCAATGTATGATAAGTACTTCCATTCTAAAGTGATTGATAAGGCATTACTTAGTGATGAATATACTTCTTTAGATTGGGATTCATATATTTTTAGAATATTAAATTTAACCAATAAGAATCGTAGGTTAGATGTTCTACCAAATTTAGTAGAGATTTATGAATTAGTTTTCAAAGTGAATGGTGGAGTTAAGAATTTAAAATCATCAAAAGACGCGTTCTTAACAGCAGTTGATATTGTAAGATTTGTTTACAGAAATATACCTGATGGTGTTGAGGAAGTTAATAAGAGAACTGGAGAAGTTGAAAAGAAACCAGCTTCTGAAGTTGTTGATGATGGTGGTTCAGAAACTTTATCAGATGAAGAGTTTGAAGAGTTAAAAGATAAAATTAAAAATAATGAATTGGGTAGTGGTTCTTCAGAAAATGGTGGTGGTAGAAGTATTGATTTACCAATAGACGGTGGAAGTTCTAATGGAACTCCTTCCAATAATAAAGAGTCTAAGAAAATAGAACTTACAGAAGCTCAAAAGAAATCTCTTGAAAGAGCAATTGAAAAACAAAAAGATTTTAATAATGGTGAACCCAAAAAAGTTGGTAAGTTATCTAAAAAAGATAGTCGTGTTGTTAAGACGATGGAAGAAGCAGGAGTTACTCACAAAGAAGCAGGTAAGGGAGTTTGTGATGAATATGATTATAATAAAGGTGAGTATGTACCAAGGGCAAATGGTGTAAAAGTTGTTGTTGTAAAAAAACTTACCAAGGCAATGATTGAGGATCGTGTGTTTCCAGCAGTTTTAGGTGGTTATAGAGATAATAAAGATTCAATTCGTAACGGTACTAAACTTGGAATTATCTTGGGTAAAAAACTTAAAGTTCGTGGAGAATCAAGAGATACTAAATGGACGAGGAAAGATACTGGAAAAATTGATAAAAGATTAATCGCCGAATTAGGTTTTGGAAATGAAAGAGTTTTCTCTACTAATTTTGTAGAATCTTATTCAGACGCGATACTTCATATTTCGGTGGACGCTAGTGGTTCTATGGGTGGAGATAAATGGGAAAACACAATGACTTCAGTTGTGGCTATATGTAAAGCAGCTTCAATGATTACTAATGTTGATGTTGTGGTTTCATTTAGAAGTACTCACGATTCAGCTCGTGGTTGTCGTAGTGGAGATACTTTCCCGTTGATATTAATTGGTTATGATTCTCGTGTTGATAAATTTTCAAAGATAACAAGAATGTGGAATAACATCTACGCTGGTGGAACTACTCCTGAGGGATTATGTTTCGAAGCAATTATGGATGAAATTGTTCCTACTTCGAATGATAGAGATTCATTCTTTTTAAATTTCTCGGATGGGATGCCAATGTTCAGTAATAATACGATATCTTATTATAGAGATAATGGAATAAATCATACTCAAAAAATGGTTAAGGAAATCCGTAGTAGAGGTATCAAAGTTTTAAGTTATTATGTTGGTAGTGATTATGAGAGAGAATCAAATATAAAAGATTTCAAAAGAATGTATGGTAAAGACGCAGAGTTTGTAGATGTAACAAATGTTATGTCAGTTTCAAAAACAATGAATAAGAAATTCCTTGAAAAGTGATAAAGTGGATTATAAACAAGATTTATAAACATAGTCCAATATGTAATTGTGGATATAGAATGAAACCAACCAAAACAAGAGAAGAATATAGTTGGAAATGTATATGGAAAAAATGTGGTTGGGAAACATTTCAATCAGGTAATGGTAAATTACATTGGAAAAAATAATTAAAAAAAGGCTTGGATCTTAAATAAATTGGTTGTATATTTAGGTATAAGAAATGAGAGAAAAATTTGATTTTAATAAAAAAAGGAAAAATAACAATATGAATAAAATTGTTGTAAAAATGGAAAAATCGGGAAACCGATATAACGCCTACGATATTGATGGTAATAAATACACATCAGAAATAGGTACGAGTACCCGTAAAGGTGCATACGAAAAGGGTATGGCACTTGAAAAACGTGAAGGTAAGGGTGGAAGAACTTATTGGTGGAAAGTACCGATGAGTGAATTTGAAGCTACTACCGCTCCGGTTTTTGATACAAGTAGTATTGATGTTCCAGAAGATCACGCTGAAATGTTGAATTTCATACATAGTTCTTATAAACTTAAACCCGCAGGTTTAGTTATGAAAGAACTGAAATGGAAATATTTAGTTCGTTCCGCTGTTCGTGGAAAGAATATTTTAATGACAGGACCCGCTGGTTGTGGTAAAACTATGGCAGCTAAGTCATTGGTTAATTCACTTGATAGACCAGACTTCTATTTTAATTTAGGAGCGACTCAGGATCCTCGTTCATCTTTAATTGGTAATACTCACTTTGATAAAAAGAAGGGTACTTACTTTTCAGAATCACTTTTTGTAAAAGCGATTAGGACACCAAACTCTGTGATTCTACTTGATGAGTTATCAAGAGCTCACCCAGACGCATGGAATATCTTAATGACCGTTTTGGATAATGGACAAAGATATCTTCGGTTGGATGAGGCAGATGGTTGTGAAACTGTTGAAGTGGCAGAAGGTGTTACTTTCGTAGCAACGGCTAACATTGGTAATGAGTATACTTCTACAAGAGTTATGGACAAAGCATTGATGGACAGATTCATCATTGTTGAAATGGATGTTCTGAATGATGATGAGGAATTTGGATTACTTACTTATATGTTTCCGCATGTAGATCCTGATTTATTGAAATCAATTTCTGAAATAGCACATACAACTCGTATGGAAAGTAAAAATGAAAATGGAAAACTTTCCAGTGGTGTTTCAACAAGAACTTCTGTTGAAATGGCAGGGTTGATGTATGATGGTTTCGGTTTAGATGAAGCAGCTGAAGTTACTGTTTATCCACAATTTATGGATGACGGTGGGATGGATTCTGAAAGAACCTTCATCAAACAGTTAGTACAAAAGTATATTTCTGATGGTTCTTCTGACGATTTGTTTAATGAAGAAGAAATCGAAGATATGGATTACGCTTCCTAATTAGGAAGTGTTGGGGTGGATGGTTTTTTCCTTTCTTTTCCGTCCACCTCTTAATTTCAAAGTAAAGGTAATTGGAAAATAGGATATGTTTGAATTTGTCGTAGTTTGTTTGTTAATTTTTATATCAGTTAAATTATCAGATATACATAATAGAAGACCACCAAAATTTTAAGTATGATTATTGGAATTGATGTAGATGGGGTATTGAGAAATTTTTGTGATGCCCTTACTCGTGTAATAAGGGAATATTATCCTCAATATCTTAAAGATGATTTTGTAGAAATTAAAGATTGGAATTTTCAGAACGACTTTAATTGCACTCGGGATGATATAAAACAAATATATCGATATGATCATGTTGAGGAGATTATGGGTAACGCTAATCCTATATATGGTGCTATAGAACAAATGTATGATTTAGTTGATTGGGCAGATAAAAATAAACATAGTCTTGTATGCGTTACTTCTCAGAAACCAGATATTAGACACCATACTTTATCTTGGTTAGGTAAGTATGGATTGAACTTCGATACTATATATTTTACAAGAGGTAGATTTAAATGGAAAATTCCTGTAGATTATCTAATTGATGATTCTCCAGAAAACTTTGGTAATTGGGTTAGGGGTCGTGGTACTGAATCAGGATATATTTTAATGGATAGGCCTTATAATAAAAATATTAAAACTAAAAATAGAATTTATCAGATAGATGATATTGTAGAGTATATTAATGAAAGATAATTTAAAAAGAAAAAAAGACGGTTCTTATATTTTAAAAAGTAGAAGTACGGCTGGTAAGAAAGGTACTTGTATTGAGTGTGGAGAGAATTCAGAAACACGAGAGTTGTTATTCAGATATAAACAGGATGATTTAATGTTAGTAAAGAATCATATAGAAGATCATTTAATATCATTTCCTAAACACGAATCTATTACACCTATCTGGTGTAGTAAATGTAATTGTTTACTTGAATATTTAATAAGGATGAAAAATGCCACCTTATAAACGAAGTATTAGAACTAAATACAAACCTTCCATTGAAGTGCAGGGAAAAGAAAAAAGAGTACTGTTGGAAGAAATTTATAATAATAAAACATTAAAAGAGGATATAGATTTCGCATTAACTGAACACCAGAAAATTACTGCTATTAAAACTCTAAGAAGTGCTTGTCAGGATCTCTGGAGTTCAGATGGAGATTATAAATCTAAATTTAGTTTAAGGGATTATAAAGATACTATAGACAAGTATTATAAGAGATTTATTGTTTCGAATAAAATAAGTTTACTATTAGGTAGGATTGATAGATGGTGTAAGAAGAACGGCCAACATAAGATAAGTAAAGTAAATTTGAAGGATAAAACTGGTAAATATACTTATAAATATACTGATAGGGAAATGGTATCGGATACATTAAATAAAATGACTAAAGATTTAAAATGGATTCCGAGTAAAAAAAGAATTGAAAGATATAATAAACTTTGGAAACAATATGTATAAAGTTATAAATTGTTTAAAGGAAGATAACCCAGTTATCAATAAAAAACTTAAAGAAGTTTCAATTGAAGAAGGACTTGAAATTGCGAAAGTATTATTCGAAACACTCAACAAACGAAAAGACGGAATTGGTTTGGCAGCTAACCAAGTGGGTATAGATGCCGCTGTTGCTGTGGTTAATGTTAGGGAGCCACTTATATTAATAAATCCAGTTATTAAAGAACAATGGGAAGAAATAGATTATTATGAGGGTTGTTTATCATATCCAAAAAAAGGTGTTAATACTAAACGATATAAAAACATTGTAATACATACAGAACAAGAAGAATGTGATTGGTACTTTAGTGGAGCAAAAAATCCATCTGACGGTAAAGGTAGTTGGGAACGAGAGAATTCAGATAAAGAAGATGAAGAGTTACGAACACTTGAGGCAGTATGTGTCCAACACGAAGTAGATCATTTAAATGGAGTAATATGTATGGATAAACAAATAAAATTAAAACCACTTAGAGTATCAAAGAAGTGGGGAAGAAATGAAATCGTTGGTATCACAGATGGTGATACCTACAAAGAAATTAAATATAAAAAAGCAAAACCACTTATAGATAGTGGTAAATGGGAAATCTATATTGGAGGCCCGATAACATGATTGACAAAACAATAAAACTTACAGGTGAATATCCGAGTGATTTTAAACCATCAGTACCAGTACAAGAAGTACAACAATTTTTTGAAGCACATAACTTCTTCGATGGTAGAATGATTGGTGGTTCTAAATCACATTATCATAAAGAACATCCAGATGATTTAATTGTATTTAATGCAAATGTATTGATGCCAGGTTATGGTAAAGTATGGTATGGTGATTTAAATCTTACTGAAGATTATTTAGTATTGAGAGAAATTGCTCAAAATTTAAATACAGATTTATATGTGTTGTGGGAAAGTGATGGACGATTTGGTTTAGAGATGAAACCATTGAATGAGTTATTTGATAAAGCAGTATGGAATACAAGTGAAGATAACCCAACTAAAGAATGGTATAAAAATAAAATGGAAATAAAATGAAAGATAAAGAACACGAAACATTTGAACTAACAGAAGAAGTATTTGCAAGATGGGATAAAGAGAATGCAAAATGGTATAATAAATACTTTGCAATACCATTTCAAAGATTCATTCAAGCCATTAAAGATTTCCCATCTGAAGTAAAATGGTTTTATCAGAGAGGAAGTAGAGGTTGGTCTGATAGGTCAGCTTGGTCTATTGATACTTGGTTAGTAGATAATCTGATTCCAATGTTAGAAAGATTGAAAAACAATAAACACGGCACACCGTCATCAATGTTTAGAAAGAAAGATGGAGTTGACAAAGACGGAAATTCAACTGATGAAGCACATAGATTAGCAGAACAACGATGGGATAATGTATTGAGAGAAATTATTTATGGATTGAAGTGTGCAAAGACAATTCAAGATTACGATTACAAAGATGTAGAAGTAAAGAAGCTAACAAAGAGTTCTAAGCGTTCATTTGAATTGATTGGAAAGCACTTATTTAATTTATGGGATTGAAAGTAAAATGAAAACAATAAAACTAACCACCTTTAATGACCTCGGTGATTGTGATAGACAAGATGTTAATGACTTGATTTCGGCACTCGTAAGAGTGGGTTATGAAGTATGGATGGATGACACTTTCGTTTGTTTTAACTTGGGGAATGAAGATGTAATAAAGGATGAAAATGGACGAACCAATCCACGATAGAGAAAATAAACCAAAACCAAATGAATAAATATAAAAAGTATATTACAGAAGTACCAGATTTTCCAGAAGAAGGAATATCGTTTAAAGATATTAGTCCATTACTTAAACATGGTAATGTGTATCGGCTTGCATTAATGGATATGTTACAGGGGCATAATAATGATTTATGGGCTGGAGTAGAGAGTAGAGGATTCTTAATTGCTTCAGGACTATCACAATTAAATGGTGGTGGTGTATTGATGATTAGAAAACCAGGTAAGTTACCACCCCCGATAGCACATAAAAGATATTTCTTAGAGTATGGACAAGATGCTTTGGAAGTACAACTCAATACAGAAGAATCTACAAAGACGGTAGTATTAGTAGATGATGTTTTGGCTACGGGTGGTACATTAAAAGCCTCTTATGAATTATTAAATAATAATGGGTATGAAGTATTAGGTATATCGGTATTAATTGATTTACAATATTTACACGAAAAAGATTTTAGTATAGATGACCATAAAGTAAGTTCGGTGATACAGTATGTGGGTTAGTGATGAAGAAGAATGTTAATATTTTATCCAATGTTATCTAATGGTAACGTACTTTGGACTTGTGATAACTGTGGTAGAACAGCAGAAGTATCTTGTCCAGATAGCAATGCTGTAGCATTAACTTGTCAATGTGATATGAAGTGTCATCCAGAATGTAATACTGATTGGTATTCTAAAGGATTGTATTGGGATAGAATTCCTATGGAAAATAGAGAAAGATATAGAAAAGAAAGACATAATCAATATGAGTAAAAAAACATGGAAAGATACAGAATAGGGTTGATAAGCAAAATATCAACCTTATAGGGTTGATGCATAGAACATTGAAATGGAATAAAATGAAACGTAAAAAGAAAATAGAAATTTAAATAAGAGGTCAGATAAAATAATGAAGAAAAATAGATGGACAGGTTACGATAGGTATTTAGTATTTTCAGATAAAACGCGGGTATTGAAAGGAAATTACAATGGTTACTTAAATTTCCGATCAGTTGTGGAAGTAGTCAATACTTTACACACAAAAAGAAGTAGTACATATTTATATAACGGAGAACTTCTTACCTTTAATAATATCTCTCAAACTGAGATAGAAACCATTTTTAATTCGTGGAATGAATGTGAATATAGACGTGGATTTGATAAGGTAAGATTAATTGCAAATAAACTTAACTTAAAAAGAATTTAGAGAAATTTTATTTCTCTTGGTTATTAGCTGGGAGAAATAAAATGGCTAAAAAAGTAGATGTTAAAGAATATCAATGTGAATTGATTAAAGTTGTAGATGGAGATACCATAGATTGTTATATCGATTTAGGTTTTAATTTAAAAACTAAAAAACGAGTAAGGTATATGGGCATAGATACTTGGGAATCAAGAACAAAAGATTTAGAAGAAAAGAAAAAAGGTTTGGCAGCAAAGGCTCGAAATAAGGCATTATTAGAACAAGGTGTTTTCAAATTGAAATCATTTGGAACTGGTAAGTTCGGTAGAGTATTGGGTGAAATATTTGTAGATCCCGCAGTTGTTGGAGAACATATTAATGAGTGTATCACAAACGATGATAGTGATATAGATTTAGATCACGATGGTTGGGTTAGTGTGAATGATATTTTGATTGAAGAAGGACACGCTTACCCTTATTATGGTGGAAAGAAAAAGGATTTTGATGAAGAAGTCGCAAAAGAAAAAGCAGCAGCATTCGAAGAAAAATCAGAAGTATAAAATTGTAGTTCCTTACGCAACTAAAAATACTTCGGTTAGTTATAAATTTATGCAGTGGAGTAAATAATGAAAACAATAAAATATTTTTCAGCAAAATGGTGTGGGCCTTGTAAGGTTTTTAAACCTATAATGCAAGAAATTGCAGGTGAGGAATCTATTATAGTAGAGTTTATTGATGTAGATCAATCATATGATTTAGCGGCTAAATATGGAGTTCGCTCAATCCCAGCTACGGTAATTGAAGAAAATGGTGTAGAGGTAGATAGATTCATTGGGGCTATTCCAAAAGACCAAATTTTGGCAAAAATATTATGAAAGTAAAAGTACTATTTGACCACCCTACAATTGAAGGTATGATTTATAAGGGTACTGAAATTGAGGTAAAAGAAGAACATTTTAATACTAAACATTATGATGAAAAGATAAAAGGAAAGACAGATACAGGTAAAATAGTTTGGGTACCAGTAAAGTTATTAGAAAAAATATAAAAAAATGGAACTTTTTTGGGTTTGAAACGTATACTTATAGTAGAGAAATAATTTTGACGGATTTGATTGTCTGTAAAAATAAAGAATTCGACGCTCATTATGAGGTCGATAAATAACCGAATATCAAGGTTCAATAGAAGTTGATATTCACAGTTGACTAACGTAACTAATAGGAGAAATAAAATGACTAAAGTTGCATTTCGTACAAATATCCCTTTTTTCGATCGGGATACTTTTCTAACACCCTTTGATAAAATGTTCGACCAAATGGTTGAAACTCAATTCCCAGATATTACAAAATCTGTAGGAGTTAAACCATACGCAGGTTCAGCATACCCAAAAGTAAACGTATATGAATACGATAACAAAGTAGGTATTGTTGCTGAGATTCCTGGGTTGAATAAAAAACAACTGGAAGTTTCAGTTGAAGATGGTGTATTAACAATCTCAGGAGATAAACATAGTGCTTTCGAAAATGAAGGTGCTAAGGTTCTTCGTAGAGAACTAAAACAATCATCTTTTAAACGCCAATTTGAATTGGGTGATTTATTAGATGGTGAGAATATTTCAGCTAATTTTAAAGATGGAATATTGTCAGTAGAAGTTCCTAAACTTGAACAGGAACAACCGAAAAGGCATACTGTAAAGATTGTCTAAATAATGCAAATCATCAATGTAAATGATGATAGGTATGTTGTCTGTGGAACGGTATCGGTTCAAAAGGTTACAGAAGTATCTACTGATGAATTAAAAAGTTGGTATAGTTTAGCTGATACCGTTTTGCGGAACGGTGACATATATTACATATGTATGAAAATTATTGAGGTTGAATACGAAGATGTTTAACTATTTATTTTTATGGATAGAATAAAAGAACTTCGTTATAAAAAAACTCGACAACAATTACGCTATGTACAACTTGCATTAGAAGAGACACGATTAATTTATGAAGATTGTATTGATAAGTTTAATATAGATTTTAAAGATGAATTAATAAAGTCACGAGAATTCGAGAAACCGATAACAGAACCAGATGATTTTCATTTGAGAATAAATTCTGATATTGATAAAAAAACATTTAATGATATTTATAAAAAGATTGCGGTTAAAGTTCATCCCGATAAAAAAACTGGAGATGAAGATCAATTCAAAGAATTAAATACTGCTAATAAGAATAAAGATTACGGTATAATGTTAGAAATGGCAGAAAAATTAGGAATTCAAATTAAAAACAATGAACAAAATTATTTGAATAATACAAAACAAATTAGAGCCATAATAGAATCTATTAAAGGTATGCAAACTACATTTGCGTGGCAATGGGAACATTCTGAAGAGGATCAAAAACCTGCATATAGACATTTTATTTTGGAACAAATGAAGTTGTGAAGATATTTATTATTAACTCAGAAAGGTCATATCATGCGTAGAAAACACGTAGTACTTGACAAGATTAATGAAGTTCAAGAAGAGGTGAATAGGTTACACCAGAGAATACCCGAAGATATAGATGATAGATTTGATCTGTGGTTGAGGATTATTGCTGGTGTACAAAAACAACTCGAAGGAATAGAGAATCTTGTTGAATTAGAAGAAGATTAAACAGGGAGATTAAAATGGAACGGTCTGACTATTTCCATATTTGGTTGGGAATAGCCGCTCTGTTAATTGCTGGAAGTGCAGGATACTTTTCTGTGTTCGGTTTATCTAAATTATTTAGTGGAGCCGCATTATCAGTAATTATTATGGCAGGTTCTTTAGAACTTGGTAAATTGGTTACAGCGGCATTTATATACCGATATTGGAAACAGATAAACTGGTTACAAAGATCATATATGACCTTAGCGGTTGTTGTGTTGATTGGTATTACATCGGCAGGCATCTTTGGGTATTTGAGTAATGCCTATCAAGGAGCCACAATAGAGTTTGAGAAACAATCTACTACACTATTATATAAAGAGGATAGGTTAGTACAATTAGAAGAAGATAAAACTTATCTTAAAGAAGAATTGGAACAAGCTATATCAGAATTACCTGAGAATTATCGTACAGCTAAAAGACAACTTCGTGAAGAATACAATCCAAAAGTATTAGAAATAAATGATATGATATTGGGGATTAAGCAAGAGGTTGGAGATTTAAAAGTTGGGTTAGTGGATACAGGGGTTGATGTAGGCCCAGCTATTTATCTTGCTAGAATATTCAATACGGACATAGATACTGTTGTTAAGTTTTTTATCTTTATTCTTATCTTTGTGTTTGATCCATTAGCAGTTATGTTAGTGGTAGCCTTTAACCAGGCGCTTGTACTTAAATATGAAAAAAATCAGTCACAGGCGCACCAGGGGACAGCTGTCAACCTGGTTAGAAAAAGAAAAAACTGGTGGGAAGTGTATGGAGAAACAAAAGATAGGATATTGAAACGAGAACTTGGTACAGTAAAAGAGCCAGAACCAATACAAGAACCTAAGAGTGATGATAGTGATGATAGAGTTACTGAGGTAAAACCTACAGAGGCAAGATATCTTGGGAAAGGTGGAATAAGAACTGAAAGAGGAAAATAAAAAACTGAATTGTAATTTATGTAAATTAGAAATACGAACAAATGTCTATGTGGATAATAAGGCTATAATTATACTGGATTGTGATTCTTGTCATGTTCCTATGGCGGTTTGGAAAGAACATACTATGAAAATAGATAATATGGATGAAAGTATTATGAGAGGTATGTTGGTTGATGTTGCCAATGAATATTATAATGGGGAATTTTATTATATAGATACAGTTCAAAATGAGATATTTGATCATTTACATTGGCATGCTAGAAAAAAAATTAAAAAAAGTGAAAAAAGGGCTTGACTTTACCTAAAAAATGTTGTATATTAGAGACAAGTTAATAATGGAGAAATTAATAATATGATGGAAAGAATAAAAGAGTTTGGAACAATGATATTTATGTTTTGTGTGTTTTACATATTCATGGTAATAGGTAATATTTATTAATGAAGGCACCGAAGTAGAAGGCCGTGCGGGTGCCGGAGTGGTTTAACGGGGTGGATTGCAAATCCATTAGTCGCAGGTTCGAATCCTGTCCCGCACTCAAATATAAAGGTTAGTAGTTAGGAATATAAAAATGAGAATCAGAGACCTAGTTGACAGATTAGAAGAAATAGAAAAACATACTGATGGTGAGGCGAAAGAACTTACTACAAACTTAATAGGAGAATTAATAGAGTTTGATTTAAAAATGCATAAATTTTTTCAAAGTGTTAATCTCGAACAAGAATTATTACAATATCTCATGGATGAAGGTATTGAATCAGGCCTGGTTGGACAGGCATAAAAAAGGAAATAAAGGTTATGAGATCGTTAGAATGTAAAATATGTGGAAGATGGGTAGAGAATATTGGTGAAGATACCACATCAGTTACTTGTTCAATATGTATTTTAAGTATAGTTGGGTTACCAGAAGAACCTAAAGGTTATGTATCTACAGGTCGTCCTCCTGGTTGGCATTGGATGAAAGAGTTTGTAGATAAAGATGGTAATGTTTTTCATAAAGGTAAAGAGATGAAAAAGTTAAAAGGTACTTTACCACAAACTAAAGTGAAACCACCTAAGAAAAAAATTAAGCGTCGGACAAAAGAACAAATGCTTTTAGCCCGAGCTAAAGAAAAGAAAGCCGCTTTGAAAAAGGCTGTAAAGAAACAAAAAGATTTTATTAATCATACTATAAATAAAGGATAGTATAGTATTGGATAAACATACGTGTTGGTTCTTTGGAGATTCTTTCACCAATGGTGATGGTTGTATGTCAGAGGATCCATATTACAAAAAATATCCTAATGGAAGGTTGTGGACTACTATAGTTTCAAGTTATTTAGGAATGAATGAAAAAAATATTAGTAGGGGTGGTTGTTCAAATCAATACTTATTAAATAAATTAATTCTTAATTTTCCGAATTTTGTAGAAGGAGATTTTGTAATATTCTCAGATACAATTCCAACAAGAACTTTATGGTATGATGACAATGAACAACGGCATTCAATAATAGAAGATACTATATCTGATGATAAAAAACAAGTTGATGAAACTATTTTAAATTATATTACAGAACAATTAGTACCACATGAAAAAGAATGGGAAAAATTTTATCTTAATCAATATGAGATTTTATTAAATGAACTTTCTATGAATAGGAATGTGAGAGTTCTTTTTTGGTCATATAAATTATGGTATCCACCTAATAATATTTTTCAAACAATATGGGATGATACTGAGGGTGATATCAAAAATGGACATTGGAGTTGGTTAGGTCATAAACAAATGTCTGAATACATAATAGGAGAAATATCTTGAGTAAAGAACATACAATACCTGAATTATCAGCGGTGTTAAATCATAATTGTCCAGAGGCTACTTGGACAGTACCAACATTATTTAAAAACGAACAAGTATTCATTGGGTTGGTGAGTAATTTATCTGAGACATTTGGTATCAGATTACCAATTCGTTCTGTATATGGTAATTATCCCGTAATGTGGAATGGTGGTAAAAGTAATATGAGAGAATATATTACTATTGGAGATACACAAGATAGTTTTGAAATGAATTTTGATCTATATAGAATGAATCAAATGAATGTAGATATTTCATTTAATAATCCACTTATAGAAAAGGAGCATCTTGAAGATGTGGCCTGTAATTATTTACTTGAGGTTTTAACTGGACAAGATAATCCTAACAATGGAGTTATCGTTGCATCAGACGTTCTATCAGACCACATTAGAAAAAAATATCCAGATTTAAAACAAACTGTAGATGTAGTAAAAGTTGAATTAGATAATCCAACTGCAGAAGGAAAGAAAAGAACTGCTGAATATTATATAGAATTAGCTAAAAGATTTGAAAAAGTAGTGATTCATCCTGATGATAATTTTGATAGAGATTTATTAGAAAAGTTATCCGATGATTCAAATAAATATGAAATAATTGTAAATGAAAGTTGTACAACTGGTTGTGAGGCTAGAGATTTACATTACATAGATGTAGGAAGATATTTTTTAAATAATTGGAAAGGTGGTTTTCATTTTGGAGACTTTGGATCAGTAGAATCTAAATATAATACACCGTATGGGATATGTCCAGCACAAAGATATTTTCCACGCGGCTCTATGATGCAAAATAATCAAATTAAGAAAACTGAAATAAGACAAAATCAATTAACACAAGATGAGTTAAAAGAAATTTATGATATTGGATTTAGACAATTTAAATTAACCGGCCGTGACGCAACATCAGCGGTTATGGTGTATGATATTTCAAGATATATTTTAGAAAACGATCAGATATTCCCAATGTTGTTTAAGACGTTTTTAGAGTCACCTATTATGACTGGTGATTTTAACTAGGGAATTTATAATCAATAATAGGAGTCAATATGACTAAAAAGAAAAAACAATCGTTTCACATCGAGAATAAACTTACTCAATATGAGTTGAAAGATGGAACTAAGTATTGGGCAAAGGATGATGAAAATGCTTTACTATACAGAAATTTGATTTTAAAATCAAAAGGTCCTGAAGTAGCTGGGATTTTCACAAACGGAATGTTATTCAAGGAAGTAGGAGTAGATTAATGGCACATCCATATTGGTCTTTAGGTAATTTACCAAGACAAAAACCATATTTTAAAGAACGAATTAAAATTGGTGAAATGTTAAAAGGCCCTGCTAGATTAGAGGGTGAAGAATTTGAAGAGTATCAGGCTCGAAGAGAAGCAGAAAATTCATTGACTAAAGATTATTTGGCTGGAGTTTTGATTGATGCGGAATATTTTAATAACAAAGTAATACATAATGAACAGAATCCAGATCCAAGATCACATCCAATGGATATGGGTAGTTCGGAGGAAGAATGAAATCAGGATCAAAAAAATGTTATGCTTGTGGAAAGATGACACAAACCCCGTATAAATATACTATAGTTCCATCAAGGAAATATGGTACAATACCAGTGTATAATAAAGCTGCAGCAAAGGAGAGACCCAATCGAGAAGATTTAACGGGAGATAAGAAAGTAACTGTTAATTATTATTGTGATGAAGGATGTTATGAAAAAAACCCACCAAAGGTATCCGAGAGAACTTACTCGTTTCAAAACTGAAAATTATATTCCACAGGAACATTATACAAATGTTTTAAAGTGGGATAACTTTTCAATGCATGTTCCACAATGGAAATTTGTTTTAAATCATTTTTTTGAATTTAGAACAGATTTAAAGTTTCTTGAACTTGGAACTGGTAATGGAATGTGTAGTAATTTTTTACTTGATAATTATAATTGTAATGTTGATACTGTAGATGTAAATAATATAAATAATGTTGAAGAAGATGGAAAAAAATATTCAGTTATCAGTATAGAAAATTTAAAACCTTTTATTGATGAGGGAAGATGTACTTTTAATGAAATGTCTACTAAAGAATTTTTATTAAATAATAGAGATAAGAAATATGATTTTGTTTATGTTGATGCATCACACGAAAAAGAGTTAGTACTTACAGATGCAATATTATCTTGGGATTTGTTAGTAGAGGATGGTTTAATGATATTTGATGATTATGGTTGGGGTGATTGTAAAGATGGTATAGATGCATTTTTAAATTGTTTTGAAAAACAGATAGAAGTTTTTTATAAAGACTGGCAAGTTTATTTAAGAAAATTGGAGAACTAATCATGGCCAAATATAAAAAGGGCACAATGGTAAATAGTACTAAGAAAAGATATTCAGATGCTGGTAAGGGTAGTAAACGAAGAGATTCTATAGACCAGGATAAGTTTGAAGAAAACTGGGAAAAGATTTTCGGTAAAAAGAAAGATGAACTAAAGGAAAATAATAAATAATTATGAAACATATAATAAAAGAAGTATTAAATAATATGTCCGATAGTCAGGTGAATCTAGCATCTGACGCAGCAAGGGATACTATATCCAATTTAATTTCTGCTGCATTAAAGACCAAAGGTACATACACCGAATATGATGATAGTGAAATTGAAGAACAAGAGGCCCGAGAAACTTGGGTATGTGAAATATGTGGTGAAAATACTTTTGAAGTAGATTATGATCATTTGGG
>Ga0080013_1002191_pt1 | contig 23656 bp, 44 predicted proteins | sample ETNvirenome_6_85_FD_69236 | JGI IMG/M metagenome (GOLD analysis project Ga0080013, IMG submission 69236) | Marine viral communities from the Pacific Ocean - ETNP_6_85 (SPADES assembly) (version 2) | ecosystem: Environmental > Aquatic > Marine > Oceanic | place: Pacific Ocean | collected 2013-06-19
GCCCAGCATCATGCTAACAATGGATGCATTACGATTGTGTCTTGTGATTGAAAGATCAATCATCTGTTGAACTTCTTCTTCATTCATAGTTCATTTTGTGAAAGTGAATTCTAACATAGCTGATTGCAGCTGATGGCGCAAGTCAAGTAACCCAGCCTGTTGCTCCGGCTTACCTCCTGGCCAATGTGCAAGTGCAGTATCTACAGAGTACAGTAGTAATCTAATTGCTGCTTCATCACATTGGAATGCTATAAATAGTTCGTCTTCTTCTTTCATATAGTTATTGTACAGCAGATAGTAGAATAGTAATGAAGCTATTGTAAAAATTATGTCTCCAAAAGATAAAGCTAATAAGCTTAAAGATTCTTATGTAGGTGGTATTAATAAAGCCCGTGGTAAAGGCCGTAAGAAGCAAGGAGATAATGATCGTCTAGACGAATCAATGGGCAGACGTAATGGTAAGAAAGGTCAGTCAATGAAGGATCGTAGGGACGAATCCAAAGGTATGGAACGTTCTAAAGGCCGCCCTGCATATTCAGGTAATAAATCTTCAGCACAATAATGGCATCGCCTAAGTACAATCCACAGATCTTAGTGGATGCATACCTCAGGGGCCTAGTTGATACAACTCAACCGGATCTCCCTGGTGAACGTGAGATGAAGATTAGCTCTACTGAACGTGCACTCATGGGTGCAACTGAACGTACACCCTTTAGAGTACCTAAGAATGCAACGAAAGAAGAAGCAGCAATCATAGCTTCAACCAGTACTAATGAACAGATTGATCCTAGCCTTATCCAGCTTGGCACTGGTGAAGGTCTAGGATACGCAATCATTGATGACTAATGTGTAGCTGCCCAAGTATCACCTTGTTCTGATGCAGCAGTGATAGGTACCTTAAAGCTATAGTATTCACCTGCCTTAGGTGCAGCTGCTACTAGGATCTTAGCTACATTCTCAGCCTCTGCTGGTACAACAGAGAGCTGTACTTCATCATGCACGTAGGCACAACGAGTGTAGTCAACATCATAGGTGAGCCCTGCTTCATCAAGCATCTCTTGACCAATGACGACCCAACGCTTAGATAAAATAGCGCCCGCACTTTGAAGTAAGAAATTTAGTGCGCTATGTTCTGACCGACAGAAGATTGGCCTCTTGTCTAGTCCTACTAGCTGACCTGTAGCACGCACCTTTTCTTTCACCGCTGTAATCAGTGGCTCTAGTCCTGGGATTGCGTCAAGGAACTTCCTTCTAAGATCAGCACCTAGTATCTTTTTCTGAGCATCAGATAGTTCAGGGGATAAACTATGGCCCATCCTGACATCGCCCGCTCCATAGATGAATGCATAAGTTAGGGTCTTGACTTCAGACCTTGTGCATCCAACACGATCAGCATTCTGCTGGTGTATGTCACCGTTGATTACAACCTCTGCAAAATTGCCCTCATCGAACCTATGTAGGTAGTGCCCTAAGCACCTCAACTCAAGTCCTTCAAGGTCAGAACCTACCATCACCATACCTTGGTGTGGTATGAATAGCTCACGTGCCCACGGTGCACTCACAACCTGCCCAAGATTCGGACCACGGTGAGCGTTTCTCCCGCTGATCGTTGCTAACGAACAAGTGTGATGTATACATCCGTCATCACCAATGGTATTGAACCAGCTGTTAGCTCCCTCTGATAGCTGACCTAGCCATTTCTGTAGGGTCAGTAGTCGTATAAAGATCTCGCATTCATCATGCAGCTGTTGGTTACCCTGCTGCAGTGCAATGTCTTTGATCTCTGAGAGACATGCTTCATCTACCTTAGGCTTACCAGTATCAGTAACCTTAGTGAAGCGTGCACCCCTATGGTTCTGCAGTACCCATGCAATGTGCTGCCTGCTTGTAGGATTAAACGGCAGTAGTTTTGTTAGTGGGTAGCCAGCATAGTATCCGTTCTTTTTGTCACGTCTCTTTGGTGTGAATACTTTACCAGGTACATAGTTGTACTTACTACAAATAGTTTTCTCTAGACTTTCGGACTCCTCCGCGAGCCGTTGCTTAACACGTTCTGCAGCTGTCATGTCAAACTTAAAGCCTGACTTCTCCTGCTGTGCCATAAGCTCAGCCATCTTCATCTCAAGTACAACGCAATCATTCATCGTCTTGATCCTCCTCTAGTTTGGTTGGGAAAAATTTGTAAGTAATACTATCTTCAGCATGCTGTAGCCATATCCAACTGCATGGACATTGATCTAACCACTTAATAAACTCAGCGTTGTACCGATAGTTTTCAGTCATTCATCCTCCGTTGCATCAGTAGATAGAGCTTAGCTGTTACTAAAGTATCTTGGATACAGTAGTCAAGCATCTCTGGTGTATAGGTTTCCCATGAGGCATCATGTTTACCGAAGTCACCCTTAAAACATTTCAATCGATAGCCCCATGCTTCAAGACTATGCCTACCATACAGGCGTTGTGGCATGCCGACTGGCCTACGTTCATAGTCCTTATCCATGATGTGTGGATAGTATAGACGGCTTAGTACCAGTGTGTCAATCAGTTGTCCAGTGTACTCAAAGTTACAACGCTCACGTATCAAAGGAATATCATACGAGATAATGTTGTGACCAACGAGTTGCTCTGTACGTTTCAATTGTTCGATACCCATCTCGATAGTTTGATCTTGCCTGTGATCAAACACCATTGCATCTACTAGGTTATCCATATCCCTAGTGACTATGCAGTGAATAGTAGAGCCGCACCGAAGTAATCCAGTGCTCTCTATATCAAACAATAAGGTCTTCATCTTCTTCATACTCCTTGTAGAGTTTAACTTCATAGTCGTCCGCTTCCACTGGTGTTGTGGTGTACAGATCTTTGTTATCGAATTGCTCTTCTCGATTGTCGAATCGGGGAGCTTGATTGTTGGTGCTGAATCGTTTGTCATCGTCATCGAAGTAAGGTTCAATGGCAATTGAAAGTTCTCTTGCAAGGCGTGCTGCCCTCCTGAATTCATCTTTGTAGTAGGGTTCCCATTCGTGTGCTTTAACTACTAGCTTCTTGATACCCATAAGGTGAAGCTGGAAGATAGATGCAGAGAACGGGTAGCGTGTTGAGTATACCACGGCACCAACTGTTGGAGTACCGTGCGCTGCTGCTGTTGCAATTGCATATGTAATGCAGTCAACCTCAACCTTACAGCTAGCTAAGATACTTCTACCGTCACCAATGATTGTACGATCACGAATGATCACACAGCCACCGGGGACCATCGGATGTGAAGATCCTTTGCTGACTTCCTCAGCCACACCCATGAAGTATTTCTCTTTATCGTTAATAAATGTTGGATCATTTTGTACAATAGGCATAGGTCACATGCAAAGGCATTTGTTTCTATATTAGGTAGTGAAACCACTTAGTGCGACTACATCAATTATGGACTATCAGAACTTTTTAGAAGACTATGGTACGTATAATGAGTGGAACCGTATACAAAAGATTGATGAAGTCAATCCGGTACTATCTCTTAAAGTGAAAGAAGATAGGGTGAATAGCCCTAGTCATTACACAGCTGGAAAGACTGAAGTAATTGACATCATTGAAGATGCAATTAAGAATGCTCCTTCTTCAACTGAGGGAATGCTACAAGGACAAGTACTCAAGTACATGCTACGTGTTTGGTTGAAAGATTCTCCGCAAGAAGATCTTAAGAAAGCACGTTGGTATTTAAACCGTTTGATTGATAAGCAGCAGGTAGAATGGGATGAATGGAACTAGGTATGCACATGAACCCAAGACAATTAATTGTGCAGTACCTAAATAAAATAACTGGTAAATCTCCTGAGCAATTAGATGAACTCGATGATGTAATGAGAGCATTGTTAGCTCAAGATTATGATACTAGAACTATGGGTACACCACAGTTTAGAGGACTTGACGACAGTGTTCTCGGGGATCTAGCTGAGTTAGATCCTGAACGTCACCTTGGTATACATTTAACACCTGCAGAATTAGCAAAGTATATGGACGAAACTAATTTCGTAGGTGAGTATAGAATCGGTCATAATCAAGGGTTCGGTCACGACCAAGGGATGTAATAATGTCAAGCATTACTCGGTTCTATTTAGACAAAGAGCACGGGTGGTTGCCCGTACCTTATAACAATAGCATTGTGTTTGATATAGAAACTGAGATTGCAGAAGGCTTTGAACAGATCTTCAAAGAGATGAAGTCTACTTACATTCGCATTGATATTTAACAACGCTGAAAGTAAAGTAAGCCGTCAACAAGCTCAAGTATCTCATGATCATGCGTGTGCTTGACAAGCTCTTTGTATACAAACTCAGGGTCATGTACAGTGTGCGTGAAGTACAATGCAATCCCTTCCGATAGCTCCTTCAGCTTAGGATCATACCACCAGTAAGGCTTGAGACATTCCCAAGGCTCCAGTGTCTGTGATACCCAAGTGTTTAATTCTTCAATGCGTTGTGCAGTCTTGATAATGTGGGACTCGTGTGCTTCAGTTGTAGGTAGAGAAGTAAAGATATTCTCTGCATTAAAGACATGCTTCCACATTAAAGTACCATCACGTACAATCAAACGTGACGGGTGAACTACTGCACCACTTGGCAGTTCATACAAGTATTCTTTTGCCAAGTGTTTGGACATTAAACATCTCCCTTGCGTTCATCATAAAACGCTAGGTCTTTATGCCAGCTGTCACCTGCAAATTCATTGACACACATGCGTCCAATGTCACGGAAGGTATCATAGAACAACGACACCTTATCGATATCAGATATCACTGCATCCAACGGTGGCCCATAAACAATTATGTTCCACGTTGAAGGACACACTGATTCAAATCCCCCTGCTACAGCACGCAGCTGCTTAACACGTTTGAATGGTATACAGAATGGATAGTCTAAGATCGCAGGACATGCACGCAGGATCTCTGATGCACTTGTGAAGAATATAAAGCTATCGATATAGTTATTACGGTACTCACTGATCGTCTTAGTAAACCAGATACGATTGTTCCTTACCGCCCCCTTCGGTGCTACGAACACCTTGCCATGCCAGTGCTCCTGTAGAGGGTTGATCTCTATAGAAGGCACTGACGTAGCTTCAACCAGCACCTGCTGCACAGGATCTGAAGTTGGATCATAGTCAATGCCACCCATTACTGAGCGTGCACGTTCAATGATCTGCGGTGTAGGATACAGCGGGAGCTTAAGCCCTTGTGCTTGTAACTTATCCGCTAAATTCTGCTGAGATCGCTCGGAGGCTTTCTTGGCTCCCACCAGCTTCGACTGCAAATGTTCTTGTTCCAGCATCACTAATCAAGGTAATTAAAACATTTTTAGACCAGTCATTCTCATCAATCTCTTCCATCAGTGAGCGTAAGAAGTCAAGGACCTCTTCATCTTCTGCGGATTCAGCTTGGTGAATATCAGACTCAACATCAAACCCTGACATGAACGTTGTTGAATCGTTCTGTAGGTTGATGATAAGTGAGCCAGCCCCATGCTTCTCCACTCCAGTAGTAGCGATGTTAATGAAGTCAGTAAGTATTAATTCCGCAGTAGCTGCAAGGAATTTCTGCTCCTGTTCTTTTTCATCGCCGAACTTCTCAGATTGAAGTAGCTTTTCTAGTAGGTCGGTTCTTCTGGACATAGTTAAATGACTCTTGTCTTAGGATAGTTGAATTAAAAATCGTTTGTGGGGTTGTCCCCTTCAGTCGCTGCATCCTTAGGCTCACGATAGAGCCCTGGATCATCTGGTTCTACCTGTGTAATGTGATTACCGTTCAGCATATCAGTCATGACAGCTTCAAATTTAGCCTGGAAGTTTGTGTTTGGATCAAGCATCAGTGCAGCTCGTTCGTCAATCTGTGCAGACTGATCGATACGATCCTGCTCCTTCATTGCTTCTTCAATCATGTACTCCTGTATCTCCTGCCGCAACTTATGTAGTTGACATGCAAGTTCAAAGCTCTCAAGATAGCTATCTTGATCAACGAACACCCCGATCTTCTGTGGTATCAGGTGAAATGGATTGCAGCAGTACTTATTACCGCAAGTAGTTTTGACTCCTGTAAAACCTAGGTCTCCCCAGCTGAACCACATAGCAACACGTTGTGGGTGGTGCTGTGTAGAACTACTGATACCATGCCGTCGCCAAGCGAACTGAGGCTGCTCTGTACGAGGATTAACGCATCCCTTCCAGTCCCAGCACTCATCCGGTGCACCGATCTCAACCTGGCTCCAAAATTTTAGAGCCCTATTTCGGTGCTTCTTAAGTAAAGAGTCAATATCAAATGACATCCGCCCTTCACGTGCCGCTGCTACACAACGGGTACATGCTTGGTGGCTATCGTATCTCATTGAGTGAGAAGAGAAGCGACCCAGGGAGTGCCCTGTATATAGACAAAGCTCTCCCTCCTCTGCGGTGTTTGATATCAAGAGGTGCCGTCGCCCGTAGGCGTGCCCTCCTTTCTTACTTGGCTTAGCTTCAGGCATGATTAAAAACTATTCTCCGGTTTTATATAGGTGCCACCGTGTGCTGGATACTGTGCGTCAGGTGGAAGCAGTTCAATCATATGGTTAAGAACGTACTCATAGCGGGTACTATTCTCATACTTTATACGAACTAGCTTAGCTTTGGGGGTATAGTACTCAGGTTTACCAACGACTAAGGCATTCATAGCGTTGGTACTTACCTGTACACGGTGGCCTAGTTCAATGTCTCTTGCAAGCATGATAGTCCTCAGAAGTCGTTAAGAATGTGGTTTTCATTGATGGGATCATCCTTAGGACGTACCCATACCCTGACTGATTTATGTTTACCAGTCACTGGATCTTTACGTGACGTTACTAGCCTACGCCAGCCCATTGTCTGCAGTACATCAGCAACACGGCGTGACTCTCGTCTACCCTGCTGCCTTGGGTCTAGATCCAATGCTTCAGTCAGTACTTGTGCAGCACTGACTTCTTCACGTGAGCTGCAGAAGCCTGAGATTTTTTCCCACCAAGGATCCGGGTCACCGAACTCTTGGATGTAGTCAGAAATCTGTGCGATCTCACCACTGTCAAATTCATAGGATGCATCTTCACGATACGCCTTAACAGCTGCGGCCCATAGCCTATCACGTTCTTCAAGGATCCGTTGCCATGGAATTAAGAAGTTTGCACCAATTTCTAATGGTACAAACCTCCTGTTACCTGTGCTGTCAACTAGAAATTGATTCCTATTGGTCGTACCGATCATTACAAACCTACGCTTCAGTCTTTCAGGCAGACTTGCATAGGGTCTTCTGATCTCATCACACCTGCTAGTGATTAGGTTCTTAAAGTTCTCGATGTTCCTTGTGTTAAAGAAGTGATCGATCTCTGGTAGCTCAAGCAGCCATGCCACATGCAATCGATACTGTTCTTTCATTAAGGTTTCCAATGGTGTGGTCACCTCAGAGAACAGCTTCTCTGGCACTAAGCTACGGCTGAACATTGACTTACCTACACCCTGTGCTCCTACTAAGATAGGTAGCCAGGACATTGAGCAGCCAGGGTTATAAGCCCTAGCTACTGCACCGATCATCATCCTTTGCATAGCTAACGTAGCTAGCTGATGCGGGTTACCAAGGAAGACTTCACCGATCTTATCCCAATCATCATGAGGCTTTGATCCACCGCTGCATCTATCAAGATACTGACGGATTGGACAGTAAGTATTACGACCAGCTGCATATTGAATAGCAGCTTTCATCCTTTGCTCTGGTATAAACTCACCGTGTTCACAGGCAAGCTTAGTTGTCATCAGATCTAAGTCGCTACCCTCTAGCTCAATGTTCCTACCCGTTGCATCTGTATATTCAATTGCATTGGTAAGTTCATTACGCCTCAGCTCAGTCAAGATATCAGTGACAATCTTGACATCATTCTCACGATCCTTAGCTAGATCATTGCCAGTCTTCTTACCTCTTCCAGTCTTCTTAGGCTTGATTGTTGTATCAGGTACCGGTTCCGGTAGGTCATCAACAGGGATTGGATCATTCATAAGCTCACATTTGTCAAGTACAGAATCAAAGTCGATCACTGGATCGTGTTCACTATAGCCGACAGCTGAACCAACTGCACCGAACCTTAATGAAGTCGGCAGCTTTTGTGTCCAGGTCGGATCCTGTTTCTTTGCTAGAGAATACAGTGTTGTATGCCCTGCATAGTTACCTAAGCCCTTCCATTTGAAAGGCCGTATGTTCTCTTCCTTGTGGCCGTGGTGCCCACGTAGGACCCAGTCAACCCAAGAATCAAACAACTCCCCTCCTACGCCTGCACAGGCAGCCATCACAGGGACATAGCGTGATTCATACTCCCCATCATCTGTTGGTTCAAGGAAGTGTTCTAAGATCCACTTGCACCTTTCGATATCCTGCTTAGATATGTCTGCTGTATCGAAGTAACCCGAAGGCTCATCGTACTCCAGATCATTCAGGACAAACTCAGGTACAAAGTTATCTTCTGCAGCAATAATCTGTGCCTTAGTGTTGCCATACCACAAACGTTCTGGCTTCTGACCACAGTTATCCTTAAGCTCAGTGATACCAAGCTCTTGTACTAGTCGATTAACAATCATCCAGTAAGCACCACGATGCTGAGCTGTAGTTTGTAGCTCAATTTCCAGTGGGAATAGTGCTCTGAATCTATGTTCTTTTTCAGTGTGACTAGCGGATGTATAAGTGAGTGCACACCAACTTAATGCAGTCGGTGTTGCCCAGAAATGTTCGAGTGTGGTGTCTCCATCGAAGTCAATGACAACTAGGTTAGTACCTGTTGTGTTTTCTGACTTACGATGGCGGTCAATAAAATGGGTGGCTGCCCAGCCGTAGCCTGCTTCCACCCATCCGATTAGCCAATCAAGTGGCTCATGAATGTTTGACCACCCATGAGCTACCTTCTGTGCATTAGTTTTGTTCTTGCACTTCTTGTGCACACTGATCTTCAGTTTCCTTGTTGTCATCAAATTTCTCGTGGAACAATTTTGCTCTCGTTAGAAAGCGTGATTCGTACAGATCCATCTGATCACCATCAATGAATATACCTTGAGTGGTTTCTTCAGTTGATACGATAATCAATGCGACATCACATCGGTACCCTGTACGCTCAGCTAATGCTAACCTATAGGCTGCCATTTGTTGAGCGGTCTTTTGATACTTACGGAAGCCGCCGAACCCCATGCGATCCCCTTTAGCAGGGAAGCAATTCATGTAAGGCCCGTTGCTAGTCTTGAAGTCAGCAATGACTTTAACACCACCAATCTCCCCAATGAGATCAGGACATCCCGCATAGAGATGCTCCGTTGACCAGACGTATGCGACTTCACGATCATCAGAACGTAGATGATTCCAGTCCTGACGCAGTGGTCTTTCTGACCAATGAATTGTATCAAACCAATCGAGGTACTGTGACATACCATTCCAGAATCCTTGGTAGTCATCTGGACAATCGATAGGCTTACCTCTGATATGATTCTCACAACAGAGGTGAATCGCTGAGCCCCTAGTGGACGCAGCCTCTAGTGCACCTGGATTATTCTTTTGCCAGGTGCGTAGTCCAGCCTTAGCCTTCTCAGTCTCTGTTGCAGATAGAACAGTCGTAACAGACGGCATGTAGAGACCGGAGCATAAATACTTCCGGTACCCTCCAGCTGTCTGTATACGATAAGGCTGATCAGTCTTTACGTCAGTAGTCATCTTGACTTACCGGCGCTTGCGCAAAGCCTTGGCTGTACGTTGGCGCCCCTTGGACTTCCTGATGATACTCTGGACTTGGATTGGTGCTTTGTTGAAACATCTGATAGACTTCTCCAACAGCTTGACCAACTGCCTCAACAACTTGTGAGTTAGCTTGCATCTGTTGTGTCATAGCACCTACTTCATGTCTCATTGCTGCAACCTCTTGACGAAGTTGAATCACATGATCCATTAGTGAAGGTGGCTTGACTATAGGTGCAGCCTGAGGCTGTGCTATTGCTGCTTGATGCGGTGATTCTGGCTGATTACCATGAGTAGCCATGATCTGTTGTAGCCTTGCCTGCATTTCAGGTGGCAGGTTTTGAAGTGAGTTTGTCATTAGAATTCCTCGTTGGTATCAGCCTTTGGCTTAGCTTGTTTTGGTAGGACAGTTGCACCACGTTTGTCGGTGCCGCCAGCAGGTAAACCCTTCTCGTCAGTCTGGCGACCTTGAAAAGGATCTTTACCTTCAAAGAAGTTAGGTAACCAAATGGTTTCCTTCTCTGTTTCCCATTGCTTTGTGATTTTCTCAGGGACTTTACGGACTTTCGGTAGGATACTATATGAAGTTTCCAAGCCTTGTCCTTTACGGCTGATCTTAATGGAGAAATTAGCCAACCCATCATCAGTCCAAGTGTAGTCTTCATCCTCCTGCAATACTTCAGTGAGCTGTTCACGCAAGGATTTTTGTTCAATAAATAGTACCTCTAGTCTCCCGCGTGCCGCGCTGGTTGCAACCCACGCAAGGAAACGCCTGGGTTTGACGAACGTTCCATCGATCTTTGGTCGGTCGGGCTTAGACCAATCGGTTTCTCTAGCCAGATCAGGGGGATTGTTAGGATAAGAACGACTGACGACAAAGCCGTTAAACCTAAGATCGCCAGATTTATCATCCAAAATCTCAGAGGCATACTGCCATCCAACGATGGCGTGCCCCGTTTCGTAGCATCCGAGTAGCCGGAACTCTTCTGATTCTCCATCTTTAAGTGAGCTAGGTTTCCAATAAGGTTGTGGTTCCTTGGTTTCAATTCTATCTTTCGCCTCCAGTAATTCAGGAGGCAATACTTGTAGTGTCATTAGTATTTAAAATGTTTGACACTACAAGCATAAGCGTTTAATTATTCTTCCGTGACCTTTGCAATCAGGTCATCATACTGCTCTTCCTCAAGCCATTCACATAGTTCAACATAGAGAGCTTCTCTTGAATAATCTTTGTATCCATGTACTAGGAATCCAACAAGTACTGAATCCATAGTCTTATAATCCATTGAATCGACTACCGTTTCAGCTAGTCTTAGCGTGAACTCTTGGTACTGTTCATCTGTTAGATCAGTTAGTTTCATTGTGTTTAATAGTTGCTGTTGAAGAAGTAGAAGTCACCATCAAATTCGATGATGAACATGTCAAACCTCAAAGCATAATCATATGTAGCTGCCCAATCGACAACGACATTATCATAAGCTCCAGCTTGCTCCATCACTTCAGTGAACCAATACTCTGCAAACTCAGCCTTAGCTCCGTTCTCAGTGTATTGACAATCAGTAATATACATGAACGCATCACCCATTACATATGCATCAGTGATACCGTAGTCATCAAGCTGACCCATGAAGTCAAGGGTCTGCTCATGTGTCCACTTCTCACCGAACTTCTCAGTGATTTCCATGTACAAGTTCTGCTCGTCTGCTGACAAGTCAGAATAATCTACAACTGTTTCAGGTTCTACTGTTTGTGTCATAGTATGTTGTAGCTCTCTTTTACAATGTAATCGAATGCTGTCCTGAACCTCTTATCGAAAGCCTCTGTAAACACAGGCAGTACCGCAGTTAGTGCTGCAGTAGTATCGATAATCTCTTTCTTGTCACCGTCATTAACGGCTCTCTGTAGCTCCTCTGTTAACCAGATTAGCATACTGACTTGAGAAAATGCTTCCTCAACGTTCACCATTAAGTCCCAGGTTTTTGTGTACTCGCCTGAATGTTCCATTGGAATAATAAATGAAAGGATTAAAAAAGCCCCTCCCGTTGGAGAGGCCCATGTACCACACTGCCTAGTTTAAAGTCATTCGACAGGACTCGATTTTGAAAAACGAAAGGCTGTTTTAGGCGCCTATTTTTTCATAACCATTTTTAGCCTCCTATGGCGTTTTGTTAAATCCGAAAGGATCTTCAAGTGGCTCTAGCTCACGTCTCTTGTGTGCAAGCTTACAAACAGCTTCCATTACATTCAACGTATCCTCCATAGTGCTATCCTTAGGCATTCCTTTCATCACTGCATTTAACAGTGGAAAGAATTCCAAGGTCGCATCTTCGACTTCTTTTAGTGTCAGTGGTTTGAGTTTGTTCATGTAATTAAGCCAAAGTTTCATTCATACCAACCTGAGTAATCTTCCCAGTCGGATTCTAATCTCCCGTGCCTTGTACGTTTAGTACTCGGGCGTCGGATCGACTTCGGCATATCCCGCTGCCGTACCATTTGATTGTGGGTTTCGATTAGATTGTTCTCTATCCTTTCGAGTAGAGAAGTCGTTTGCAACGATAGCCCGATAAGGGGAGTCGTTATCATCTTTGCGGTACTCACGCAGATACCCTTGAACGCATATTTGGCGTCCTTTACGGATTCGTTCAGTAAGTTTGGTTTTTCTGGATTCATGGGTCTCCATAAATAGCCACGTTGTTACGTCGCTGTTATCAAGTGTTGTACCAATTTTAACCGCTACATTATTGTTGCGGCGTTCCTTAATCTCGTTAGACCCGAAGAAAGCATTACCTAATACCACTTGATTACAATACATTTGTTGTGGAATACTTGATTCCAATGTAGTAATGATTAGATCAAGTGGTTGCTTTGGATCTTCACTGAAGACAATGTTACCAGTCACAAGTGCCCTTGTACCTGGCTTCCAATCAAGGAAAGACTTGAGCTTGGCACCTTCACGGTCGTAGCACAGAAGTCTGAACTGGGTTTCGCTAGCACTGCCATTAGCGGGCACAACAGCGTTAGCACCGCAATAGTCCAGCCCATAAGCTTTGATCGGATCTGGAACGAAATCTTTGAGGTCAACGGTTACTGCAATAAAATTCATTTAGAGACTGATATCTTTCAGTCTTAAGTTTAGTCATATAATTCATCCCGCGTGGGCAACTTAATTGCTTCCTTTTCAGTAGGCCACATTGCCTCAGCTATTGTTGGTAATTCATCCCGTAGGATATTACCTGCAGCTAAAGCAATCTGGGTATGCTCCCACTGAGTGCCGTGCCAGCTACGTAGATCTATATAGTGCAGCCAGCTACGGATAGTACCTGACATATATAGTCGGGTGCATGTATTAATAGGTAATACAGCACGGGCACATTCCTTAGCTACACCTTGATCTAGTAACTCATGATACAAGCAGGTGCCTGCAGCAAAATGATTCTGAATCTTTTGCTCCAAGTGTTGCTTATTGAATTCATCTAGGTCATCAATACTATTCTGCCTATTCTCTGTATCCTGCCTACGTAAATGTGGCAGCTCTGTTTCAGCAGCAACAGCATACCGTTGACTGAACTCTTGGAAGCTAAAGCTCCTATGCCGCACAATTTGTTGGCTAATGGCACGTGTTGTATGTATCTCTAGACACATACTTGCCATTTCAAATGGACTCCAGTGCCTATGCTTGATTAAGTATTTTAGTAACTTAACATAGCTAGGATTGTCCTCATTGTCTGGATTAGAAACCCGTGCAATCTTGGCAATTAATGCCTCAGCATCTGGTGTAACCCAGACTAAGTTTGCAGTGTGTGAACGTGTCATACTTAATAGTTCCAGGTGTAAGTTCCAGGATGAACACCGTCGTCAGAGGCATCATAGCCTCCTAAAAATGTGACACCTAGGTTTTCAGAAAGTTCTCGTAGCTGATCGTTGTAACCAGCAAAGCGAGTACCTGTTTTAGGTGCACCGAGTAATCGGATAGATCTAGCTCCACGACCTTGAAGTAATTCAAGTTGCTTGCGAACAATGTCTAAGTCTAGACCACTGTTCAACACGCCTGAAGAAAGAACAATGTCTTTATCCTTAAAGGTTCCTTCAGGCCGTGAGGAGAGAACTTCAAATACTCGCCCTGCTCCACGGCCCCAGCGTGCATCGGAACTTTCGTTACCTTCAGCACCACCGTGACCGTAGCCAGTAGCAACACTGTCTCCATAATAGAGAGCAGTACTTGGGTCAAATTTTGTAGTCATAGTATCTGCCTTCGGTATAGTAATAGTAGTAGTACTAGTTGTATCCGAAGGCTCAGTTACTTTCCCGGCAGATGGAGCAGTAGGAGCGGGAGCAGGAGTAGGCTCTTCATAACCGGCAGCAGCTTGGAGGGCACTGCGGAGCCTATCGCTTTTAATATATTCCCAAGTTGATGGATCATTTTCAGGAGTTAAATATTTTGCTGCACGTTCTTTCGCAGTTTCTTTAGGATTATCCATAGAAATTAATAAGCAGTAATTCTATTTTAACTAGGCATACTGAGGTAGGTCTACGTTGTTAATCTCAAAGAAGCCGGGCATTCGGCTAGCTCTAGTCTCCACTAATCCTTTTGCTTTACCGGTATGGTACAGGGAATCGGACTGTGAAAGCCAGAAGTTACTTGATAGGTAACGGTTCTCATGCTCCCCTGCCAAGGATTGTGTAGCCCATGCGACTGTAGCACGGCGCATCTTGTCCATGGCTGGATCTGCCTTAAGTCCCAAGTCTTCGCAGACCAGGGTACCGCTTGCCACGTGAGTGGTTTCGTCTCGGCTGATGTCTGCGCTAGTAGTGCGCAAACCTGGGTCGCCCAAGAATCGGAAGATCGGGAGGACCACAAAAAAGATAGATCTCTCGATAACAACCGCCTTGAGGATCGGGTGCCGATCAAGCTCCAGCCACGCTTTAGTAATATTCTGAGCCTCTTTTTCAATGTGATTGGGTACCTTATGTACCTTAGCAACAAGGTTGAGTGCAAGGTCATGCTTGTCTTCATCTTCAAAGTTCGATTGCAGCAGTTCTTTACATCCCTTAACATCAGGTAAGTCACGCTTCATCGCCGCAGCAATGAATGATCCAACAGGGATCTCTAATGCTCTAAGGGATAGTGCACGATGGAGTACATCTTCACCACCCTCAAGCAGCTTACCTGCCGATACTTCGACAGGTGTCCACGTACGCTTACGTTGATGTAAGTGGATGTAAGGAGTTTCAGCTTTTGCCATTTCAAGTTTCAATAGGGTTTACTCTGCACAACCCACACATATGGAGGGGTCGTTATACACTGATAGGTCTGGTATGTCATCACTGACATCACCTATATCGAATAACTCTGCGAAGTTATCCTCTAGTGCAGCAAGTACGTCATCTTTAGCCTGTGTGTTTTGTTTAACTTGCAAGCTATAGTACATACTGGTCTGTGGTGACTCCAGCCATTGCTCGATGAAGTCTTCGTTGTAAACTACCACGTCACTCCATGTGTTGAAAGAGTAGCCGTGGCAGAGTCCGGTATCCTTTAGAAGGTGCATGATTCCATTGGCGACACGATAGTAATCGTCCCAACCTACATCGTCACACGTTTCTACGTTTCCGTAGTTAACTTGTTGAACACCAAATGTAGAGCTGTCCCTATCCACTGTGCGCCCGATCGGCGGTGCGATCTCGGGGGCTGTGGTATATCCTGCTCGGTCTTTGTAACGGTAGCTACAGGATGCTGTCGGTGCAATTGCAAATGCCCTGTCCATATTGGCAGCGCGTGCTTTGTCTGCAGCTACAGCTATTCCTGTCTTGAGTGCTTCTACGATTTTAAGCGCCTTTTGACTCGGGACTTTCCACCGATCAGATAATCTAGTGGGAGTCCTGTCGTACTCCAGTGCGTTTGCAAAATCAGCATACGTTACTTCTTCTAGGGCTAGAAGATTTGCTAACCCTAGCATGCCGAGGCCGACCTGGCGATCTTCCTCTTGAGGTAAGTACTCACCTGTTTTCTCAACACCAGTCTTAGCATGTAACTCAATGAGTTCATCCATTGCTGTGCCGAATACAGAAGAGATATCCTCTACCCTACAGGCTCCTAGATTCACATGCTGTAACAGACATGTTCCTCTACTACGAATGAATACTTCTAAGCATACATTCGCAAAGATCCTACGGGACCATTGATCATAACGGATCTTGGCTAGCCATATGTCACCTCGGGCAATGCCCTTCAGTAACTCAAACTTCACCTCTTCATTAGTTTCACCCCATTGAGTGGCGCTAATGTTCACACACCGCTTAGCCCATGGCAGCTCATGTCTTGGGGCATTAATAAAACTTATGATATCAGGGTGATTGATATCCATATGTAATACTACGGCTCCGTTTTTGTACACACCTCCTCGTCTAAGGACTTCGTTGAGGGTGCTATAGATCCTGGCAAAAGAGACAGGACCCGAGGAAACCAAGCCCTTACCATTCTCTGTTCCGGTGGCTCTAAGCTTGGATAAATGGATAGCAACTCCCGCTCCATAGCGTAGAGCATGCGATACAAATCTCCAACTCGCTTCGATGCCATTGGCTCCCTCCATTGAGTCTTCAACTTCAAATACGGTGCAGCTGACTGGCAGCCTGCTCTCTGGATCATCGATCCAATTCTGAACGCGCCCAGTACGGGCAATTAAATCAGTCGGTTTCATAAGATCAATTGGGGATAAGATCATCTAGTACGGGGGGTTTGTAGTTAGGCCCTTTCATGACCTTACCATCACTACGGAAGATAGGTTTACCATCTTCTCCTAGTTTGCTCAAGTTAGATTCATAGATTCGCTTCATAGCTTCATCTAGATCTAAGTCGTATGTAGCTGCCATTTGATAGATCACAAATACTAGATCCGCTAACTCCTTTAAGAAGTTCGTACGGATCTTAGTATCCTTTGGATCCATTGTCAAATGATCTGCCGCGTCCATTACTTCGCGGAACTCTTCTTCGATTAAATTCAACTGCATGTTGAATAATTTGAGACGCAGAAATCCGAACCTAGTAAAACCAGATAGCATTACCTGGTCATAGGTTGCACGGAATTCCTGTGCTTGACGCATCAAGGAACTTGTCATTTTGAGAATGTCAGTTAGTCTAGTTTAGAGTAAACGTGATTCATTTCTCACGTAGTATGATACGACCTCTGCTTAGGTCATAGGGTGACACTTCGACAGTGACCCTATCACCCACCAGAAGTTGAATCTTTCTGGTAATTAATTTACCAGATGCACGGCATAAGCAACGATGACCTTCCGGTTCATCAAGTTCAACATTGAAATAACCGTTGCCACTCTCCTTAAAGATGTGACCACGGGCTTCAATGACATTAGACTTTTTCGGCATTCTCTACCTCAGGGATGGCATAAGTATATGCCTCTAGGACATTAGGTAGGTTTTCGATAATAGCTGATGCACCCACCGTGCGCTCAACTTCTACTTCAAAGCACTCACAATATTCATCGTCTGCATCCAGCACACAAGTATGCTGTGTCACTGCTACAACTAGTGTAGGTGACAGATCTACCTTAAGCTCCATAGCTAAGGCAGTTCGTTGACGATTGAACGTTCGTAAGGGCACAAAGTTTATTTCTAACCTTTGATCTTCAGGCAATGTCTCAACGTGCTTCTTTAGTTTCTCGCAAGGTTTACAACCCTCTTGGGTGAAGATATACAAATGGTAATTCTTCATGGTCGTTAAGCAGGACTTCCGTTAGTGTAATAAAAACCGCCAGCACAGTTGACATCATTTGATGTAACTACGTGGCGGCTGTGTTGATATGCACGCATACCGGAATGATATTCAATCATTACAGTCTCGCCTACATTTACTGTATCTAGTGCACTGCACAAGATCAAGCGCGTGCTAGGCTCCTTGCGTTTGTATTGCACCTCCGCATCATACGATAGGTGCTCGTCCTCCTCATACGTGTTCGGGTTGAACACTGGCCTCAACGATGGTGCACTCAATGGAATCGCTTCCATCTCCTGTTTCCGTTTCATCTAATAGATGGGGGTAGTACTGTGAAATGTCGCTGATGAGTTCTTCATCACTCATGTTGTCTGTATCACTATTAAGCATGTCAAACAAGACATCATCCTTCTGATTTTGTGTTAAATCATTGATGGTCTCTTGTACATACTTGGGCTGCATGACTGCGCGGTCAAACATTAGTCTTCCTCCTTTTTGAAGTAGGTTAGTACCGTATCATAATCCTCTGGTGTTTTAGCTTCAACCACCCACTCGAACAAGTGGTATGGTATCTCTGGCTCGAAGCAACAGATTGAAAACACAATCTCATCATCAGATTCGACTAGCCAATAGGCAGCGAATGCTCCTGTCTCAATTAAAGTAGGAGCACCTAGTTTTTTAACTAAGTCCTCATACGTAATTAAGAATGTACCTTGTGGGTAGATCTCTGGTTCTACCTCAAATAAATTTAGTAATTTCATTAGGTAGAAATTTTGCTGTCAGGGACAATGATCTTAACTGGAGGGAAGTACTGCTTCTCAGCTAGGTACTTCTCTATGCGGTGCTTTTGCTCAAGTGATAAGTACGCCCAAAGCATATTTAATATTGCATTTAGGTAATACCTTTCATCCTCTGGCGAATCTTGTGCCAACGCTGCATGACATAGGCATACAGCATCGTATAGATCCTCGGTGAATAAGGTGGTGTACTCACTTTTAGTAGCGGATTCTTTGTCTTCCATAGGGGAGTCATAGGTAAGAAAGCACAGGGGCCTCAACCCCCGTGCATACAATCATACTCAGAATGTCTCTTCGTTAACCTCTTCGGTTTCAACTTTCGTTGCCTCGACCTTAACGGCTGTGCTAAGGATCTCTACAGCATCACGCATGATAGCTGTTACCTTCGCCTTGTTACCGTCGGTGCGTGCTTCTGTCAGTTGATCGTACATCATCTGATCAGATACCCTTGCACCTCTAACCTTGATAGCTCCAAAGCATGGCTTCATTTTGGAATTACCCTTCCAAGTCTCCAGCTTGAATGGGGTATAGATCATGCCTTCGTTGAACAGTCCCATCAGTCCATTGATAATGCACTGTGACCAGATTGTGTTCAGCCCTGAAGTGATCAGCGTCACACGTCCTTGACTAGTAGTCAGATAAATGTTTAGTTTTGTAGCTTTGAACTCTCCAATGTCCTCAGCGATTGAGATCCCTGTCAGCGTTACATTGTTCATGTAGGTGAGGGGACGACCCTTGGGCAGCATCAGCGCTGCTGGTTCAGTTTGATCGCCCAGATACTGGAAAAATACAGCATCGGACTCTTTGACGACTCCTACGCCGATCATCATCGATACATCTCCTGAACTACCGCCTGCAAAATCGGCGATCATTTCAGTGGTCTCGTTGATAGCAAGCGCGTTGGTGTCTGTTGTCATAGTAAATCACGTAGTAGGTGGATTTAGCCCTAAAAGGGCAGTGGGAAATAAGCGCCCGTTAGGGCGCCTTGCTTCATACATGAAAAACAAGCTGTAGTTCATTGATGAAGCGAGCTGTTGCATGAATTTCATGCACATCTATACAGACGCTAGCTCTCCTCTAAGCTCTGCAAGCTTAGCACTAGCGAGGGATTCTGTCACGGTCCAGAGAAGCTCTCCTGACATTTGATACTGATCGCAAGCGTACTGCACAGTATCCTCAATGACTGAGGTCAGTTCGGCAAGACGCTCTCTCGACAGCTCCATTGCTTCCATAGGTTGTCTCTTTGATTGAACACCCCTAATCTAGCCTGCGTTAGCAGGCAAAGGGGGCTTGAAATATTAAGATTATTGGTTGGATTGTGCGCGGCTAAGGTAGAGAAGCGAGCTGAGCCACATGCCAGTTAAAATGATTGCAATGACTGAATAGTCCATTGTTACATAACGTAATGTTACGTTACATATCGTAGCAATTCCTAGCGGTCAGTGGCTAGATTTAGTACAATTGTGTCCAGCTTATCTTCGATCCGGGACATATGTCCTTCCATGCGTGAAATTATAACGCCTAAGTCCTCTTTTGTTACATACTGTTGGGCTACCCTAAGCTCCACACCATCAACTCTCTTATCAAGATCGTTGATACGATTGTGGAGCCGTTGGGTTAAAGAAGCCATACCAGTGAGTACTGCAATGGATACAGCTATTGTCGCTTCAAGCATGGCCGTAAGTAGTTACACTTACACCATTTTATCAGCAACTTCGTTGTCTAATACCTTCATGATATCTTTAAGTTCTTTATAGTGTGGGCTATATGTAGAAACATTAAAATTACTATACTCTTCGATAACTTTCTTAACAATTATCATCTGATTCTGTGTCAAGTGTGTATTCATCGCCATGTTTCAGTATGTAATTGATTAGGTTGCAGGCTTGTTCTAGTGAATCATCCATTAATCCTAATGTAATATTACAGTTTTTACACAGCAGTCCTCTTACTTTGAGGGTTCCGTGACAATGGTCAACATTAAATGTTCCCCATCGTCCGCCTGGTTCGGTAGTACCACAGCAAGCACACTTGCCGTCCTGGTCCTTAAGCATGTCTTCATATTCTTCTAAAGTAATTCCGTATCTATGTTTGTAATTCCTTTCGCGTGCTTTCTCCTGCTTAGTCTTTAGTTTTTTAGTCATAAAAAAAGCCCCGGATATACCGAGGCTAGTAAAGGTTTGCTTGGTTGTCAACCAATTGATGGTGCTTCAATTGCAGCTAGGTCTAGAGGAAAGTTGTGAGCATTACGCTCATGCATTACTTCCATACCAAGGTTTGCACGTGTAAGGATATCAGCCCATGTTGGTATAACATTGCCGTTAACGTCAGTCACAGACTGGTTAAAGTTAAAACCATTAAGGTTGAAACTCATAGTCATGATGCCTAAAGACGTTAGCCAGATGCATACTACCGGCCACGCCGCAAGGAAGAAGTGGAGTGACCGCGAGTTATTGAAGCTAGCGTACTGGAATATGAGTCGGCCAAAATAACCATGAGCGGCCACAATATTGTACGTCTCTTCTTCTTGTCCGAATTTGTAGCCGTAGTTTTGAGATTCAGTTTCGGTTGTTTCACGGATAAGTGACGATGTTACAAGTGAGCCGTGCATAGCAGAGAACAATGAACCTCCGAATACACCAGCAACTCCAAGCATATGGAGAGGGTGCATTAGGATATTATGCTCTGCTTGAAACACGAACATGAAATTGAATGTACCGCTAATGCCAAGGGGCATAGCGTCACTGAAGCTACCTTGTCCAAAGGGATAGACCAGGAAGACTGCAAAGGATGCAGCAAGAGGTGCTGAATATGCAATGCATATCCAAGGCCTCATCCCGAGCCTAAAACTAAGTTCCCATTGGCGTCCCAGGTAAGCTGAGATACCGATAAGAAAGTGGAAGATAGTGAGCTGGTATGGTCCTCCGTTGTAGAGCCATTCGTCGAGGCTAGCTGCCTCCCAGATTGGATACAGGTGCAAGCCAATAGCGTTGCTAGAGGGCACGACGGCGCCTGAGATAATGTTGTTTCCCCAAAGTAGGGATCCTGCGACTGGTTCTCGAATGCCATCGATGTCTACCGGAGGGGCTGCAATGAATGCGATAATGAAGCATGTGGCAGCAGTTAGCAGACAAGGGATCATAAGCACGCCAAACCAACCTACGTATAGGCGGTTGTCTGTGCTCGTTACCCATTTGCAAAACTGATCCCACGTTGAGGACACAGGAGTCCTCGTGAGCGTTGTTGGTGCCATTAAGTTAGAACGATTTTACTGGGTATGTAGATCAGCGCAATAAACGCTTACCCAGATATTGTACTATGTAATGTTAAGTTGTGTAAACCTCATGAGAAGCCGCAGCCATAAGACTATTAAAGTCAATTGCAACATGACGGTTCCAACGATTGCTATGTGATATTTCGTAGTTGTTGACAATTTCATCGGCCTTAAGTCCGGCAGATTGTTTTTTACTATTAAACATTTTAGGATGTTTGATGCCAAGGTGATTCTCGGGTAGATGCCTGATAGTCTTAGACATTTAAATTCTGGCGAACTTACGTCCACTATATCAGGAAACAAAGATAAATGGGGCTATTAAGCCCCTTTATGTAAAGTTTAGTAATGAGTGAATTAAAGCTTCTCTCGTTTACGTAGCTTTTTAATCCAAGGATTGTCCTCTATATCAAGGCAATCAATACGCTCCTTAGCTGCTGTAACATATTCAGGACTAATGTCACAGCCCCAGAACTGACGGTCAGTTAGTTTGCAGGCTATTCCTACAGATCCACTGCCCATACAAGGATCTAATACTATATCATTTGGATTAGTACTAGCTTCTATAAGGCGCTTCATAAGAAGCACTGATTTAGGTGTGGGATGATTCTTGATTGAACGTTCAACCGATTCACGCCACACTGCTGATTGACAGTGCTCATTAAATGTAGCCTTTGCTTTGCGTGCAAAGACACAGTTTTCTATAGACGATAGCCAGAAGCGTTGACCATGCATTGGTGATGGGTTAGTTTTTTCCCATATACAATGACGTGTGGTTAGCCTATCGTCAAGTTGTTTGCGAATGCCACTGACTTGTTCTGATGAACAAAATATATAAATGCTACCAGATGTTACACGAATGATTTCTTCTACGAAATCATGTAAATCAAAGGTAAGCACATCGGCATCGCCTTTATCCATATTGCGTATACCACCTTCACGGTTGATAACAGCATATGGTATGTCTGTCAAAGTCATTGTGACAGAGTTATCCTGCAGCTGACGCATCATATCAATGGCGTCAGAATTAAATAGAACGTGATTCATCAGAAGAAACGGTTTGTAATATTAAAATCTTTAAGAATAGCCGGATCATTTAACATAACCATTGCACTTTCAAAGGTATCATTACGTGATCTAGGATATTTAAGTTTATTATTAAAATATACTTTAGCACCTAAATCTCTCATTGGATTATCAGTAAGGGTTTGACGAACAGCTGCCATATCAATAGCCATAGGATTACTGAAAACATTACCTTGTTTTGTAAGAAAAGCAACGGATGGATAAGCATCAGTATTTAATATCTTACCGGGTTTACCTATTGTTACACCTAAACTATTTAATCGTTGCATGACATCTTGCAAATTAGCACCTTGATTAATATCGTTATTAATGGTACGGTGAATAGCTTGTGCTTCACTGAATGGTGCTAGCTTTCCTTGATAACCTTTTAAATGACCCCAAGATATTAAATCAAGAATAGGCCTTCCAGAAGAAGTATATTGAACATCAATAGGTCCAATATCAGTCTGTAAGTCAATGCCATAATCACGTTGATTAATTAGATGTGGATTTAATTCAGCTTTAATAAGATCAATAGCACGTGCTTCTGATCTAGTTACATCTTCATTTATGTAGGCTCGATTGTCTTGTCTAGTAACTGGTTGTGAAGTTGCTTTCATGATTGGTGCTTGTGTCATAGGAGTTTCATTCCTTTGTGGGGTTTGTTGGTGCGCTTGTGCATGTTCATGAGCTTTACCACGTGCAATATATGCATCATTTAAATAATCCCTTACTTCTGTACTTCCCATATCTATTTCAATCATCTTCAATTCGTAAGGAGACAATTCAAATACATCAAGGTATTTCCCTTGCTCCTTATCAAATAACCATTTCATATTGTCATGTCTTTTCTTAAAGCGTGCCATGCTACTTAAGTGATACTTATTTAATTGTACAAAGGCGCCCGTTTCCGAACGCCCCTGCATTACTTAATATCTAATAAGTAATAACTTATTAAACAGTAAGTATATCTCTAGCAACTTGCATTGCTTTCTGTGATCTGAACAAGCCAGTGCCAAAGTTAGCCTTAGCAAACTGTGAC
>Ga0080013_1002192_pt1 | contig 23638 bp, 16 predicted proteins | sample ETNvirenome_6_85_FD_69236 | JGI IMG/M metagenome (GOLD analysis project Ga0080013, IMG submission 69236) | Marine viral communities from the Pacific Ocean - ETNP_6_85 (SPADES assembly) (version 2) | ecosystem: Environmental > Aquatic > Marine > Oceanic | place: Pacific Ocean | collected 2013-06-19
CACGGAATCATGGATTCTATTTCTGTTAGACTGTAATTGTGGTGTTGCATTAGTTGAAAATTGAGAGTATAATATCCGTACAGGCTCAAATGGCTGAGCCCGATTTGAAAAAATCGAGTAATCCCCTCAGTACTATTTCTTTTTCTTTTCCGTTTTTTGTTTTGATTGTATCTTTATATTCTAATTTTGGAGATGTTGCGAAAAAATGTACCATCTTTTCGTATTGATCTTTTGTAAAATTGCTAACAAATTCTGTTAATTCTGGAATAGAAAGCATATTTTTATTTAATGTCTCTTCTTTTGTTGTAATTTCATCAATACAATGAACAATAAGATTGAACAGTGGAATTGCTTCTGCTCCTTTAGTGTTTTTTATTCTTTCTAATATTTTAATAGTAGGATAGTTCATCGTGATAATAATATCGTCTGTTATTGCTATCTCGTTCGTGTGTTTTTCGTCAAACTCAACCTTTATATCATCGATATTAATATTAAGTTTAATTTTTTCATCACTATTTGGAAAACCATAAGTAGGAGTCAACATTTCACCTATAGATTTTGCACGAAGTTGTAAATAAATATATTCAATATCAAACATTGGTAGTTGTTCAATGTTTTGTATATCTACACATGATTTAATTAAATCCCTAACGGCATGCATTACCGTTAGTTCATCAGAAGATTCTTTTGCCATTAAAAGAATCTTTTCTTCCTTTACGAGAAATGGTCTAAACGACTTCTTTTCTCCATTTGAGGGTAGGGTCAATTCATATTTTGGGGTTGCTTCTTGAAGCATTTCTACTATACTCATAATTTTTATTCCTTTTTTTGTTAAAATTATTCTACTTTATATCTATAATATTTAATCATAACTTGAGTTTTTGTAATTTCATTATTCGTTGCATATCCCACATTTACAGGAACTATGGCCACGTCGTTTTTATACGCGGCATAGTCGTGCGTTCTACTTTATATCTATAATATTTAATCATAACTTGAGTTTTTGTAATTTCATTATTCATTGCATATCCCATATTTACAGGAACTATGGAAATTGGATATGCGCCATAGACATAGTATGTCATTGTTGGCGTGCCACTTTGACTTAATTGCTGAATAATTAGGTTATTCACTGTTGTTTTTACATTCCCCGGAGACGTGTAACCTTTGTAAGTGGTCTTGCCCGCTTGGTATTCGGAGAATATCCGCGGAAATCCCGATGGTGCTTCTGGAATAGTCAATACAATATTGTCGTTAAATGTCTCTCTGTATGGATACTGTATTAATGGACCAAAAAGGTTATATGCAAAAGTGGTTACTGTTTTTGATGGTAAGGTTACTGATTCTGCAAATATTTGGACGCCTTCCCAATATACAGCGTACCGATTGGCCCTAGAAAATCCATCTTTATACTGCCCTCTAAATTGTGATATTGATGCCATATTATTATTTATATAAGAATATCGTCTTCTGTCAAAATTATAAAGCTCCAAGCCCTAGTTTTACAAAATTTATTAGCGGCATTCCATTTTGCTTCATTTATTGTATAGATAACGCATTCGTTTATGTAGTTTTTTGTCTTTCTTTTTGGTTTTTTCGGTGGTTGTGTTTGTTTTTTTGGTTTTACTTCAATAATCACTGTTTTGGTGTTTCCATTCTTGTTTTTTATCTTTGCAATGAAATCAGGAAAATATTTGTGATTTTTCTTATCTATTGGTGAATAATACGGTATTGGTAGTTCTTCACTTCCCCATTTCAAAACATTCATATTTTCATCAAGATACTTACATACTCTTCTTTCCCACAAAGAGCGACAAATGATATTTGATGGGTTTCCAATATATTTCTCTTCATTGTTTATTTTATATTTTGTTTTATATGCCATATATATTTTAGAATCTTCTAGATGGTATGTATAAATATATTGTCGCGAAGTAATAATATCGAAAGGAAAATGTACAATGACGACAGCAACTTGGCCAAAAGGCGATCATGCAGATACCGTAGGTGAGATAGGAGGATTTTTAAACTTCTATGCTCAACCTTTTGAACTTTATGTGGACAACAGGTCTGAAAAGACTAGTGGTAAAGGTGGTAATTCAATGGTACATAATATAACTTTACCATATGTGAATAGTGTTTCTACCGAAACATCAACGTGGGAAACCAACAATAATAATGACTATCTTAATCGTACAGATTCGGATACGGGTTTTTGGGACTGGCTTGTGGACAAAGGCGGTGATATTTACGACTGGTTTGATTTTTGGTATTCAGTACAAACTGTGAATATGGAAGTGAGTAACGCTGGATATAAAGGACCTGTATTAAGACAAAGGCATTATTCATATACTTTATTAAATCGTAGTGGTACGGAAGAAGAAGGTAAAAATATAGCAGAGATTTGCAGGTCATTTCAAGCATCTGTATATGGAAGAATGGGAGACGGGGCCCGAATAGCAGATAATACAATGCTGCCGCCACCAATGTGGTGGATATCTTATCTTCCGAATTCAACTGCTGGGGATTCAAAGGACTTCGATAGATATATAAAACCAACAGGTTCACGAATCAAGACGGGAATTGGAATAAGCCTTATTCCATTCCCCACTATTACCCTGGTCCCCCGAATATCGTATACCGGCGAAAGTGACACCCATCCATCCATCACGAAAGCAGGGCATAACGCGTGGCGTTGGAACATGGATCCATTTACTTCTGTTCTTGTAAATGTATCAATATCCCCCACATCTGCAACAGATGCTATTCAAGTTCCAACGATGAGTGGCTGGCCACTTATAACCACATTAAAACTTAGTTTCTTAGAAGTAGACCAAGTACTTGGTAACAAAAACCATGATGCTATTATACCGTACAGTTGGGCCCAAGACGAAGATAGTAAGTTCTTTAGAGGTGCGGGAAAAGACAAAAAAGGTAATGTTGGAGCCGCATCAGACCCATAAGTGAGATAAAAAATAATGTTTGAAAATTATCCAAAAATAGAATATGACTTTATAAACGAAAACGGCACCTTTACTAGAGAGATGCAGGATATCTTTCGTAGAGTTTCACTCACAGAAGAAACCATGAAAAATGGAGAGAATTATAAAATATACACCATCAATGATGGAGATACTCCAGAGAGAATTGCATTTGAAGCATATGGTGATGAAAATCTTTGGTGGGTCGTTTTATTAGTAAACAACATTTTAGATGTCCAAAACGAATGGCCAAAAAGTGTCACCGATATTACCAGACAGTTTGATGATTTTCTAGATGGGAATAGTTACTACACAACGGAAACATTTGATATTCAAAAGGACGACATTGTAGTAAAGAGAGATGTAACTTCTGATGGTTCAATAGACACAAACATATATGGTGTGATTGATAGTTATGATTCCTTTTTGCATAAGTTTGATGTAAAGAACCAAAAAGCAAGTGATACAAAACTTGATGAGAATGATGAATTCTATATTTATAGAAGATTTCAATATGAACTAGATGGTGGTGGTTTTGACGAGGAGTTTGTAAAAATTGACGGATTTGGATATACTGCTTGTGCAAGGCAGTCTGTTGGTTCTACTGGATGCACTCAGATTTTAGGTCCTACTGCTGGATACAACGTCGATGGCAAAATACCTGTTCCTAACGGACCTTTTTGTAACACTGCTGGTTCTACTTTTGGAATTGTTCGTAAGAAAGATTCTATTAAAAATGGACTAGAATATTTTGAATATAAGGGTGATAGATTGAATCCTTATTCTGCTGCCAATGGATCGGGAGCAAGCGGGGACTTTTATTTGAGTGTGGGCCAAAATCTCTGTGGATATACTGGTTGCCTTCTATATCAATATATTTCTCCCGATGATAATGTTCCATCATATATTAATGTGGTTAGTAGTGGTGCAGACCTTATTCGTATTAATGATGATAGAAGAGTAATTAAACTTGTTAAGCCTAGTGTAGTAAGACAAATTGTAAAAGAATTTAATGTCCTTATTGGTGGAGCTGTTCCTCCAGGAACAACAAAATATATAACCCTCAACGGTTAGGAGAATTTTATTATGCCAATGACACATGCAAGGGGATTTGAAGCGGCCATAACCAAACTTATCATTAAAAAGATTAAGGGGGGTGAAGAATTTTGTCTTATTGGTTGTGATGATAATATTGGAGGGTATTTATTAGATTTAACAATACAAGAAAGTATATTTTCCTCTTCTGTGGTTGGAAACATGACAGTAAAAGAATTAGGCGATTTTATGGATAAGTTTATAGTCACTGGCCATAATGAAACTGTTTATATAGAAATAGAAAATCTTACTATTCCAAATTCAGATCATAAATTAGAATTTTGTGTCAATGATATTCATAAAATAGCCAATGCCGCTACAAGTGATGCCGCTTATGGTGGTGCATCAAAGAGGGTTCAATGGAAAATTCATTTCGTTTCCTGTGAACCCATGTATCTTGACATTCCAGATTGGCAAGAAAAGGCTGGATATGTGGATGAAGACCGTTTTCTTAAAATTGCAAAAGGACGATCACAAACAAAGTCTGGAGCGAGTTATTCTAGAAAGGAAGATAGACCAAAAGAAGGGGAAGAAGACCTAAAAGATTTAGTCGGTGAATTAGCAGACAAATATTTCAATCCCGGTGCAACGGATTATAGTAAAGCACAAAACGAAATGGAAATTGAAGGCACACATAATGGTATTTGGTTAAAGTCCTATCCAAACCTATATCCGTGGGGAAAATCAACAAACACAATGTCATTAATGCAAACGATGGCAAATCTAGCAGAAAATGCTATAACCCATGACATGAAGCATAGCAATTTTTTCTTTTGGGCAGATTGGGACGGATATCATTTCAGGTCTGTCAATCAGATGATTGAAGATACAAAAATTCCAAAATCGTCTGAAGGCGCTCCAGACCTTACTGCACCGCATGTATATCAAAGGAGTGATGGTGTAACTCTGCTGAAGTATTTGTCGGGAAAGGGAGATCCTAAGATTATATATCAGATGGAAAGTCAAGGATATGACCATATCGGACATTGGCAAGATGGTGCATATTCTTCTTATTATGAACACACTGAACCAAATTATTCAGACCCCTATGTGGATTATCTCGATTCTAGTTCTCAATATCCCTCTAAAATTATTGATTATGATTATCATAGAGATTGGGAAGAATGGAACACAATAGAAGAGTATAAAATTATTTCAGATAAAATTGATACAAGTCTTGATAAAGAAAATCCACAAAAAAATAGATTGTATAGACACGATAATGACATCTATGGATATTTCTCTCCATATCTAAACGACCCAAATCCCAAACCATACGATTTCATTGCAAGTAGATTAGAACAGGGAAACCGTGGTAAAAGGAATAGTATATATTGGCAAGCGCAGGGCGACTTTTGCAATTATTCAATAGCAGACTTAGAAAAAGTACATAAAAAAATTATAAAACCATCGGAAGAAAATTACAAAGAATTTCTACGAATTAAAAACTTAAAAGAAAAATGGAATGTATATAGACATTCAATCTGTTGTGATAAGCAAGATATTAAAAAACAATTCCTTGCAGTAATTGATGATGCGGCTTTAATATCTGATGATGGTGGAACTCCAAACAGAGGAGGCATATACGAATACTCTTGGAGAGAAGTTGAAATTTGGCCAACAGGCGCTATCAACGGTTATTGCACAGAAGGGGATGAAGAACCTGAAATATTATCAAGTGATGACGCTCCTCTTTCGGTTGTTGTAGTTCCTTGTGGATTACAGGGAAAACATTTTATGGATACGGGTAACGGAGATGGTGGTGAGGGTGAAGGCGCCGAAGGTGAAGAAGGTGAAGAAGGTGAAGAAACATCAACTTCTAGTCAATGGACAAATGGAGCATATAACATCAATGAATTGTTAAACACAAAAATTGGAGATGATGTATATGTAGGACCAGGAGTAAATGTTGCAGACGATGACTTCAACGATTATCCAGAAGCATATCAAATGATGCCAGTTGGTGGTTACTTTAAAGTTGGTGATGACCCATGTGCAAATGATCACGAAGAAACTATACATTTTCATAAACATGTCGTGCAAATGTACAGACTTCCTGCTTATATGTTAGAATGTATTGGTCCAGACGGGAGTGAATCGGACGAAAGTTCAAGTGATGATAATGGTGGTGAGGGTGAAGGCGCCGAAGGTGAAGAAGGTGAACCAGAAAATCTTGGACCAGAAGAAATTTTCTTCTTTGATGTTCCAAATGCACATGACGGATTATGCGGCTGTATTGAATAATAATGAGTACACATAGAATATGTTGTTGTGGATGTGGTGATAAACCTTGTAATGGTAATGAATTTTTATACGAAAATACAAGTGGAAATTGCCCTGTTTGTGCAATAGGGGAATCAACACATACTTATGCAGGATATGAACCACTTGCACCAATGCCAGGGGGACCAGACGATTTGTATGTGGGAGAACCTTGCTGGTCTAATCAAGTGTGTGATGAATATGGTGAATGTAAACCCCCGATGATTCCACCACACTACTATCAGTTTGCATCTCCTATGGGATTTCTTCCTTGGTCGCCTCAAGTATTTGCATATTGGATAGAAAATTGGGGAGGCCCACTTGTCCCAAAGGGCGATTGTACTATGCACTGTACAGAAGAGAATATTGGTTGTCATAAAATTGCATTTGTTGGTAATGTTGGAAATTATTGGAAAGAGGGGTTTGATTGTGGTAAGAAAATTTCAACCGTGCCTCCCGAAAACGATGAAGACTTTGAAAATTGGCAATGGACAAGAGAGTGGGTACAGTCTGGTGGTAAGTTAGTCGTTATGGGTGAAGATGCAGGGTGTCTTTCTGGCTCTTTGAAGTTTAATAAAATAGAGCCACATTATACATCTACTGGTTGTAATATTCCTTGTGATGTTGAAAATGTATTCGATGAATATGAAGATGAAAATTGGGATGGTGTGGCAATATCAGCTAGATTAAAACTATTTGCTGAATTTTGTGCAGATGGTTCTACTGGGGAATTCGGTCCAGAGGGGATTACAGGACCAGAAGAATTTTTTGAATTTGGTGATGCCGAGAATAGTGAACGGATAAATGAGAATGAAATAATGTGGGATGATAATGTTGTGGTTGGCATCAAACCGTGTTGTCAAAAAACTCTACGACCATTTAAGAAAAAACCAGAAGGCTCAACAGGCGGAAAATTACCATTTTCAGTTTATACTACTAATGCGTTTGGTTTAATTCCCATCAATAAAGGAAAGTCATTAGTTGGAAGTTGCGACAGTAAAGATTGCACCATTGTATATAAAGAAAACGGTAAAGGTGGAGTTATAGTAGTTTATGATAGTGATGTGTGGGGGATGACTGCCACACAAAAACCACTAACTTCATACTCAATAGCCGCGGCCACAATAGGCTCAATCACAGCAGAAGAACTTCAATTGAAAAGTTGTAATAATGACTTTTGGAAATTTTTATGTGAAGAGTTTCTTGTTGATGAAGATGAACCATATGAACCAGATGAATGTGAAGACCCAATGTTCTGGGATAATATGGGCCCAGATTATGAAGATAATGAATGCCTTTCAATTGCCGCATGTTGTTTTCCAGATGGTACTTGTGAAGATATGAATGCTTGGCAGTGTTCTAAATTGCTTGGAAAGTGGCAAGGAAGATGTTTGGGGTGTGATAATAGTAATGGTAGTGCCATAGGAAATTGGTGTTGTCCTACATGCTCTGATATGGGTGGAGAAGAATAGAGATGGCATATATTGAACCTTGCGAAGTTGAAGAGATATTAGGATCATGTTGTACTTGTCAATATACACCACAAGGTGGCGATGGTGGAAATGGTGGCGATGGAGGTTCTGGAATTGATCCGGAATGTGGTGTTCCGATGGGCGGTGTATGTGAGTCTAGTGATGATTGTGCTGGTAATTTTTGTTGCAGGGACTTCAGTACTTCACATGCTTGGCTGCCGAAAATAATGGTAGAATGTGACTCTGAGGATGACTGTTACCGTTGTTGGGATTGTGATGGTCATTCAACTGATGGGTGTGACCCTTGTGGGGATGATGGATGGGATTGCGAAGAGTGTCGCAGTAACCATCGATGGTGCCCGGGAGGTTGCACACATTCTTTTGTTTGTGACCCGTTTTCATGTGGATATGAGGATTTCCCCCCCAACGGATGGCACGATCCAACCGATGAAGGATGTCCCGTGTATGAGTGTGGAGGTCATTGGCACGGTAGTGGGCCATGTGGATGCTTCGCTTATGAGTGGATGACGGTTAGCTCTTCTGCCGTTTGTCATGATTGGCTAGAAGAAGGAGACGTTCCAGATTATTTTGAATGTGATTGCCCTGGCGATGGTTGCCGTTTGGAGGATACGACCCCTGGCGCTTGTTGTATGTATTCATGGAATGGTAGTGAAAATCGATACGAATATGATGGGTGTGAAATTAGGCCTATGAATAATTGTCGAACACCTTCACACCATCGGAATGTGTATTGGGGTATCAATACCACATGTGAAGAGTTTGAAGATTGTTGTGGATTTTCAGAAGCCGAATGTGATGTTGATGCAGACTGTCAATCTGATTATTGTTGCTCTGATTTTGGTAATTGTGTACCGTGTGCATCTTGTGATTGTCAATGTATTGATAATGTTGAAGAATGGGAATGCTGTGAAGAAACAAATGGGGACGGATTATGGCATTCGGGTGAAACCTGTGAAAGTTATGATTGCGAAGAAGATTGCCCAGATGATGAACCCGAATGTAGTCCCAGCAACCCCTGCCCATCATGTTGGTCTTGTCAAAGTGGAATATGTGTACCAGAATGTGAAGAATCATCTGATTGCCCAAATAATAAATGTTGCGGTGCCGGATGTTGTTATGTTTGTGAAGATGACTGTGAAGGCGATGATGGTTGTCCTGGCAGTCAATGTTGTATCAACGGTTCTTGCACATATGACTGTCCACCAGAAGATGAATGTAATGAGTCCCTTCCATGCCCTGGAGACCAAATATGTGAAGACGGCACTTGTGTTGACCCACCAGAACCACCCATATGTGAATCTGATGCTGGTTGTCCGCCAGCACAGTGTTGTGAAGGCGGTGAATGTGTTGATTGTGACCCAATCCCACCAGATGATGATGAATGTAACACCAGTTCAGATTGCCCTGAGGGATTGTGCTGTACTAATATTCCAAGCTCTGGCGAGAATGTGTGTATGGAATGCGTGGTAGTAGAAACATGTGGTGAAAATTCCCCAGATGGCCCGTTTTGTTATTGTGAATGGACAGAAGGGGGAGTGGTGCCGTGCGAAGAAGGAGATATACCCGATGAATACGGTTTGTGTTACTTAGTTTATTGTTGTTGTACTACGGCAGGTTGCGGCTACCTTGTGTGTGGTGAATAGTGATTAGTATAAATAATAAAAAGAGGTCTATATGAAGAAAGTACAATTAATATCAAAACTAACAGAATTTGCAAACACCGCATATGTTCATAGCAGAAAAATAACTCATGCACATGGCGGTGTGTGGGATGAGTATCCGTGTGCAAACCCAGACGGTCCAGTAGACAATTGTGATTGCCCAGAGGATGATGATTTGTGTAATTGTCCTTGTCAAGAATTAAAACCAGATTCAGAAGAACAATTAGAAATAATAAACAAAGAACTTCATGGTGAAAATGAAGAAGGAAATGCAACTATGTGGTCTGTTTCTCCTGACGACATGAAAGAACCCACAGAAAAAGAAGTCATAGAAGCAGAAGAATCCATTAAAGAGTGTGAATTGATTAAAAGTGTTTTGGGAGAACCGTATTTGGGATGTCTATGGAAAGATATAAAGCATCCAAGTAGTTGCAACTGTCCTTGTGTTGGGGAAAAGTTCGGCGAATATCTCGGACTAACAAGAACCTATGCAACATATTGGGATACAGAACCCAACCAACCATTGATAAGAAACGCACAAACGATACTTCTTGGTTCACAAACAGTCAAACTCTACCTTATGCCTGATTATACTTTGAGGCCAGGTATGTTTATTTACATTGTAGACCAAGAGACGGCGTCTGTAAAAGAAAAAAAGTTTGGAGGGAGATGGTTAGTACAATCAATAGTTAATACTCTTGGCGGATTTCCTGTCGCGGGTGCAATGATAGTTACTGCTGTAAGGGATACTCAAGTCCAAGACCCAAACGAACAAGGCGGATCTAACACAGATTAACTCAATATATCACGATAAAACTATCACTAGTGTTTATACATACAATATTAGAATAGTATAAACTCACCCGGAGAAAAATAAATGGCCATTGTAAGCGCAAACACAGACATCAATATAGATTTAAATAAAAATAAATTTACTAATGATGTAGGAGTGGTGAGGGATGTTAATTCTGTACGACAATCTCTTATCAACATAATACTTACAATTCCTGGAGAAAAACCATTCAATAGAGGATTTGGAACAAGGATTGAAGACTCTTTATTTGATAATTTCGTCTATTCAGACAGCATAAACACTCAAATGGAGATAAGAAAAACTGTAGAAGCATATGAACCAAGAATTGAAATTGAAGATGTATACATTTCAGATGTTCCCTTTTACGAGGGCAGTGCATTAGGCGGAATGGAATCAAATGCAAGAGCAATAGTATCAGATTCTAATCAACTATATGTTTATATTTCATATTTTTTGGTAAAGGGAACATCAAACGTCGCGGTTCAAGATGCAATTCAAATCGGGGTAAAAAAGGTAAGATAAAACATGGCACAACCAAACACAAATCTTGGAAGTTTAGATTTTAACTCTGTTAAAGGGAGTATTATAGATTTTCTTAGAACTCAAGACACATTAAAGGATTTCGATTATTCGGGTTCAGCTGTTCAAGTGCTTATTGATGTTCTAGCATACAACACAATGTATTATGCTCACTATTCAAATATGGTTGCGAGTGAAATGTTCTTAGATTCAGCACAAAGATTATCATCATTAATATCACTCGTTAAACCGTTGGGGTATGTAATACCCGGCAAGATATCAGCAAAAGCGAGAGCAAAAGTTCGTCACGGCGGCAGTGGTAATCCAATACTTGAAAAATACACCAGATTTTCTGGAAGGAATGGAGCAGGAACAGCATACTCCTTCTATACAGTTGATGAATGGCCATTAAATCTTGACGGAGAAGCAATTGTAGAGATATATGAAGGGAAAAGTTTATCAAAAGATATTCCACTATTGGTTGATAGAGATACACAAAAAGGATTTTTGCACGGATTAGATATCGATATTTCCACGATTAACGTAGAAGTAAAACTACATGGAAGTGCCGAATGGGACGATTGGGCAAAAGCGGATAATATACAATCTGGATTAGATGAAAATAGTAGTGTATATTGGTTAGAAAGAAGTGAATTAGGTTTCTTTATTGTGTTTGGTGGAAATGTTGGAATTAATACTACTGTACAAGTAGGAAAGCAAATAGGGCCAAATGATTTAGTACGAGTATCCTATTTAAAAACCAACGGCAATGCAGGAAACGGAGTAGGAAGTTTTAGAGTTCAAGGCCTTGCGGGTGCAGAAACTGATACGGTGTCAATGTCTTCTGGTGGTGCAGACGAACCAAATTTAGAGTCTATTAGATTCTTTGCGCCAAGGTGGTTTGCGGCACAAGATAGAGCAGTAACGGTAGAAGATTGCAGAGCAATGCTGGCCAGGTATGGATATGGAAGTAATGCTGATAATCCATTATCTGTATTTAATGTGTGGGGTGGAGAAGAAATGGACCCTCCAATGTATGGTAGAGTTTTTGTTTCTGTTAATGAAGACAACGCACTAGATTTGGCAGTTATTGCAGAACATATAATAATACTATTAAAAGAAAAAACCTGTGTTACTATTTTACCAGAATTTGTGAATCCTCAACAAATTGAAGTTGTTGTTTCTGGAATGCTTGCTTGGGATCCCATGCAAACCGATCTTTCAAGGGGACAAATAATGAACAAAATAATAAATGTAATAGTAGAAAAATATCCTCTAAAATTTAACAACACATTTAGCGCATCTGAGATTTCTGGTGCTATTAATTCTGTTGGAGATTCTGCTGTTTCTACCGATTCAAGCACCTTTTCTTTTTCTATTAAGGGTGTGGTGTTAGGACCACAACATGGTTCGGTACGGGTTAATTTTGGAAATAAATTAAAACAAAGCAGTGTTAGTTCTTCTGAATTTGTTGCAGGAACAAAGATTACAGGAGATTATGATATTCCTGCTGGCCAGCTGATTAAAATTAGAACTTATGGTGGGGTGGATAAATTTGGAAAACAAAAAATAGAAGCATTTTATCAAAACGAAAGTAATACAATAAGTCGTGTTCCAAATGTTGGTGTATTGATTCCAGAAAAGGGGATTCTAGATTTATATGAAGGTACTGCTTCTGAACCTTTTTATGTTACAGTGACACCATCAGGTTCTGTGGTTGTAGCAGATAAAAATATTATTTCAAAAGTAAATGTCTCTAATCTTGAACTTGTAAGAGTATAAGAGTATAGGAATTTGATATAAATGTTTATTAACGGTATTCCATTCAATCCACCAGACCATAATGAATTTTATCAAATGATTTTGGTGGGGGAAAAAATTGATAGACTGGAAGATCAAGCATCAAACCAACACATCGATATTCGGCATTTATTCCCAAGATACATCTTAAAAAGAAGTGAATCATCTAGTCCAACAAATTACTTGGTAAAATTTACTCAAGCATATTATGATTGGTTATATAATTTTGGTGGTTATAGATTATTTTCTTTACCCCTACACTCCATAGCAATAAGTGAATTATTAGATATTGACCACACACCTGATGATTTTTTAAAGCATTTTATATACACATATGCTCCTGGATTTCCTGATTGGTATCTGTCAGGAATTACTACTGATGCACCTCATGGTGTTGCTTCAGAATCGCACCTCACGAACAGTGAAGTTAGAACATTTATAAAAAATATTCGACAAGCATTTTATCAAAGAAAAAGCACAGAAGACGCTTATCGATATTTCTTTCAATCTTTATATGGTGCAGACCAAGATGCTGAATTCTATTATCCAAAGACAGATATTTTTCGATTAAATGGTGGTAGATTTGACGGACAATATGTTTACGGTTATATCACAGGTATGCCGGACGACATTGCGCCACTTGAGGTTGATTTGCCAACATCACCTTCTGATCCCAAACAGACTCCGCGGAGTCATGTATATGATGTGTTGCCTAGTAGCACTCTAAACGGAAGATGGAGATTCCAAGATAGTGATTGGCTTCAAGAATATTCATATGTTATTAAAGGGCACATATCACAAATTGACGAAGAAACAGGAATGCCAATTTACTTTGATGCTTTGTATGAAATGCTTCATCCTGCTGGGATGAAGGGTTTTTGGGAAAAGACTGAAGAAGATTATATTCCACCTGATGATTTTGATGGTGGTTTTAATTTCTGCGAAGCTCCAAAATTAGAAAATTATTTTGGATATAGAATGAACGATATAACAAGTCCTGGAAAATGTATGGGCTGCTCTGGCAGTGGCCACACATACGATGGACCTACTGCAATGTTTTATGGTATTGGTGAGTCCAGTTTGGGTGGATTAACTGGATGGACACATGGAAGTGGGTGGGCAGGCATAGGTGAAGGTGCAATTTGTATAGAAGGCACGAAGGGTTCTACTTTTGATGCATGGGGTGGTATTACTCTTTCAGGTCAAGGAAAAGGAAATACTTATGGCGCACCCACACATTTCTATCCTGATTGGGCATATGGAATATCTGGTGATTTGACCAACCGCATACCATTTAAAGAGATATATATAGGAGAGTTCATAGAGTTATGTCCATATGAAAATAGTCCAAATCTCGGTCTAACTGGATGTACTGCAAACTCATGTTAAGGAATTTTTATGGTTAATATATTAGAAAACAAACCGCCGATACTAGCTCAGGCTGAGCCCTTGATGCAGTTGCGAAACATGCAAGGTTTATCTTTAATATTGGGAAGAGTTGCGGCTTCGGATACGATACAGAATAGTTCCGAATCAATTAATAACTTTAAGAATTCTATGGTATACGCAAAGAGTTTGATATGGAATGATATTATTAGAGTTGCGCCAGTACAGCCAGGAGAAAGAAAGTTCGCTTCGTCCGTTGACCGCCCCACTGCATACAGACCAGATGGAACATCAATAGTAGAACAACAGAGTGGCAAGTCATATACACTTGACGGTGCTGGATACTTGCACTGCATATTGGGGAATAGTAATTTAAATTGGCGTGAAGATTTATGTGATTCAGAAAGTTTTGCAAAAGGTCTTCCATCATATAAAGGAAACGGATTACACACAACATCATCGGGGTGGGTTTATGCTACTGTGGGGAAAATGTTTGATGGGGTTGATACAGCAGGTCCGAATTGGTTTCCTATTACACATTGGAAGGACCATTGGGGGGAACACAAGGAATTAAATTCTAAAGATGTAAAAGCTCAAGCAACAAGAATATGTGGTTCTGCTGGCGAACAAACTACAGGAACTTGTTGTTTGTATTATAAAGAAGATTATTATGATGATGTTGCGGGTGTGACATGGGGTGCAGGGGATTATTATAAATGTACATGTGCAAAATGTTATCATTGTCTAGAAATGGCAAGGTCTTTGGATATGGATTATTTATTTACTAAGTTTGTTGGGAGTGGTCCTACTGGAGGAACAGGTGAAAGGTGTCAAGATTGTGATTTAGATAATTATCCAAACAATTGTGGACCTTGTCCTTGTACAATAGGAACTTATGATAAATTTGATGTGTTGTTGAACGATAAATTTTTACCAGAAAAAGGTATGGCAAAAACAAACGCACGAATTGCACAGAATTGGAAGGGTGAATTGGCAGGTACTGTTCTGTGTCATGTTAATCTTGATGGATTAGATTCTACAAAAAGAGAAATTAATACTGCTTATTGGAAAGAAGATAAATTATTAGAGTTTATTGGACCACAAGCACCCGGTAAAAATACCAAAACAGTTTATAGATTAGCAACAGAAGTTAAAGACGGCAATAAAGAAATTATCACAGGATTGACGCTTATAAGTACTGGCACATATACATCGATGCCGCTATTTCCAGAAGGCGAACTCAAAAAGATGTTGCCTGAGGTATCTCCAGACCGTTTCCGTATGGTTATGCTTCCAAATTTTTCTGAATTATCAGCAATTGCTGAGTTGGTGGGTGGAACACGGGTTCAAGTGAACACAACTGTGTCCTATTCAGACATCCAAAACAAAACGAATGTTGATAGTTTTAATAGATATGCCCTCGGTGTGCTGTATGATGCGGGTAACGGGCCTTTATTTAAATCAAAAAACAATACCCCAAACTCTTCTAGATTAACATACAGAAATTCAGTAGTTGCTAAATCGGTAACGCTGGATTTGGCTACCAGTGTTGAAGAACAAGAATTGCGAGAAGTCGCAAAAAGAAATACACAAATTTCCACCACAAACGCAGGCCCTGCGATATTTGCAAATGCACATGCAACCAGTGTGTCTAGTGTAGATTTGGAGATGTTTGCAGGCAATAATACAGATTTTACAACAGGTTTTAAATATGTTGATTCTTCGGGAGACACTTGGGAAGCACCCAACACTGCATGGTCAAAACCAACATCTTCGCAGTCGGGCAAAGAACTCGATGCACAAGCAACAGACATTCTTCATGTGAATAAATTTTCTTTGAATGTTCCAAAAGGCGCCAATAAACCAGGATTTATAAACCTGCAATGTAAAGTAACTTTAACATTATGATTTTAGGAGTTAATAACAATGCCAAATAGCACAGTACCAATTAGAACTGGAGGAGACCCTTCCTTTCCCCTATCTCCCGGACCACATTCAAGTAGGGTAGAAGGAAATATTGCAACGAATGATGAATTTACATCTAAACCAAAAAATTATCAATCTGTTGCATTTACACCAGGATTTCCACTACAGGCGTCTGAGTTAAATGAAATACAAGAAAATTTTCAATTACAAATGACTCTCACTATTGCTATGATGAATAACTGGATTACATCTGGTGTGGGTCCTATGTGGAGAGAGCCGAGTGGTGCAAGAGTTCCCGGCGATGGTTCTGTAATTCAAACTGAAACTACTCCTTGGCCAGCAAATACAGGGATAGGTGTGGGTGGTCAAAACTCGGCCAATGGTGGCCATGTTGAAGAATATGCAATTTCTGGGCCTGGTTGGAGAGGTGCTACACCACTTCATCCATTTGAGTGTCCTTATTTAGATGCCGTCGGCGATAACATACATACTTCACAAGTAGAAGTAGAGTATCTTAATGCCCAGAATAGATTGAAAATAACATTTAATCCTGGGTGGTGGTGTGTGGAACTTCCAAGAAGAAATCCGTGGGCAGGAGATCCCAATAGTACGCAAAATATCAGCGGATTAAAGCATTGGATTTATATTGATGAATCTTTTGTAGCTGGACCTATTCCCCTACCAACTGGGTCGAATGTGTATAATTCAGAAATTCCAGTAGGCCTTGTGATGCAAGCAGAATATTATCATTGTTGTGATAATGATGATGATCCAACACATCCGTGTGACCCAGAATTAGCAGACAATTCCGCAGGTGATTACAACCCTATGGGATGTGGTGCTTCTAGGTATTCAATAAATGCTATTGGTGCATCTACGGTTAGCAATGCTAATTGGCCAAATAGTGACGGTGGCGAGTTCACTGATGACGGAAAAGAGGAATACGATAAACTATCACTGGTGTGTAAAATTAACCCATACAACAAGACTGTAAGATATATGAACAATATTATTCTATACACATGGTAATATAAATATATAAAAAGAGAAACTAAACATGGCAAATAATGTAGACGACAATAGATATATCATCCCTTATTTAACGGGTAATCACACATTTGCTGATTGGGCAAGTCATTATAACACCACAGTTATAAACAAACTCAATCTCGGTAAAATATACAATGGTATATCTGGTGAAGGTATTGTGTTTACTCTTGGTACTACTGCCGCCAATGACCCAGTAGGCGGAGATTTGACTTCTATAAATGAAGGTGACCTTACCGCAGGTACATTCAGATGTAGTCTTGCAGATAGAATTCCAAAAGGAATCACCTTTAATCAAGATGTTTCCATTCTTGGTGAATTAAAATATGATTTAAGTAAATTAGAAAGTCCAGCAATTAATGTAAGAGTTGCTTCACCGCAAGGGTATACGGGAACAAAAGGTTTTAATTTTGGTAATCCTATTCGTGTAAAAACATCAAACTCTCCTGGAGAAGAAGGATGTACTGGTCCTCCAAACTATTATTTGGGTAAAGCAGACAATTTAGATTTTGCAGAAGTAATGGGTGTAGTTAAGGGTGTTACTTGGCCTGTAGATGATTCTAATAATCCGCAAGGACCATATACAAAGAATAACACATATATTGATGTGGTTCTTTCTGGTAGAATTAAAGGTGATTTTGGTGCAAGGAATATAAACTCAGAAGGAAACACTGCAATTGCTTGGCACGATTCACCCACCAACACAGGTTTAACTGCCGGTGAAATTTACTTCGTAAATCCTGGAACTAGCGGGGGCATAACTCCACTAGAACCTACAATTGGAGGTCAAGTATCCAAACCCATAATTATGGGCCTCACTGGAGATGAGGGGATTGTTCTTAATTATCGAGGACAATTCTTGCAAGGCAGTGGTACAGGTGGAACAGGTGGCATTAACGACAACAGATTCTGGATTGCAACATCAAATGCGGCCTTGGTTCGTGGTGTTGTTGCGGGGTATGATGGTTCTAATTGGCAAGTTCAAAAAGCACCAGACGAATTAAGCGCGGCACTTGGATTAGTTATCGATAGAGTTACTCTAGATGGAACAGATTATATTGAAATTGTTACTTGTGGTCACTTAAATAATATTCCTGTTCTTGGTGAGGGCAAAGGTTCAGCACCAACAGGATTGGTATATATTGATTCTAACGGAAAATTAACTTCTATTGCACCATCGGGTTCTGCAAAACCATTTGCGGTTGTCTGGCCGGATAGTGCTGGCAGTGGCACTCGCAGAGGTGTAATTATAAATCAAACTCATTCTGGTGGAGGTGGTGGTTCTAGTACTGCTGAAAGTACTTGGCCGGGGGGAGGAGTAAGTCAGAATTGGGCCTTCCGTTCTTCTACTTCTGGAGGGGCAACATACGGCTCCGCTGTCAACGAAAACCTAATGGTCAATGGTGGATTTGATATTTGGCAAAGAGGTGTGGGTAAAGATTCTGCCTTTGGTGCAACAGGAACAACATATTTTGCAGACCGTTGGGTAAGAATTGATGGTGTTTCTGGTGCGGGTGGTATACTAGGAACATATAGCATACAAAGACAAGAATTTGCAAAAAATCAAATAGATGTATTTGGTAGTCCAAAATATTATCTTTCATCTAGTCACACAATTGCAGGCACAGGAGGCCATCATGGTGATAGAATTGTTATTCAAAACCGAATAAATGATGCAAGAACCGCAAGAGGACAAGATGTAACTTTATCCTTTAGTGCGAAGTGTGGTATAACTGGTGCTACATTAGGCATCGTGGTAAATCAATATGACGGAACAAATTCACACACAAGAGATGTTGCACTGGCAAGTTTAGGAAGTATTTGGGGTAAACATGAAGTTTCGTTTACAATGCCAAATCTAAGAGTTTCACCTACTGGAAAACATTATGTTGGTGTTGGGTTTGATGTTACAAAATTAAATACAACTTTCGACCTTGCAAAAGTTAAACTTGAAAGGGGTTTGGTTGCAACCGTGAATGAACCGACAGACGAAGCGAGGGAATTGGAAAAATGTAGTGAGTTCTATCAACGAACTTATAATGTAGATGAAAATACTCATAGTGTAACTATGTTAGATGATAATAATCCTTCAATAACTGTACTAGACATTACAACTACACCAATGAAAGATTATTACCACAGATTCCCAGTACGAATGAATTCAATACCAAGTGTTACATTCTTCTCACCAAAATCGGGTCAAACAGGAGATGCATATAATAGAACAGCAGAAGCAGATTTGAGAAAAACTGCTGGAACGAATTCTCCACACGGAACTAGAATATCTTCAACAGGTGCAACCACTATTATTGCAGAACACAAAACAAGAGATGGTTTATATATTGTCATCCCAGAAGGTACAGTATTGTGGGACCAAGTATCCACACACTATGTTGCAGATGCAGACTTAACCGAGGATATGCCAAACGCATGATGGAGATAATCAATGCCAAGTTGTAATACTAATAATAGTTCAAATCTTTCAGGAAACCTGAACATTCACAACATCACAAATAGTGGTGCAAGACTTTTAATGACAGTTCCTTTAAGTGGATTTTCTGGTGGAAGATTATCTGAATATCAAGGGGATGATGGAATTACCTATGGAGATGCTATTCGTTATAATCCTATAGCATATCATGAAACACGGAATCCCAGTGGTGGTAAATATATAAAAGCAAGGGCGAATAAACCTGAAAACTCTGAAGTGGTGGGTATTGTTGAAAGTGTTAATGTGGCAGGTGACCCTCTTGTCGGTGATGACGGATATGTAACTGTTGTGGTGGCCGGACAAATCAATCTCCCATCTGTCAGGTTGATGGATGCAATTTGGCAAGATCCAATTCAAGGATTATCTGGCGCTGCCGGTGGAAATGATGTATATTTCTTGAGTGCGGCAACCGCTGGTGTGCTTCAAAATTTAGCACCAACAGAACCTACTAATGTTATTAAACCGATATATCAAGTTGCTCCAGATTCTCCATGGACCGGTCAAGTTGTAAACTATATTGGATATCAAGCAGGTGGGCAATTAGTTGCAGAAGACCTTCGTGATAATCCAGTTGGTGCAATTAGAGAAATGATTGATATTCAAACTGGAGATGAGAATAGAAAGGGTTGGGTGCCGATGGGAAGTGAATTGAATTTGGATGCAGATGGTACAAAAAATACTTATGGGTATGCATACCAAAGGGGTGCATTGGGAGAAATAAGTGAAACCAAAGTTAGATGTTATATTAAATCTGCTCCTCCTGCTTCTCTGGTAAAACAAAGAGTGAAAATGCGTGATGGTGATGGAAAACTAACAATAACAGGCAGAGTATTCAATGTAAGTACGGCAAATAAATATATCGACCTTGAGTTCCAAGCAAGTGAATATCCTAATCTTGGAAATATTGTGCCTGATAAGTATTTTACCTCATCAAGTGGTGCATTACTTCAATTATCCAATACACCTGCAAAATATCTTAGTTTTACTTTGCCTAAAGTTTCTCAAAACACATCAAATAAAGAGCTTACCCTGATAATAAACAACAAGGATGCCAAAATGCCATTAAAATATATGTGCTTTGCTCCAGAAGATTTAATTCCAGATGATTGGACTGCCTCAAGAAATTCGGTAGTATCCCTTCCTCAAGACTTAACGGTTAAAAAAATCACGGTAAACGATACACTTAAAGTAGAAAATGCCACATATCAAGTTACTGATTTAGTAAAAACTGTAGAGGAATTAATTAATCAAGTAAACACACTAACTCAACGAACTGGTGGGGCTTCTGATACCTTCACTTCTGCCTATGGTTCAGTCAAATAGCAAAGTAGAATATAATAATGGTAACAATTATTCATGGTAGCAGTCACTTCAAACCAATCGGACAGACAGCAGTCACTGGACCGACTGGAAATACTGGTCCAACAGGACCGACAGGACCTACCGGCGAATCACCATTAGGACAGACAGGATGGAGTGGGGGCAACATCACCAATATGTACCTTATTGGTGATAAACTTCATACTATATTTGCGATACACGATTGGGATGGAGTCTTTCGGGGACAAACTGCCGGTTACACCACAACAACAAGAATTAAAGGACATACAGGCGATACCTACAATCTTATTGACGGTGGCAATACTTCTGGTGGAATTGGCACAGGTGGCGCAACATTTGCAAAAGGTAGAAACCGTGCTTTTGATTTAAATACTATTATAATAAAGAGTATCGAAGTCACTGGTGATAGTGATGGTGCAGCTATTAATTTGGTGCAGGATGAAGTGCTAAATACAATTAATATTCATTATGATAGAGGCACTTTTGGTTATCTTGATGTTGGTCCTGGTAGTAGTCAAAATCAATTAGTAGGAACTGATTCTAACGCATTGAATAATCTTTGGTTGGTTGGTGTTACTGGCGCGACATACGACACTGGAACTAGTCACGGATTAGAAAACGGTGCGTATGCTATCGATGTACAAGTTCAAGATTATAAAGAAAAGATAAAGTATCTTACAGTTGGGGCCGCAGGTTCTGGTTCAGATTTAGAAAACTTAAATGAAAATCCTGGTCAAGACCCAATATATGCTCCACCAATAGATACACCAATTAATCCAAATGTAGCAAAAAACTTTGTGTTAGATATGAGGCAATTTGAAAATGTTGCTTCTGATGGATATACTGGTGGGGTTCAACTACGTTTTCGTGATGCACACTTTGGATATACTGGAAATGAATCTAACTCAAATAACAATTTAGGAAAAGCATTTACACTCGTTACTCATGGTGCAACTGTTGGATATGAACCATCTAGATTTGATGGAACAAATATAATTTGGCCATTAGATTTAGAACCCTGTTGGAGTGGAGGAACAGATATTATTAATTTCTTCTGGTTGCCTTGTGAATCAAGAGATATAGACGGCGATGGGGTATTAGATAGTTGTGTTGGTGGTGCGGCATGGCACGGAAATATTGTGCAGTGGAAATCTCAAGGAAGTTCCTTGTCAGGAGCAGATGATAACCCATTCTTCTGCCATTCAGAAACTGATAATTATACTAATAACTTTAGAAATTATAATTCTGGAATGACTGGAACAACTGGTGCGTGTTGTGTGGGTGATGGAATTTGTGTTTATACAACACCAAATTTATGTTATGGCCATTATTTTGGTGCGGGGACAACTTGTGGTGCGGGCGGAAGTGGAAGTGTTTGCTATGAACTTGGTGCGTGTTGCGTTGAAAACACACAAATAAACAAAACTACTTGTTATGAAGATATTTCTTCCAATCAATGTATAAATTTAGGAAATATATCAAATTATATTTCTTCGTTTGGTGGGACAGGAAGCGAATGTGTGGATATGAATTGTAATATGTTACAACACGATGCAGGAGCTTGTTGCGATGGTAGGGGTGGTTGCAGAATACTAACAAAAAGAGAATGTGATAGTAGAAGAAATTATTTTATGGGTGTAGGCATAAAATGCCATCAGAAAGGAAATCCAGGAATTAATATTTGTAATGGTGGAACTGGTGCATGCATTTTAAGTGATACTATTTGTGAGGATGGTTGGTCGGGCGGTGCATGCATAGATAATGGTTATCTTTATGCTGGTAATAATTCTTTATGTGGTGATAATAAAAATATAAGATTGCCTGAACATTTAACAACATCCGAATGTGTTACAGAAGTAGCAGGATTGGATTTAAAACCAGGGGATTTATATGCTGGAGGAATGGTGGTAGGCCTTTATAGACCATATGGTTCAAATATGCTGGGTATGAAGGCATTTGGTGGAAATAAAGAAACATCTTGGCAAAAATTAATGAAAGGTTCTACTGGTTCTACTGGTGATTTAGGATATTCATGTGAATCATATAAATCTAAATACGATTATCATGGATATGGATTTGATTCTGCTGGGTGTCCTGAATTTGACCGATTGGCTTTACACAATACAACGAGCAGACCAGATGCATATTATGTTGTAGTATCAATGTATCCTATAGGAATTACTGGGGATAGAGAGGTAGTAAATCCAAGTGTGGTGTATGGTGCAACTAGTGATTTCTTTTGGGGAAATCGTGGGAGTTCTTGGGGACCATTATATGACCAAAGGATTGGAAAATATAGTGACATAAGTAATGACTATAACCAAAAAGTTTTTAGAATATCTGAAGGATATTGGTACAATCAAGAATATGGAGATATGTCATTAGGAACTCTTGCAGATAATACATTTAGTTCTTGTAGAAAGGCAAGAAGACTTGGTAATGGTGCATTACAAAAAATACAAACAAAATCAACACAATCTGCACATGGATTGTGGCACAGAAACTGGGGAATGTATAATAATATTAGAGTAATTAGTGCTGATAATGCATTGTATAAAAACTATAATGATAATGATGGTACTTATTCTGGTTCTGATTTTGGTCCTGGACTCACTGGTTCTTATGTTTCTGCATTCCGAGCGGCAAGATTGTTTGATGATAATTTAATATCTGCCACTGGTTCTACAGGATCAAACTCAAATAATATTTCTAGTTGGTATATTCCAAGTCATGATGAAATGGCATTTATTGCATCTAATTGTGTTGGGGAGTATCAAGGATTTAATTTAAATGCTAAACTACTTCAAGAAGATGGTGTTCCG
>Ga0080013_1002193_pt1 | contig 23628 bp, 22 predicted proteins | sample ETNvirenome_6_85_FD_69236 | JGI IMG/M metagenome (GOLD analysis project Ga0080013, IMG submission 69236) | Marine viral communities from the Pacific Ocean - ETNP_6_85 (SPADES assembly) (version 2) | ecosystem: Environmental > Aquatic > Marine > Oceanic | place: Pacific Ocean | collected 2013-06-19
TGGAGGAGCCAATGCCAATGCGGCTAGCCGAACCGTTTATGTAAAACATATGGTCGTTGTGTTGGGTCTCTACTCGTAAATCAACATCGGCACCACCCTCGTTGATGACCAACATATCTTGGGCGGCATCCTCAGTGAGCTTAAGAAAATCTACGCCGCCCACTGTAAATTTTATCTGATCTTCGTCGAAGTCTATCTTTGTGTTTGCGCCAGAATCATCTTCGTAGGTGATATCACCAAACGTTCTGCCGCCTTTACTTGTTATATAAGCCATTTGGTCTCGCCCTCCGTTTTATAAATAGTCACTCCGAGGTTGTTTCCTCTTCTGGTTCGGGCTCGGACATGCCATAGAACTTTTGCTCTCCATCTTCAAAAGTGATGATCGTTCCGTTCTTTGGATGCGGGGCGATGTGAACTTTAATAAAGTCATCATAGCTATCAAATACAGCGATAGACCCACGGGGTGGCGGATAGAGCCAGTGGACAATAGCTTGCCCCGTGCCTAAAACGCAGCCCTCAATTACAACCCCATCGCCGCTTACGCCGGACTCATCGGCTTGGCGGCAGACCGTAAAAGCTCGGATGCCTCGCGGCGCTAGGCGGGCTGGAGGTTTTGGACGAAGACTTTCAGCCTTCGATGGTTCTTCAGTTTCTTCAACTGTTGTTTTTTCGTCAGTCATTTTGTAAAATTCCTTTTTGAGTTTTTTAGCCTTCTAGGCTGGTTTGTTCTTCTTTGGGAACCCTGGAAGCTGGGTATGGCGCAAAAAGCGACACTACATCAAAACCTCCACCATAAAAAACTCCTTCGTATTCTTCTCTTATCTTTTCTAGCAAGGTGTCCCACTCCATACCTTTCCTCAGACCATAAATAGGGTGCCGCAAGGCGGCTTTATATCCCTCTGGGTCTGACCTCAAATCATAAACTTTATCTGCCGAGATTTTAACTCTATACAAAATTGATCCCTGAGCGACTTGTCTTTCTCTCTGTTTTGGATCAACATACCAAAAAGTTCTCGGCACCGTGCTCACCTCATACTCTTTTCTTGAGTAAGAACTTCTGGTTTTGGGGTCCGCAAAATACTTTGGGTCAACAGTAACACTATCCTGTATCTCTTTCCCAAAGCGAGGGGCAGGCATATAATGATATAGCGTTATGCGTCCACCCTGGACATATTCTGCCATCTGCGCTTCATGAAGAGATTTCTTGAAATTCTCAAGTATGAGTTTCATTTTTTACCCCATAACATGACCGTGATGGACAGCGGCTTTCATCAATACGAAAAAATATCTCCCCATATCGTTTACGCGCATCTGCCATACCATCAGGGGAGGGGGGGATTAACAACACACGCTCCACGCCCTCCGTATAGGTAAATGTTTTCCCATAAGTTTTTTCACCCTTATCTTTGCGAAGTCTTGTAAAAAATTGCTGCTTGGGGTCGTTTGTGACTACACCAGTAAAGGTCCCGTCAACGTTTCCATCTTGGTTTATCCAATACGCATTCTTGTCTTCCTCGTCCGGAGGCTTAAAAAAGAAACTATCTTGACCGTATTTTCTCGATAAATCAATTCCCATCTGTTTTAATCCTTCGATTCCCGCTTCTTCGCCTCGGTATCCGCCAACCGGAATAATAAATGACTTTTCCCCAAGCACTTCGATTGACCCTTCCCCGGAAGCATCTTTCTCGCGGAACCCCCCGAAAGAGGGGATGAAACCAAAGCCGGCGGCTCGGATATCAGCCTTAATCGCTGATTCGTTCTCTTTGTTTATTTTGCTCTGCGCTGATTCTTCCTCTTCTGAACACGGTGATCCTTTTTCTGCTGAACAGGTGCGGTCGGCGGAAATTACAATAAACCCAGCGTCAGCGTACTTTGTCATGACCCGCTTAAGAGTAGTTTCAGTGATAATCTGCCACGTTTGACCTACATTCTCTCTGTTATCGGCGGAATTTAAATAATTATTCCATTTTTCAAAGACTTGTCCCATAAGATACATTCCTCACTCGGAAACAATACACAATACATAGTTTTCAGAAATTAACTTTATCTCTTTGCCCTCAACATTTACCGTCTCCAGCAGGTGGGCTGGGATAACAACCTTATCCCCCGGAACAGTCTGACAGTCAGCAGCCACAGAAATAACTTCCATCATTAAATGCTCGGATGGCGGCTGGGCTGTTTCGGGCAAAATAAAAGCCCGTGGTCCCGCTTCTTTAATTTCAACTTCACAAAGCTTTACTTGTATCCGTTTATTTGTTGGAATAATTTTCATAATATTTTCACCTATATCAAGTAATTTCGCAGGTACCGCCGGCACAGGCCACCTCGCCGTTCAGATCTGTATTATCTTCTTCTTCAAGAATTTTTGTTAAATCAACCTTGTTCAAGTTTGCCAACAGCGCCTCATAAGTTTCCTTAGAACAATCTTCGAATGGGGCTTGCTGATATGATCCAACATCATAAGGCAACACACTTAGCCCATTATAGTGTTTGCGATTATTCCACATCCACTCTCCAGCGTCAATCCACTCATTCTCATGTAGCGAAATGGTCGCCGAAACATTGTGTCCGTTTTGTCCAGTTCGATGACCCGTTTTAACCCACTCGCTCGTAATCTTCTTTATGCGTCGCAAAAGCTGGAAAGCCGACTCTGTACGATAAATCGCTCCTTCGGGTGCTCTTTGAGGCACTGAAATGACTGCTGTATCGTGTGGACGAAAGTATTCATCCTCTACCAGTTCTGGGTGGTTTTCCGCAAGATAGGAATAAATTGCTTCATTTTTACTAACCCTGATTCGCCGGATATAATAATCATTATGCCAAGCATGAATTCCACTAGAGGTACCCAAGGTCAAAGAAGTTGTCCCAGCAGGCTTCACACAGGTTGTCCTGGCTGCCCTATTAATACCAATGGCTAGTGCTATTCGAGCGTTCTCTTCTTTGACTACGTTAGCAGCAGCAGATAAGTCTATATCATCTTCAAGCACTCGCCCTGATGCGATACCGGTCATAGAAACGCCAATCAAAGAGTCCTTCTCTGTGGTTCGTTGCCAAACCGGACGGAGATAGTGAAAATCTGTATAGCCGGCTTGAAGTGTCCCTATAAATGCAGCGGCACGCACCCTGTTCTCAAGATCGTTCTGCCCCTCGATATTGCTAACATTTACTTCGGTCAGATTACAAAATTGAAAAGGTCGTAACCCAATCTCACAACAGGGGTTGGTGCCCCAGTCTTTATCGTTGGAAAGATAAAATCCAGGCTCTCCAGCATTGGATGCCTGAACTCGTTCCCATATGTTCAAAAAGAATTGTTTGTCTACTCTGTGCCTCAAGAGAACTACTGAATTGTTTGCTCGTCCTCTTTGTGAGTTTTTCTCCCACCACCGCCCTGATTTGGCGGCCAACATTTCATCATCATCCGCCGAAAAAAGGGAAATAAGCGCAGCGCGCCTAATGCCACCAGCGAGAACGGCGTCAGCAATATAGCAAACAACATCATGAACTTCAATGGGTTCAAGCTTATCTCCGTCTTCCTTTTCTCGCAGTATGCCCTCGATCTTTAGCAAACACTCTTTAAGTGGCTGCGGGCCAGGCGCTTTGCCACCAGAAGTAACTAGTAGCGAACCTTTCGGACGGATATCACTATAATCAAATCTTATTCTAGATCCGCCTATAAAGTAACTTCTCATCAGACTCTTGACGGCATCTGCCCAGCCCTCAATACTATCTCCAATTAAAAATCTTCTTGTCCTAGTACCTTTGGGCTTATTAATTTCTGGGAGCTTATCTATGTGGTGTCGCTGGACGGAAAAACCTACCCCAGTCCCACCCAGGAGAAGGAACATTGTCTCACTAAATGCCCTCCAGTCGTCGATTGGAAGAAACGCACAATTGAAAACTCGATTGGGAGCAACCTCAATGGGCTTTCCGGCAAATTGCATAGAACGCATAGAGGGAAGCACCTTCTTTGTCAGAACATATTTTTTATAAACATCCTCTATTTCATCTTTAAGGTCAGGATATTTTTTCGTGTGCATTCGCATATTACGAGTAGTAAGCTCTTTCCAAGTCTCTCTCCGTTTTTTGTTCGGAAGATATTTAGCATATTTCATATGAACCGTTATATCCGACAAGATACCAACCGACAAATCTTTGCTCATTTCTTCATCCCTTCTTGAATGCTAAGTTTTTAACTTTAACTTCTTATATTTTTTTTGCAACCACTCTTGCTGTTCCTGCTTGGTCTTGACTACAACCGAATCAATACCACTCTCTTCGTCCGGCGGGCGAACTTCTAACCTCACTCTGCTTGTGTCTATATGCATGGGATAAACGATACCATCAGGCCCGTTGCGATTCTTCGCCACGAACATTCGACCTTTATCTTCAGATTTGTCTTCCACTGTGCGGGAGATGCTACAAATCAAATCAGCGACAAAACATTTGTTAAAAGCTTCACTGATTGATTCCATAGTAATAACCTCCGCATTCAACCCGGAACGGTTCGTTTGAGAAGCCGTCCAAACAGGAATATCGTATTTCTGAGCTAGTCCTCGCATCTCTTCGTAGATATCTCCGAGATTGTGGCGAAGCTCTTGTCTATAAGTAGTATTTTGTGGGCGAAGAAGATCACCATAATCGACAATAACCATGTCCGGTTCATACCCTCTTTGACGAATCCTGTCTAAATGATTTTCTAACGTATTGATTGTTGCCGATTTTGTTGGATACTCTTTGATTATAAGAGTGCCCTCTAATTTTTGAATGTCTTGAAGAATTTGTTCTTTGCAATTAAACAACTCTTTTAGGGGCACCCCCGTGATGCAACTATCATAACGATTCCCAACCGTTGTGTCTGCCAACTCTAAGGTGTAGTGAATAACAGTCTTCCCTTGTTTTAGAGCTTGGGTACCGAGGTGGACTAAGGCCATTGATTTTCCGGCTCCGGTTGGGGCAACGATCACTCCAAGCTCCCTCTTACCGAGTCCTCCCCGGATAATAGAATCAATTTCTGTCCACCCTGTCGAGGAAGGGTTTCTTGCCTTAACCGTATACCGGTCTTCAAAATCTTGTATAAAGTCATGACCACAATCCGTGCTGGTGCCCAACTTCATCGCTTCGTTAATAACGCTTTGAATTTTCTCAAACGAAGAAGTTTGCAAAAGTCCCACGGATTTAAGGATTGCCTCCTTAAGTTTTTGTTTCTTGCAAAAATCTAGCGCCTTCTCTCTAACATAATCACTATCATCTCCATTTACAGCACCAGTATGAATACGAGACAGGTAGTCTTTAACCTGGCTCCGAACAACCTCCGAATAGTCTTCCATCTCGGTTCTTACAATAGAAACTATGATTGTAAACGTGGGGTGAACTTCGTATTGTTTTTTATAATCAAAGATCAGTTCGATAAAAGCCTGAAGATATTTCATTTCAAGGTGGTCTATGTTGAGCACCTCGGTCATTTGGTTCGAAAATGTTTTATCAGTTAGGACACAATAAGCTAACTTTTCTTGAAATGCTTTACCAAATTTAGAAAATGTGATTTTTTCATCTTGTGGGGCTGTCATTTACTGAGCCGTTTCCTGCTTGCTTTTAAAATACGCCAACATCTGATCTAAGTTCAGAGAGGCGATTCCGTCTTTCATAAGCATAACACGGATTTTCGTTTTGTTCACTGATTTAGAAATATTCTCCAGTGCCCAAGAAAGCTTTGATCGGGATTGGGCAGAAATGATTGGAGTATACAGTTGCATGATCTGATAGTTCTTGCTAATAAGGTCTTTACTTTCACTAACCGAAGCATAAGCCTTAACCTGATCTTTGTTTTTCTTGGCGTGCGCTATAACATCTTTCAGGGTGTGGTCGCTATCCTCTTTCAAAAAAGGAAATCTCTTGGCAACGGTTGCTAGTCCAACTCGGTGTACGCCGACAAGATTATCAGACTTATCCCCAACAATAGATCGAGCCAATCCAAAGTTTCTGGGATGTATCCCAAATTCATCAATGAGCCGGTTTTTATTAATAATCTCTTTGCTCGTTGGGCGAACAATAATTGTATCGTCATCACAAAGCTGATAGAAGTCTTTGTCATTGGACAGGATTAGTTTTTGCCAACCATCAAAATATGCTGTCTGCACTGCCCAAGCGATCACATCGTCTGCTTCAGTACCATCAGCCGCCAACTGAACTATGGGTAATTGTTCTAGATATTCAATTAGTCGAATCTGTTGTTGAATTTTGTTTTCTTGTTGTTCTTCCGGAGTTATTTCGTATTGCCGGTTTAAGCGAGGAGGTTTTCGTCCGAGCTTGTAATTTTTATCGATTTGCCGTCTTCTTTGTGAACCGTTTGCGCCTTCCCAACAAACAACAACCATATCTGGCTTGGTTTCTCTGATGTTCTTTTGCAGAGTTTTGAGAAACCCCGTAACACCACCGATGGGATTTCCGTTAACATCCATTGTTGGGTCAACCACATAACATCGGATAAAATTATTCATTCCATCAATTATCAAAACTCGTTTCTTTTTTTGGCTCATACCGCTTCTCCTGTGAATTCTATTGTACCGGTGCCGTAGTCAGTCGTAAAGACTGCTCGCTTTAACCCATACTTATTAATAAGCCCCTGGCACATTTTGCAGGGGCAAGACATTCCGGGGTGGCCACTGCGACCCTTTCGGGCTACATAAATGGTGGCACCCCTAAGTTGCTCTTTGTTTTTTACCTTGAAAATGGCGTCTAACTCGGCGTGAATGGATTTCAAGATTCTGTCGCCGTCCTCATTAAGAGTGACTGCCTCTGGGTGTGTCTTATTTCGGTTGCGACCGACGGCGAGGATGCGCCCAGCTTTTGCTATAACAGCAACGTGCCGATGCTGGATTTGCTCGCAGAAATCTTCGCTTTCAATTTTGCGTAGAGCCATCCGAAGATACTTGTTGTTGACTTTAGCTCTGGTGGTGGCTTCCATAAGACAAACATTCCTACTGCTTCTTTCCTATTCTACACTCATCTTCCAGAATGTCAAGAACTCTTTTCTTAAAGTTCTCGTCTTCCAGAAGTTTCGGAAAGTCTTTGCTTTGGAATTTTTTATCTTTGCCGTCAACATTAATAGTATACCAGGCACCGCTACGCTCACAGCCCGGTGTTCCGCCGATAGCAGTAAGCCATGAGCCGGGATCATCAATCCCAACTCGGTCGTTAGCCAGGTCAAACAAAACATCAAACTCGCAACTACGAGGGGATGGCCCGAAGCGAGACTTCATTGTCTTCGCACTCGTGTGGAATCCAATGATCTGCTTCTTGGCGTTCCGAATTTCTCCGTTGGCTTTGCTCTTGTGCTGAGTCAGCCAGATCCGAGCAGAAGCGTGGTAGGGCAGAGCCTTCCCGCCTGGCTCAACTCGGTTGTCTCCAAACATCACGCCGATGTTGGTTTTCAACTGATTTGTAAAGACCAGAGCAATCTGCTCCCTGCCAAGAGTCTCCGTTACTTTTCGCATACCCTTGGCTAGAGCCTTGGCTGTCAAGCCGATTCGGCTGTTGGGATCGTAATCTCCCTCAACCTCGGCTTTGACTGGTGTTCCTGCCACGCTGTCCCACACAATACAAACAAGTTTGTCGGGGGCTTTGTCGCGAACAAGTCCAATAAGACGCTCAATACTTTCAAAAACCTCTTCAACAGTTCCAGGCTGCACATACATGAAATTATTCTTTGTGTCAAGCCCTAACTGTTCCATAAAATCTGGTGAGGCTGCGTTCTCTGTATCAATATAAATCGCCAACCCTCCCATCTTCTGGCAGTTGGCCAGGATTTGAGTTACGACAAGGCTCTTGCCGCTGGCGGATTCGCCAGCAATCGTGGTGAGCTTGCCGACTGGGATTCCACCGTTTCGCTTGTTGGATATAAGATAGTCCAAAAGCGTTGATCCGGTAGGAATCCAAGTCTTTACGTCTGTCGGATTTTCCCCGTGCAAATCGTAAGCAATGTTTTCTTTGGCTGCTTTGTTTAATTCTCTACGCAAATCATTTACAAGAGAGCCTTGAGCGTTCCTCGTCATTTTATCTCCATAAGGAGAGGCACCTGTAACCCCGTGCCTCCCTGCGGGTTGACAGGTCAACTACGCTAATAGCTCGTCAAAAGCATTCTCAATGTCAGTCACATTAGTAGCGTCAGTCTTCTTTCCACCCTTAAGGTGGACACTTCCATCAGAAGTGTCAGTTGTTTCACCGCTATTTAACGTTTGCTCCAACAAAGTCTTTGCATCCTCGGTAGTAGTCTCAACAAAAATATCGCTGAAACTTGGCATGGTTTCCAAAAGCTCTTTCACTTTCTTTTCCGTCTTTGCCAGGGCAGTTGTGCGGCGGTTTGGGCGAAGCTCAGTGGACGCATATAGTTGTCCTGCTTTCTTGCCATAATCCAGCCGAATATCCGTGCCGTTGTGAAGATCAGTAATGTCTCCATATTCGGGGTCAAGAACAATGTTCAAGAGACGCTCATAAGTCGTCTTGCTAAATCCCCAAATGCGGATGCCCTTATCTTCTTCGCCACGAACGAGAACAGGAGCGAACACGCGCATCTTGGGAAAGAACTTGCGCGCCATTTCCTTCGATTCGTCTGTACCCTCGTTCCACAGTTGGTTGCCGAATTCGGCGATTGGGTCAGTCTTCCCAAAAGTCCGCGGACTGATGAATGTAACATTACTATCTGACCCAAGTCGATAGTGATACAAGTAGTCACGGAAAGGGTCGCCGTCGGGGGGACACACAACACGAATTGTCTGTGTTCCTTCCTCTGGTTTCCAAAACCGGTCGTCAGAGCTATTGCCCTTGTTGCTGAGTTTCGCGTATTTATTACGCATCTTGTCAAGGTCGATTCCCATAATATCCTCCTATGTGATTTGTTGACCTGTTACTAATATACAGGATTATGGGAGAATGTAAAGGTTTTTTTTCTAATCTTGCGCGATTTCTAGAATTTTATCTAGTTTCAATCGGATGGCTCTGAGGCTGCCTCCGAAAGTAAGCAAAATCGAATTACGGTAGGCATCCCAATCCAATTTAAGATCTCTGCCTCTTTTCCCGTCGTATTGTTCTTCCACTGCTTTATTGAGCCCATTTATAGTATAAAGGGTATTCGTTTTCTTCTTCCGGTGAATTCTTATTGTAAAGTACTTTAGCCCAACAGTGCTGCCTTTTTCAATTTTGGCGTTGTAGGTGATTATTCGTCGGCTAGGATCTGACTCATCTTCAAAAACAAACATATACTTATTTGTCAATTGGTGCCGGGTTATAACAGACTGAACAACCTCATCCACGATTGCATCGCCGTCGCCCCGAACGAAAGTAGCCAGTAATACTCCTCTTTCTCTCTTCTCCATTTCCACCTCACTAGCCGAAAAGACTCCGTATAGACAGAATCCCGTGTTCCTTATAACTAGGTTGGTAGAGGATCATTCGTCCTCGTTTGACATATATCTGTATAGGCTCGTAGGTAGCCTTGATTTTCTTCTGCATCAATGGAATAGATCGAGAACGAACATCGGCTTTTATCAGAATTCGACTTAACTTGTTTTTTTGCCTTTTGTAAAAAAGATGACTCTTTCATCTCTTCTTTTGTAATTCCATAACAATATTCTTTGTCCTTGATGTTCTGGAGATTAAAGAAGGGAAATTCTTCCCCCTCTGGTGTTAAAAAGCCAAACGTGCCGACCCTTACAGCAACAGGTCTCTTTTTCTTTGTTGTCTTAACCGGATCAACATGATCAAAATAATTAAGCATCGCAAAAGTAGTCACAATGTTTTCAGTAATCATCTTGTCATATTCCTCTAGGGGAACATCGCCCAAGGTCGCCTCCACGAGTTCCATATCAACTAAAAATATTTCTTTTAGCCCGCCGCTTCGGACGATATCTTGGAGAGCCATGAAAACAAGTTCTTCGTTATTCTCCTCCTGTTCCCCTAAGAGAGTTTTATCCGGGGAAAGATATAACACTGATACTGTTGCTCTTTTTAATATTTCTAATATCCGCAAAGATGCACCGGTAACGGGAGCACCACCCTCAACAACATAAAGAACTTCACAGTTTTTAGTAATGCTCTTGAGGAACTTTCTCACCGCAGACACAGGGAATTTTTCTTCATATTGTTCCATTGTTGGAAAGTCACCAAGGACGCCCTCGTCCAAGTGGAAGGTTTTATATTCTGGGTATTTGTCGAAGCTCTCTAAAATACTTTTAGCTCCACTTCCTACGCCGACAACTTTAAACAAAAGCTTTTGCCTCTCTCAAATCTGCAAAGTTTTTTCCTATCTTTGCTGTAGTCATAAACTTACCAAATCTTGTGTTGCTCATCAGAACGCCTATCTCATTAAATAGTTCCTTATCCTCTGAAGAAAAATCTATTACGACAGCATCATGAATAATAAAGGAAACCTTAGACTTGCGGTTACGCAGAAGTTTTCTTATTTTTACCGCCTGTTCCAATGCAACATCAGCCGCAGTAGATTGAATTAAGTAATTCAAAGCGTGGTGATCGTCGGCTCGTATGTCTCTTGCAAACGGAGTTCGCACAAACTCCCCATCCCAAGCCTGCTCTAAAAGTGCTTGTTTGTTATAATGTTGATTTAATTTGTTTTGATATTTCGCCAACCTTGGAGAGTGACTTCCGTAAAGCCAAGCGAAAAAAGTTTCTTTTGCCGTTTCTCTGTCCATCGCGCTGGAGAAAACATTCTCAATATTCCACTGATGTACGTCTTGACTTGGTTGCTCTAATCCCAAGAGTCCCAAAAGAACACGAAGTTCAGCCCCATTGAAATCAAGTTCCAAAAAGAAATCGTTTGTTGGCTTCACGACTATCCTGTGTTCTTTTTTCAGGGTGAGTATTGGAAATGTCGCCGGCTTGGTGGTCAACCTTCCCGTAACTGTGCCAAATTGGTTGTAAACGACAAAAGGAGAGCAATTACTCACCTTCTTAATGAGATTCCCCACATCCGCGGCGGGCAGTCTAGACTTCACCGAACTCACATCAATATTGAGCTTCTGATCTTTTATCTCTGTTAACATTTTTGATACCGCAAACAAATGCTTATAGTTTGGTGGTTTGGGGAGCGTCTCGATAACATGGTCCGTTATTTTATTCTTCGCCTCACAATATTTCTTCAAGAACCAAGGGGGCAATACGTCGAACAGACAATTCAAACGAAGGTCAACTTTAGATATTGCCAAGGATCGGATAAGTGCAGATCGTTTAACCCGCAGTTCATCCCACTCTTCTTTTAATATTTCTGGGCACAGTTCTGTTAAGCTTTTTCCCTGAGCGTAAAGTTCTGCATAATCAACCCCTCGGTACCCCTCCATAAAGGAAGTATATGACCAAGTACGAGTTAGATTTTGTGGGAATTCTTGAAGATCAAATAAAAGTTCTCCGTCATGATAAATGCCTACGCATTCACCCTTGTCGTCAAGCGTTTGAAAAAGCAATACTGCTCCCTTTCGTCTCTTGGTTGTTTATTATCTTACCACAGGTTTTCTTTTTTTTCAAGAAAAGGTTATTTTATATTGCTGTGCTTCTCTGCCCCAAGAATATGGGTGTGTAAATAATATAGTGCGTCATAGAAGCCATGAGTATCTAAAATATCGTATATGAGTCTCAAGTCTGCCACTCGACCTTGGGACGAAAATTGCTCCCCAGCCTCCAGTTGCCGGAGTAAATAATAAGTTTTAAGATGCCACCGATCCCCGAATACACCGGATCTATTTTGATCACCGAATTGATCAACGTAATTTGCTTTCTTTCGCTCTAAGGCTGTTGAACAGCCCCCTTCGTTGTTGTAACCAAAGACATACGGGTTGGCTGAACGGTATGTTTCATACATATCAAAAAGGTAAACCTTCAAGTTCGATATGTCTTCCCGGTAAGAATAGTGATAATAAACTCTCTCAAGGAAGAAACTATTAGGATCTTCATATTTAGCAATTCTTTTTTTCATTGCCGGAGAAGCAATGTTTGCAACTAAGCGCCATGGCGCATTCTTGTCTATCATAAAACCATTCTTTTTAGCAATTTCCGCAAAAAAGGAAAAGTTATTATCGTTAATATATTTTTCTAACTTCGGAAAATCCTCAGAGTACATCTCGTCACCTAGTTCTACCACAAGTCCAGAACAATTGACTGGGCAGTATTTACTCTGAATGAACCCACTTCTTGTGATCGGGACGTCCCTTGCTACAAGCCGTAACAGCGGCGATATCGCCTTTAAGAAACCCTTGAAATCTGCTGCCTGGTGGTTCTTTTCTTTGATAGATAAATATCCATCGGAAATAGAGGGAAAGATAATATCCTTTAGGTGTTTGTCATATTCAACATTCACATCAGAATAGCCCTTTGTCGCCAAAAGGTTAGCCCAAGGCGAATCCATCACGACTCGTCCCCTGTTTGTGTAATCCCTCATTTCTAGAACCAAATCTTCCCAAGCATCTGCAACAAAATCCAGAAGAAAAAGAGTTCTATTGCTTGTTGTATATTTTATCTGACGCAAGTGATCGGTTCGTGGAAGAATAGATTTCATATCAGGTGTAACCCTACCATATAGACGATCAGTTGTCCAGAAGTCAATAAAGTTTTCCGATAGTCGATCAACGTATACGGAATAAAAAGATCTGCCGTCGTGCAAAACTCTAGCGGTAGAATCATTTGAGGTATATAATGCTGGCCTCTCTGGTTTCTTTTGTGACATATCTTATTTACCCCTAGTAATTCTTTACCCTTATATGCCCAGTCTTTGCTTGCGGGAAATTTGTCCACTTACAGTCCAAAGAAGTTTCAAAACCCGAAGTACTAATAGTGTTAGAAACCTTTGTTACGACATAATACCCGCCCAGCATCAGTTCTCTTGCCACAGCTTTGCCCATAGCAAATTCTGCATTGATATATATTGTCTGTCCTGTTCTGAACAAATTGTTGCCTACCATCTGCACAGTGGCATCTTGTGGTAGTGCCAAAACCCCTAACTCAGACCCACCATTAGCAGCATTAACAATATTTTGAGTCTGGAGGTGTGGACTGGTTTGCTGACTAAAAGAGAAAGATTTAACCAATCCCCTATCGGCACCGAGAACCAAATGATACACTCCTTTTTTCGTATCCTCTTTAAAGCTGCCATCGCCTTCTTTTTTTTCTTGAGAGTACAATATCATATATTCATTAGCATCTGGACTATTGATTAAGGAATTCCAATCCCGGTCACTCAATTTTTCAAATATTGTGTCGGTCTCCTTGAGAACGGAACCTTCCTTAATGTCCACTGCGGTAGTCAGGAGGGTGCTCTCAAAACTAACTCCGCCATCTTTAGGATTGCCACCACATTGGTTAAATGCCGGCTCCAACAAGTAGCGTATTAAATCTTGTATAAAGAGCCTCATGGGATATGCGGACTTTTGTGACTTTATTACTCTGTCTAAAAAGAAAACCTGAAAGGCGTTTAAAGAAATGGGTATATCTGCTATATTAACGTAGTTTGCACGCGCAAGGAGTTTTGAAGAGGGGACCGCTACGGTACCTAAAATTAGTTTTTGTGCTTCGGGCACCCCGGCTGATCTTAACACTTCAATCATGGCATCTACAAGGTCGCCAAACAGGATAAACTTGATCGGAAAGGTACCACGCTTTATTGGCATCGCCGCCAATGGATTAAGGCTTGCATCTACCCTTACTTTTTTATTCGCTTCTTCCCTTTCCTCGCCGGCTTCAGCCAGCAAAACTTCGTTGATGCCTTGGGTGGCCTGATCGCCGGCCGTCGCATTTGAGTATGATAGCCTTGTTCTCTCGGATATTCTTCGCCTTGAGATAGAACCCGGCGGTTGGGATGTGCCCACCACCGCTGTCCTGCCAAGAAGGTGGGCTGGGGCGTTTACGATCCTTACTTTGCTGGTGTATTTCCCGTCACCTGTCAGCTTGGTTAGGTAATATTCATATTTGTTTTTTCTCTGTTGGCTGCTTATTTTAGTTAGAACAAGTCTTGTATTTTCAATTTGCCTTTTCTTTTGCTTTATCTCTTTCGCGTCTGTCTTTTCTTTTGACTCAAGAAGTTCTAGTTGTTTTTGGAGGATACGCAAATCTATTTTAACCAAACCTTCATCGATTGGTATGGCAGCACCAACGGCTAGCTTCTCGGTGGTGCCGACGATCGAAGAAGCCCATTTATTCATAAAGGTATCGGCTTGCTCCAATGCCCAGCCCTTTGGGTCAGCCAACGCTTTTCCCAATTCTGTTCCTGTTTGGGGATGGGACGATCCGTAAGCCTTTTCCATACTTGCTTTCGATGGGTTTTCGATATCGTTGAATCCTTTTGTGGGAACCATGAACCGCCTGCCATAGGCAGAACTATCAGGAAACACATTGGATTGTGGTCCAGAAAAAGCTTCTTCAATTGAGGCGGCATAATCAATAGACAATGTGGCTTCTCCGCTTTCACCAAATGTTAATTTATAATTTGTCATAGATAAAAGAAGCACCATCTGGTTTGATTTAACGGATTCATAAAAGTTTTTGTCGCCGCCGGGGATAACTGACTCATTATCAAACGACGGAATAGCCCAACCAACTATCACCTTGAGCCTATTAGCCCTAGGACTAAGAATCCCCTTTACATTCTTTTTTTGTTTGAGAGATTTGCTTTGAGCTTTTACCTGCTTTTTATGCTCGACCTTTTGCTCTCTAAGGGTTTTTAGTTGCTGCTCTATCTGCTGTTGGCGATTAGATGGTTTCCCGCCCGCACCCGGAGGCTTGGCGCTCGGGGATATCAAAGATACATAAGGACCTTCTGCTAGATCCCTAATAGAAGCAAACTTAATTTCTAGATTTGCCACAAAACTAACTGCACCGGGATGTTTGTTGTCCAAAGCAAAAGAAAACTGACTTATCCCTGCTCCTCGACCTTTTCCGTTTTCCTTAAAGATTACTCCTTCCGGGTCGTCGGATGTCCCGTCATATTTTTCAAGCGTCCCAGGGGGAGAATAATATTCGCTGAAATATACTATACTGTCTTTTTTAGTCGCGTCTTCTGATGGAACATATAGCCTTAATTGGGGGATGAGATATGCAAGTTGGTCAGGGCGGGCGAACAAAAATTGTTGTGCCTTCTTGCCTTTGTTAAACAAACTAACCACATCAGCAGCCCTAATGGATTTGTCTGCCAGGATAAGCCTTCTTTTCTTTTTTTTCTTTTTTGCCCCCTTGGGCTCCGGGGGCGGAGGAGGCGGCACAAGAAGATCCATATTGTCAATTAGAAAACACTGCTCGTTTATTCGAGCAGCTTCCGCTGCGGCTTCTGGTTCTGTTATAGTTTCATCTTCTTTAGCCATTTTTTAACCCCTGAAGGTGCCCAATACTACCTCAAGAGGTTTGGGAATAAGAACTTTGTCCCCAAAAGAATAATGACTATCTGTGGGCTTTTGATTGAACCAGGCGATCACCCACCACATACGAGAGTCTGAATAGTGTTTGTGTGCAAGTTTAAATAATTTTGATCCCCGTTTCCAAACTTCAGTATCAAGAGAAAGTCCTTGAATTTCTTCTGCGGTTGGATATCTCAGCCTTGGGGTTTCAAACTGGTAGACCCTTTCTACCCCCTTGTCTTTGAGGATCTCTTTTTTATAGCCCGGATCATCATTATAAAAAGCGTCCCGCAGATGTAATCTAGATGCCATTTTTTTATCTCCTAAATATTAGACGAAGGATCGCCGGGGTTCATCATACCACCAGAACCAAGCGTTGTACTGGCTCTAGCTTCTTGAACTTGAGGCGGGGCGGACTGATCCTTCTCTTGTGTCTCTGTTCCCTGGGAAGTATTTGTTGCGTCTATTATTCCGTAAGGATAGCCAGCCTTGCCGCCTCTGAACTTCTTTTTATTCCAGCCAAGATTATGTTCATGAAGAACCGTAAGATCCAAAGAGAGAGAGAAAAGTTTAGGATACATTTTAGTTCCCTCAATATGAAAACCCATTTCGAGATCAGGAGCAGTATTAAAGCCGCCAACATAACCCAAGAGTCCCTTTTCGGTTTCAGCGTTCATTATAAGATTGCCGAATTTAACTCTAAGCAGAGGAGGGGATTTAATCGTTGATGCTCCTAAGTCTCCAGGCTCATACTCTGGATAAAGAAATTTCTCTAACATCGAAAGTTTGCTGAAGTTTTGCTTTGCCTCTTCCACGCTAAAAGACGGAACATCCCACCCCAAGGAAAGAGAGCGGCGAGTGTTTTGATATACTGGCATCGTATCCATCCTACCATACGCATCAACCGGCGACCATGTAGAAGCATACTTATCATCATAGCCAGTTATAAAAGCTGCGAACTCAAGTGGAAGACCAGATGGAACATGAGTTATCTCTAGAACAAGTCCCTGACTTTTAAGGGCATCCACGGCGGGGTCTGAAAATAATTCCCCAGAAGCCAGTTTATTACCTTTTTTATGCTTGTTGGATATTTCTTGCCTTTGTTGAGGATTGAGCCCCTCGCTCTTTAGGTCCCCGTCCGTCAATAAAATATCGTCAAGCAACAAACCGTTTGGATCTCGTGCGCTCATAATCTAGTGTCCTCTTAGCTAACGCCCATAAAAACAGATAACTTTTTATCAATAACATCTAAAACAGCTTGTCCAAGCTCTCTTTCATTAAGAATTAGTTTTATTACCGGTGGTTTTTCGTCGGCTGCCTTAGCAGCGCCAGCTTTACTTCCGCCAGTAGGAGCCAATTTATCATTAGGTATGACTTCCGCACCACGAGGTAGGTTGACCAACTCGGGACCTTTTTCGCCAACAATGGCCTTGCCGCCTTGAAAATTTGGAGTACCTCCTGCTAGCCCAGGAGTTTCTTCCTCTCCGCCAAACCCAAACCAGCCACCAATCGTGTCGAGAGCGCCAGTGGCCAGATCTATAGCCGCTTGAATTGATGCGGTTATACTATCCCAAATATCTGTGAAGAATTCTCCAATCGCTGCCATATTATCCCATAACAAGTATAAAGCTCCGACCAAAGCAACAACTGCAATGATCACCAATCCAATGGGGTTAGCAGCCAGGGCGGCATTGAAAAGCCAAGTTGCACCGGTGGCGAGGCCCGTGGCGATGTTGAGCCCTGCTGTGGCTACGCCGGATGCAATTGTTGCTGCTGTGGTTCTTATTAGAGCGACAAGACTAGAATTCATTGCAGCGGTATATAACCACGTTGCAGCGGCTTTCAGCTTCAGCCAGACCACCTCGGCGGCGGCGGCGATATTATTCTTGAGTAGTATAGCATTTGCTTTTATATCCAAGACTAGCTTCTTATATCCCAGTGCCAGTTCCTTTACTCTTTCGAAGAAGAGTTTGACCTTGGTGTCGAGGCTCTTCGTCGCAAGAGCGATTGAATACACCAAAACCGGGATCATCAATGTACCTAAAACAGTTGCAAGAGTATAAACAATAGCTTTGTTTTCTGAAATCTTTTTCGTTAGTTCCCCGAACCAACTGACAGCCTGTCCGACCCACTCTAAAACATCCACAAGAATGGAGATCACAGGAGTAAAGAATACTGCAAACTGTTTGCCAACGGCAGCCAATTTATCAGCAAACGTCATTGTCTTTTCCATAAGCTCATCAAAGTTTTTATCTGTCTCGGTTGCCTCTTTTTTTGGAGCAAGGAATTTTTGAAGCTCAGGTAACTTCATGCCCATTGCTTCAGCGGCAGCCATTTTCTCAAACCTTGACATAGAAGCAAGGTCTTTGCCTGTTGCCAAGAAGGAGTCTCGTAACATTTCTACCCGTTTAGCTGGGTCTTCTTCTTGCAGAAGAGACATAGCATCAAGGTTTGTGCCCATTTGGGCATTTAGCTTGCCAACTGCGCCTGCTGCGCCCTCAAAGGTATCAAACTTGCCCGCAACATTCAACAACAAACTCATTTCAACGCCTGTTGCTTTTGCTGTTTTCGCAAGGTTCTTAAATACGTCGCCGGCTTTATCTCCATATTTGGCTAGATCCTCAGCCATAGTTCCAAATTTCTCAGCTAGTTTTGCGCCGCTCATTCCTATTTCGTGACCTAGCTCCACTAATTCTTTCTGGTAGGTAACTGATTCCTCCGCGGATTTGCCAAGACTGTTCATCAGGAAATCATTGGCCTTGGCGGCGGTGCCGGCATCAATGCCAAACTGTGACAGGGCTAAAGATCCATCTATCAGAGTTTTCTGGTTGGCATCCGATAATTGCGTGAAATTCATCATCCCGTCGGACAAGCTGCCTATAGTGTTGCCTACTTCTTCGGCACCCTTGCCAAACCTTGCTGCCGCAGCAACAGAATCAGTCAATTGTTGATTAAATTGTCCGAAGAGACCTGTGCCTTTACCTAAAGCTACTCTTTGTTTATCAAGTTCCCCTGTCTGCTTCTTGAGAGCCTCCCACATCTCGGTGGCAAAACCCACCAGCGACGCTTCTGCCTCTATCTGAAGCTGAAGTTCTCTATTTATTTCTTCTTCGGCTTGTCGTTGAGCCTCGGCGAAGTCTGCGTTTTCTTGCCGGCGTTGGCGTAGTTGGTCAAGTTGTTCATTTGAGACCTCAGAGAGTTCTCGATTGAGTTGAAGCTGCACCTCAAGATAGGCGACCAAATCTTCATTGCCGGCGTTGCGGGCGGCATCGATTTCTTGTTGAGCTTTAGCTTGGTCTTCGTAGGCTTTAGTTAAAGCCTCAACCTCTTCCGGAGTTTGCCCCATAGACAAAGCGGCGGCTCTGGTGGGATCATCGCCGCCACCTTCGTCTTCCGGATAATAAAATATTCTTGGGTAGTAAGCCATCTAAAAAACGCCTACTTCAGTGGCCAGTTAATGCCAACTTCTTTTTCAAACCGCGCTATTGAAACATCAAGTTTGTGTCGTGACTTATACGTCATAGGGTTATCTAGTCCATATTTTTTGATAGCATTGAGATACCGCTTCTCATGGATCAGGGCGTTGCTAAATCTCATCACTTGAATCTTGTCGCCCCTGACCCTTACCGGAACTTTTGCCCCCTTGAACATCTTCTCTAAAAGATATTGTATCCACGCGCCAAAAACATTCATCATATTCTCGTTTAATTCACCGTTTTCTACGGAATTAAAATCAAACACAAAGTTCTCAAATTCTTGTTCAGTCATCTTAGATCCCCCGGAGTGACACTGGTCTTAAGTAAATAGTCGGACAAGCCAAATATAAAAGAAAAGGGAGCAAAGCTCCCTTCTCAATATTTCCTTTTTGATTTTGATTTGGCTCGCTGGCTAGCTTGCTTTTGTTGCTCGCCTTCTTTCTTTATTTGGTCTGCGAGCTTTTTAAGAAACCACCTTCTGAGTTTAACGGGCAGGTTATAGGCTTCATAGAAACTCCATCCGCCATAGTATTTTAACTGGAAGAACTGCTCGTAAACGTGGTTAATATATTCAGACGTCAGGCCAAAAAAAGTTAGTTCCAAGAGGCACCGCCTGGGCCTCGGCTTCGTAATCACACGAATCACACTCAAAAGAATGTTCTAGCACAACATTCGGCATAACTTTTTGATATATCTCTCTGAGGTGTCTTGAGTCTCGGGCGGGCATATTGTCAATAAACCCATTGACATAAGAAGACTCAGACTGTCCATTGACGGAGACAATACTTTGACGCAATTGATTTGTTAAGGCAGCAGAAGGTAATTTATTCTTTCTGCGCTGCTCTTGCATTCGCGTGAGTTTTCGTTCGTCCTCTCCCGTCATCAGCCTACACTCTACTACAGCCTTGCTGGCTGGTGCCATGATCGTAAAGGTATTTGAACTTATCATCTCAACATTTTCGGGGAGTTCTGACTCTTCCGTTTTTTTGATCTCTTCTATACTGAACGAAGTGTTGATAGCCTCTCCGCAACTTGGGCAAGTGATTTTTGTATCATATTCTACGCCATACCCGGTTATCCGAATAGCGATAAGAACTGCATTCTTGTCTCCGATTAATAAATCTTTTGCTCTAACTCGCCTATCTACGATAACGCTATCGATAAGCCGATCCAGCACGATGCCCTTTTTCAGCAAAGCTTTAGAAGTTAAAATATCTTCTTCTTTCGCCGTCATAAAACGGATCTCCAACGTATCCTCCCCTTGAAGTGGGTGTCCTTCCGGGTAAAACTTCCCACCGGAAGGTAATTCTACAAACTCAGTTGGAGTTGACCAAGCCATCTGCCCCTGTCCTGCAATTGCAGCAGAAGAGTCCGAATGAATTGGCTCATTGGACTCTTCTAGGGGATTCTTACCTGCACGGTTGCTATTTCTGCTCATTATGTAACCTTTCAGCTATGTCTATACAACTATAGCCTATATTTTTAGCTTTGTAAAGCTTTTTTTTAGCTTCCGCCCATTCCGGCAACTGGCTGCCCGAATACTGTCATCTCAGCCCAATCAAATTTAATGACTACTGAGATTTCTGTGGCGTCGTCGGAAGTATAGTCGAGCGTGTCACCGAAGCTAACGCTGCTAATCCAAGCATTCTTTAGCGACCACTCTTCCACTGCCTTACCTTCTGCATCGATTTGAGCGATAGTTACCGCTCCACCAAGAGCCGCTAGGGCTTTTGCTTTGCTAGTCGTAACAAAGGAGTTTGGCTGATCGGGGTACGCATACCCAGATGCCATTACAGTGTTCAGTAAAGTTTTCGCTAAGTCAGGAGCCAAAGGATCAGCCAACGTAGCTGTAATCTCGCCGTTCCAAGTCACTCTTCCTGGGTACTTAAACGTATGGTTCAGGAAGGTATGTTCAATCGGATTAATTTCCATACTTGGTTTGGTGACAGTTTTAATTACCCAAACCGGGATGCCACCGAGGTAAAGGAAGAACCTATACCCTCTTTTTGGATCGGAGGCTGCGTCCCCCCAGAAAATGCCTTCACCTTGATTTGCCATCTTTTTTATTTTCTCCTGTTATAAGTAGTGCTTCTTAGAAACTTTAGTCGTCAAAAGACGCACCAGTATTCGTGATTACGAAGTCAATAGCGAAGAACTCTACAGAGCGGGTTGGCTTCAGTAAAATCTTAGCGTACATGATATTCCGATCAATTAAATCAGGAGTAGTTGTGGACTCATCCAAGATAAGACGGAACTCCTCCAAACCAAAGCGTGATTTTACACTCCTAAGAATTGGTTCCGCTTGCCCGATGAAGCGATTCCAAGTAGATTTAGTATTTTGGTCAAAGAGCATGCGACTCGCAATAAAGCTAATCTCCTTCTTCAAGAAAATCATTAGCCGGCGAACATTAACCCGATCAAGGGCAGATCTACTAACTTGCAGCGTCTTCTGTCCAAAGATCACAATGCCCTCGGCAGGGAACTGTGCAATGGGATTAATATTTGCTTCATAAAGCTGATCTCGCTCCTCGGAGCTTAAACGGCGTGAAACATCCAGTACGGGTACCCCGCCTGCACCTTCGGTAAGTCCACCTCGGTGAAATCCAGCAGGAGCAAACCAGGGTGCCTTGGTCCGATCAGTGAAAGAATACGCCCCGAGAGCAGCAACACTAGGTGGTGCCCACAGACTTTGGTTGGTAATCGTATCAGAAATACGAACCCAAGGATAATAACAAGCTCCGTAGCTACTGTTAATCCCCCTGTCCTTCAGGCTGTTTACGCAGCTATCAAGAGTAGCGGCACTTCGAGTCTGGAGAGAGGCTGAATTCTCGGTAGAAGCCGTAAATACATTTTCAAGATCTATGACTGCCATGGCATCACCCCGGTCTTCACAAACATCCAACAACTTTTGAGTTACCGTTGTTTTTGTGATGCCCGGTGCTGCGATCAAGTTATACTCAACCACCTCTGGGTCACGAACAATGTCTATTGCTCGGACGAGAGAATGGAGAGCGTAGTCGGCAGTCTCAGAAGCTCCAAGTCCGGAGTTCCGGAAAGGCTCACGCTCTCTAATATCCAGTCCGTCAAAGCCACCGTGGAAGCAAGTCGTGAACTTGTTGAACCCAGCGTCAAGAACATTTTGCCAAGTAGCGTTGGCTTCATCGGCCGCGGCCACATTATCAGCCGTAGTTGCCGGGGCTGACCTTCCGGCAGAGAAGCTGGTGCCACCCGCACGCTCACCACGAGCATACTTTGCCTCCTTCGGCATTAGATCAACCGGTGATACGTCATCTAGCGAGAAAACGTAAGGAACAACATAAAGTTTCGAACCCTCCTGTGCCCAGTCGGTGTTCCCAGCCGTTCCACCAAAGGCAGCCAAGGCTTGTGTTACGTCTACTGTCCCCTCTGGTGCGGGGTTCGACTCTGACCCTCGTCCAAGAGAACGAAGACAGTCCATAACCGCTGTATTAAACTTAGGATCTGAGGTTGTCTTTCCGGTATACATACCGAAGTATGCCTTCTTGGGAGCGAGCCCAGAGCCTTGCGAAGAAGACACAACCAGAGGAATTTCTGGAAAGCGAATGTTTAAGTGATGGTGCCCGGCTGGTTCGACTATTCTAGTATCGAGACCATTGTGCCCAACATATGAATGGAAAGCTGTGGCACCACCACCATCAACCATCGACCAAGCGCCGGCACCGTCGGCGGGAGTTGAAGTAACATCACCAAAGACATTAAGCGCGTCCTCGCCGGCGGCGATGGCAACGTCTCTATATTTTGTGTGCCCGAAGAATCCGAAGGGCAAGTAAAGAGGGTCAACAGCACCGCGATCAACATCCTCGTTCACAACAACCCGAAGCATATCGGACTTGTTAAGGTAGTTACCGTAATAGCGAAGTCTTTTTTCTGTACTGTCGTATGTGCTGTATTTGTCTCCTATTTGTCTTGCGATGTAATTTGGAGAGGCTGGGTTAAGGTTGCAATTGCTGTATCTCTCCAACACAACCGGAGTTGCGTCGGTGTCGTTGATTTTTCTCACTAACACGGTGAATGATCCATATTGCTCAAAATCATTACTTGGAGCTTTAATATCAGTAATGGAAATCTTAACTTCCTTCTGCAATTGTTCCCCAGCATCGCGAGCCTCAAATCTAAACAATTTTTGTTGAGATTCTGGCTTGTATAGAGTATTAGTATTGGTCAAGTCTTGCCCAATGAACCAGCCAGTCGTTGCCTTCTTTGCAGCATAAAGCCTGTCATTGTGTTCTGTGTCTACGCCTGCATTGTTTTGCATCGGCAACAATACACCAAACTTAGGAGCGCCAACGTAGGGGCTGCCCGCTGCGGTATGCAAGAAGTTATCTGAACCTCCGGGGAGGTTGTGTTCGAAGCTTTCTCCCAAGAAAAAGTTTTTCTGTGCCGAGGTGGCAGTAATATCACCGTTCAATAAAGTTGGGTTTGTGTTGAAAACTTTACGAATAAAGCGATCACTTGTTCTGTCGAAATTGAATCTGAACTTTTCGTTAGTGGTCGCAGTGGCGGGGTTGGTGGTGGTGTTGCCAAATGTCATAACAAAATCACCGTCAGTCTGCGATGACATCAGGCGGCAACCCATTGGCGTTAATGTGTTAGCGTCTCCGACATGAGATCCGGAAAGATTCAAAGAACCGCTCGAAACATAGAAAACAGCAGCCAAAGTGCCGGAAAGGTGCAGGGATGCACCATCGCCCCAAGTTCCAGACGGGAAAACATACAGCCCGAAAGCG
>Ga0080013_1002194_pt1 | contig 23626 bp, 33 predicted proteins | sample ETNvirenome_6_85_FD_69236 | JGI IMG/M metagenome (GOLD analysis project Ga0080013, IMG submission 69236) | Marine viral communities from the Pacific Ocean - ETNP_6_85 (SPADES assembly) (version 2) | ecosystem: Environmental > Aquatic > Marine > Oceanic | place: Pacific Ocean | collected 2013-06-19
GGATACTCCCGTAGCTCAGTTGGTCAGAGCAAGCGGCTCATAACCGCCAGGTCGTAGGTTCAAGTCCTACCGGGAGTACTTTAAATACAAATTCTTTGTGTTATAATGGTTCGTAGAATTTAGAGGAATGAATGAATATAGACGAAAAAGCTAATTTTTCAAAATTTGGGAAACTCTTTCAAGAAAATTTATGTCAACTTATTCTTTATGATCGCGTATTTGCAGATCAAATGAGAGAGGTCTTGAATATTAATTTTCTGGAATTGAAGTACCTACAAACCTTCACTAAGAAAATCTTTAACTACAAAGAAAAATATGGTACCCATCCTTCAGATAAGATTATGTTGACGGTTCTTAGAACTGAGATTGGGAATGAAAATGAACTAGTTCAAAAGCAAGTGCGCGACTTTTTCGCAAGAATGATGAAAACGGACGTTCAAGATGCAGAGTACATTAAGGATGTGGCCCTCGATTTTTGCAAAAAGCAAATACTCAAAGAGGCGATATTAAAATCGGTCCCGCTGTTAGAACGTTCTTCCTTTGAGGATATTCAAGCCTTAATAGATAATGCAATGAAGCTGGGGTTGGATAACGACTATGGATATGATTACATAAAAGATTTTGAAAAGCGTTTCGAAATTCAAGCTAGGAATCCAGTTACAACAGGCTGGGGCATTGTCGACGGCCTCTGCAAGGGAGGCCTAGGTCGCGGAGAGCTTGGTGTTGTTATCGCCCCAACGGGCGTGGGGAAATCAATGGTCCTTGTGCACCTAGGCGCCCAGGCAATAAAAGAAGAAAAAACAGTAATTCACTACACCCTTGAACTTCAGGACACTGTTGTTGCATGCAGGTATGACAGTTGCATTACCGGCATGAGCTTGATGGAAATATTTTCTAAAAAAGATGAAGTTTATGATGAGATTAAAGATTTAAAAGGAAAATTAATAGTTAAAGAATATCCTACCAAATCTGCGTCAACAGCAACTATTCACAATCATCTTGAAAAGTTACGACAACGCGACATATCAGTTGATATGATAATTGTAGATTATGCAGATTTATTATCCTCAAAAACAAATCTTTCTGAGAAAAGGCACCAGCTAGAATCTATTTACGAAGAGCTTCGTGGAATTGGGCAAGAATTTGAGTGCCCAGTTTGGACGGCATCTCAAACTAATAGATCAGGCTTGAGCGAAGAAGTTATAACGATGGAAAAAATATCTGAAGCGTTTAATAAGTGCTTTGTTGCAGATTTTATTTTTTCTTTAGCTAGAACTGCTGAAGATAAGACTACAAATGGTGGTAGAATGTATGTAGCAAAAAATAGAAATGGCCCAGATGGGATGGTATATCCCATCTTTATGGACACTAGCAATGTAAGTATTAAAGTTTTACCATCAACTGGTCAGACTGTTGGGGAGATTAATAAAAATGCCGTGAAGCGGCAGCAAGAGCGAATTAAAGAAATATATAAAGACAATAGAAAAAAAACATAAGGAAACACAAAAATGATGGAAGTGGCAACACAAATTTTATCCGATATTACCGTTCACATGAAATATGCACGTTATCTACCTAAAAAAGAGAGACGTGAAACTTGGCGAGAATTAGTTACTCGCAACAAAAAGATGCATATCAAAACATATCCTCAGTTAAAGGAAGAGATTGAAGAAGTTTATGAATATGTTTATGATAAAAAAGTATTACCGTCAATGCGATCAATGCAATTTGGCGGGAAGCCAATTGAAGTGGCGCCAAATAGAATATTTAATTGCGCGTACTTGCCAGTTGATGATTGGCGAGCGTTCAGTGAGACAATGTTCTTGTTGCTCGGCGGCACAGGAGTCGGCTATAGTGTTCAACAACACCATGTTGAACAGCTTCCCGAAATCCAAAGGCCAAACGAAAAGCGTACTCGAAGGTTTTTAATTGCAGATTCAATAGAGGGCTGGGCAGACGCAATTAAAGCGCTGACTAAAAGTTATTTTAAAGGAGGCTCTAAAATTCGTTTTGATTACAGCGATATTAGACCAAAGGGCGCGCGCCTCCTCACTTCCGGAGGAAAGGCTCCTGGCCCCCAGCCTCTTCGCGAATGTATTGTTAAAATAGAGGGCATCTTTCGACAGAAAGAGAATGGCGACAAGCTAGAGCCAATTGAAGTTCATGATATTATTTGCCACATTGCCGACGCTGTATTGACGGGCGGCATACGAAGAGCCGCCTTGATTGCACTATTCAGCGCCGCAGACGACGAAATGATCGCGGCGAAGACGGGAAATTGGTGGGAGAAAAATCCTCAACGGGGACGCGCTAATAATTCTGTTGTTTTGATGCGCCACCGAATTACAAAGAGGTACTTTAAAGAATTATGGGAGCGTGTTAAAGCCAGTGGCTCCGGAGAACCCGGGTTTTATTTTACAAACGATAAAGACTGGGGCACGAACCCTTGCTGTGAAATTGGGCTAAGGCCATATCAGTTCTGTAACTTAACAGAGATTAATGCTAGTGATATATCTTCACAGGAAGAATACGAAAACAGAGCAAAAGCTGCAGCATTTATTGGGACGCTTCAAGCTGGTTATACGGACTTTCATTATCTTCGCGATATATGGCGTAGGAGCACTGAAAGAGATTCTCTAATTGGCGTCAGCATGACTGGTATTGCATCCGGCAAAGTTTTGAAGCTCGACATGGAGCAAACTTCGAAAGTGATTAAAGAAGAAAATAAACGAATTGCCAAGTTAATTGGAATCAGACCGGCCGCAAGAACAACATGTGTGAAACCGGCCGGCACCACATCCTTAACTTTGGGCACTTCTAGCGGAATTCATGCTTGGCATAATAAATATTATCTTCGAAGGTTGCGCGTCGGCAAGAATGAAGCTATTTATACTTATTTACAGGTGCACCATCCTGATTTAATAGAGGACGAATTTTTTAGACCACACGATACTGCTGTTATTTCTGTGCCACAAAAAAGCCCACACGGCGCAACTACACGTCACGAGAGTGCAATTGATTTGTTGGAGCGGGTTAAAAAAGTGAGCGATGAATGGGTTTTGCCCGGACATAAAAAAGGTCAAAATACTCACAATGTTTCTGCTACAATTAGTGTCAAGGAGAAGGAGTGGGAAAATGTTGGAGAGTGGATGTGGAAAAATCGTGATTGCTATAATGGTTTAACTGTGCTACCATATGATGGGGGCAGCTACAAGCAAGCTCCCTTTGAAGATTGCACGAAAGAAGAATACGAACGATTAATTGAGACTTTGCAAGAAGTTGATTTAACGAAAGTTATCGAAGTAGATGATAACACAAATTTAACTGGCGAACTCGCATGTGCTGGTGGTGCATGCGAAATTACATAGGAGGAAATTATGTCTGCCGAATTAAAATTAGTAAATGAAGAAGAGAAAGAAGAAGTAAGCAAGGAACAACATGTCGTTGATTACTTGAAATCAATGGTTACTATTGAAAAGGCAATGGAACCATACAAAGAGCAAAAAAAGGATTTGCGAAAAAATTATATTGAAAACGGGTGGCTAACTCGCCAAGATATTTGGAATGCAGTGAAGGCTTTTCGCTTGTACGAGCAGGATGCCGACATGGATGATTTAAATGACATGTTTGAGACTGTAGAGCAACAGTTTGGAGAGAAAAACAATGTTTAAGCCGCTTAATAGGCATATCTTACTTGAACCAATCGAGACCAAAGAGACAGAAGAAGAAAAATCTACAATTTTAGTACCAGATGACTATTCTATTCCTAAGTCTCGATATGGTTTGTGTAGGGTCTTGGATATTGCAAGAGACTGTGACAAATTTAGCAGCGCCGACGTCAACAAGACGGCGTTGGTTAATAATTCAATGGTAGAAGAAATTAAAGTTAAAGATTCAGTTTACTATTTAATGTTAGAAAACCATGCTTATGGTTTGTTCAATGAAGAAGGTTGAAATGACATGAAAATACTTATTGAAAATTGGCGGAAATTTCTTGCCGAATCAAAAGATGGCGTAGCTGACAAAATAAAAGAAGTCAAATTTAATTCAACCCTCGCCCTATCTGTTTTTAGGGACGAGGGTACTTTAACTGAGGCGGAAGTCGGCGCGTTGGAATATGAGGTTAGCCTGGCTGAAAATCCGAACGAAGAAGTTGTAATGGGCTTTTACGAATCCCTGTACGCCGGCGGACGAGCGGGATTTTTATCTCCCTACTCCACAGATGAACTTAGAATGATGGATTTATATAAGCTGAAAGGGCGCAATGCGGGATTTGCCATCAAAGATGGTGACGATATCGTCAGCGTCCACAATAATTCTAACTTATCCGGATTGGCAAACGAATTTATGAGAAAAGCAAAAGAAGTCGGCGGCACAAGGCTGGATCATTTTGATGGCTTTTTGAGTGGTTTATATAGAAAGTACGGATTCACAGATGTTTACGAGATTTATCAATGGGATGAGCAATATGCTCCCGAAGAATGGAGTTTCGAAAAAGTAGACATTATGAATCCGAAAACCAGCGTATATGCACAAGCCTTAGATTTGCTTGCCTATCGGGATCCAAGTGTTTTACCAAATGAATTGGTGGAAATTGAAGCTGAAGATGATTTAATGCTTGACATCAATCCAAATTTAAAATATAATAACTACAAATATGGTCGCCCCGACGTGATCATGAGAAAATTAGCTTAAATTTGGAGGCTTAATGTATAAAGTGCACGATGGGTGCTTCTTTAAAATAGAAGAATTAGTTGCAATTTGGTCTGAAAAATATAGCGATCCAAAATTGGATCAAGAATGTTATTTGGTAAGAGCATTTTTTAAAAATAATTCTACAATTTTAACGATTGCAAACTTTCCTTCAAAGGAAAAAGCGGACGACTTGATTCGCAAAATTAATAAAACAAAATAAAACAACAGGAGAAAATATGACAACCGTAGAAATTTTATGTTTAGCAGTACTTAATATCGGGATGCCAAAGGCGCATTTTGCATGCGACCAAATGGAAACGATAACCCGAGCAGCAGAGCACAATGACCTCGCAGCAGAAGTTATTATAGCGCTCATTCATTACGAAAGCAATTGGAACCCCACCGTTGTAAGCAGTGCCAATGCTTGCGGTTTGATGCAGGTGATCCCGCGATACATGAAAAAACCCGGGAAAACTTGCAAGCAATTAAAAAACCCCGACACAAACATCGAAGTTGGCACAATAATTCTACGCAGATGGATCGAAAGATATGGCAAAGGAAGCCTTGCTCGTGGTTTATGTGGGTATAGTTCAGGGTACAAGTGTGGGAAAAAATATAATCGAAAACATGCTGGCTGGAGATACTCGCGGAAAGTTCGCAAATTTGCGAAACGGCTGATGAAAGAGGTTGATTACTTAGAGGATTGCCTAGAGTACAGACTTAAAGACGAAATTGACGAGTATGAAGAGCACGGATGCGGCTGTTAGAATCAAGAAGTATAAGCACGACCAAGTAGTAATTGGCGGTAACTTAAGTGCACTAATATATTCTTATTTAAATGGAATCCCTTGTATAATAAATAAATTATCCGTCCCCCACCAGTTTGAAAAAATCAACAACGAAAGTCAGTCAGAACTGTGGAAAAAATTATATTTTTTACTTTCACTAGCTGGTTTGAATTTGTTTGGAGATCAGGTGCATTACGTAAGAATAAATAAAAATGAGGGCGCGGTGACGACTTTAAATTCAAAAATTATTAAATTTGTTTTCGAAAAGGCAATCGTTTTTGATGACGAAAATGTGACCGGGCTGCCAATGTCAATTGAAGATTTATACAAAACCGCAAGTAAATTTATCGTGTCGGATTGGATGACAGCACGCTCTTGTATGGTGCATGATTTTGAACACTTCCACACAGGAGATGATTTCGTTAGGGATGTTTACTTTTATCCCACCGAGCGCGTCGCCGGAAACCACCCCAATCAAAAAGATCTTGTTGTAATATCCCACTTAACGGCAGAACAATTGCAAGACTTTGATTATTCTGATACATATGCGCGCTTTAAAGCGCTCAAGCTGCTAAAAGAGAAGGGGTTCACCGGCCGAAAGAATGGCTTTTTAAACGAGAAAAGAATTTATTATCCCTTGGACTTAAAGGTTGAGAAAAGAGAAATTAAAAAATTTAGAATGAACCTGTACGATGATAGCGATGAAATTGAATTTAACTATGCGACCCCGCAGGAATTATTAATCAAAGAAAGTAAAATTGGGTATCAAAATAAGTTAAATAATTTATTAAAAATATTATGATTGAAAGCGGCCCACAAAATATAAATTCTTTTCATCTAGCAGGGATTATACCAGTTGCAGGTCAGCCCCTGGACTTTGATTTTCCATGGCACGATTGCTTGCAGCCAATTGGAAAAGGCTATTTAGCAGTCGAAAGGGCAGCATGGGAGTGTGCCTGTGCTGGCGCCGAAACCATATGGATCGTTTGTCATGATGATATGCAGCCGTTAATTAGATATCGCTTAGGGGACTATATCCAAGATCCTCTTTTCGTCGACAAGACGAGAAGCTCCATGCCAAAAGAGCTTAAAAAGCCAATTCCAATTTATTACGTACCAGTTCACGCTCGCGACCGCGATAGGAGAGATTGCCTGGGCTGGAGCGTGCTTTATGGGGCCTTAACTGCATATTGGCTTAGTCGAACGATTAGCCAATGGGCCACTCCAGACAAATATTATGTTGCTTTTCCATATGGAGTGTATGATCCCGAACATCTAAAATCACGTAGAAAGCAAATATCGAACAAAAGGCCATTTTTTGTCTCACACGAAGGAAAGACCGTAAAAGACAACGAATACCTTGGATTTACTTTTGATGCCGAAGATTTTAAGGCATGCCGAAAGTTGATAAGAAGGGAGGGCACGGGGCAGAGCCTAGGTTTCGGCATGGATCGAGTGCCTCTTGAAAAAAGATGGTCTGCCAGGTTTTTTTCTCTTGACAAAGTTTTCAGTTCTGTTATTATGGAAGATGCAAACACATTGAATATTCCTTGGTACTATAAAGTTGATAGTTGGGATAGTTTGCGAACTTTTCTGCGCTCAAAAGAATGTGGAGCGCTTGATAAACCCCCCAAAGAAGTATTGGGGTATCATGAATGGAATCCGATAGGAGTGGATAATGAAGAAGAATAACATTCCGTTTGTGGGCTTACACGCCCATAGCGTAGTGGGCTCGCCATTTGATGGGCTAGGTTACCCAAAAGAGCATATGGACTATGCTTTCAAAAACGGCTCCGGGGCATTGGCTTTAACAGATCACGGCAATATGAATGGAATGGCATATCAGGTGCTCCATGCAAAACAAATGCTTGAGGAGGGTAAAGACTTTAAGCCGATATTTGGAGTCGAGGCTTATTTTCTACCAAGCTTGGCTAAATGGAAGGACGAATATGAAAAGGCCAAGATAGACAAGAAAACAAAATCCTCAATTGATGATTCTCGATCCGGCACAACAATTGAGGATGAGGGCGCCTCCAAACGCGCCGTTAAAAACATACTAAACAAGCGCAGGCATTTGATCTTGTTGGCACAAAACCAAACAGGATTAAATAATATTTTTGAAATGGTTTCTAGGTCATTCTCCAAAGGGAGCTTTTATCGTTTCCCGCGCATTGATTATAAAATGCTGAAAAAACACAATGAAGGGGTGATCGCTGCTAGTGCTTGTCTCGGTGGTGTATACGCTGGCAATTATTGGGAAAATAAAGACAATGGCGAAGACGCAGTGTTGGATGCTGTGCGAAATACAACAATGGAGATGGTTAACATATTCGGCGACCGCTGGTATGGCGAACTCCAATGGAACAACTCCCCAGACCAGCACAGATTAAATAAATACATTATTCAAATGCACCATGAATTTGGAATCCCCCTGATTTCCACGGCCGATAGTCATTATCCAAGCCCAGAAGCATGGAAGGACCGCGAGCTTTACAAGAGACTAGGCTGGTTGGGCAAATCAACAGCTAGGCCACATTATTTATCCGCCGACATTCCAGAGAGCGTGGAAGAGATAGGCTATGAACTATATCCCAAAAATGGCCAACAAATGTGGGACGCTTACAAGTATTATTCAGACTATTGTGGAGCAGAATACAACGACGATTTGATTCGACGATCCATCGAAGAGACACATTCAATTGCACATGAGCGCATTGACAGCTTTATACCAGATGACACTGTGAGGTTGCCAGATTTCGTTGTACCGGATGATTTAACGGCAGAACAGGCGCTAACAGGCCTGTGCGCTGATCGCTTGCGCTCAATGAACTTGCATCATGACAAAGAATACGCAGATCGAATGCGGGAGGAATTAGAAGTAATTAGCGACCGCGGTTTCAGCAAGTATTTCTTGACAATGAATGCAGTAGCAACTAAAGCAAATGAAATTCAATTAACTGGACCTGGCCGCGGCTCAGCGGCCGGTTCTTTGGTCGCGTATGCCCTTGGAATCACCCAGGTAGATCCAATTAAGTATAATCTACTCTTTTCTCGCTTTTTGAGGCGAGACGCAAAAGATTATCCAGACATTGATTATGATGTTTCGGATCCAATGGAGCTGAAGGAATTATTAATGGAAGAATGGGGCCGCAGCACCGTGGTTCCAATTTCCAACTTTAACACTTTGCAGCTCAGATCTTTAATTAAAGATGTATCAAAGTTCTATGGCGTACCATTCACCGAAGTTAATTTAGTGACTTCTAGAATGCTAAAGGAAGCAACGCCATTGGCGAAAAAGAAACATGGGATTAAGTCAGGAGTTTATACGCCAACTTTCGAAGAAGTGATGGAATTCTCAGATTCCTTGAAAACATTTTTGAATAAGTATCCTCAAATCGCAAACCACATCAACGTTTTGCACGGCCAAACAAGATCAGTTTCGCGACATGCAGGCGGCGTTGTTATTGGGGAGAATCTAGATCGTTGTATGCCTTTAATCAATAGCGGAGGGATCACACAGACTCCATGGTCAGAAGGTCAGAATGTCAGGCATCTCGAACCTTTGGGGTTCATCAAGTTTGATATTCTCGGGCTTTCAACACTAAAGATGATCGAAGGTGCAATTGCACATATTTTAAAGAGACATCACGGCATTGAAAACCCAACGTTTGAAGAGGTTCAGGACTATTATAATGAGAATCTACACCCAGATAAAATAGATTTTAATGATCAAAAGGTGTACAACAACATTTTCCACAAGGGAAAGTGGGCTGGTATATTCCAGTTCACAGAAGAAGGCGCGCAGAAGTTTTGCGTAAAAGCAAAGCCAAAAAATATAATTAATATCGCAGCCATCACCTCTATCTATCGACCAGGCCCTCTTGGTGCAGATGTCGATAAATCATATGTCGAGGCGAAAGAAAACCCTGGTAATATAGTTTATGAAAATGATATTGTCAAAGAAGTAACAAAAGAGACGTATGGCTTCTTGATTTTTCAGGAGCAAATTGCACTTCTTGCACACAAATTAGGCAAGGATTTTAGTTTGGATGAGGGCAACAAGCTTCGCAAACTTCTCACTAAAAAAGGAACAGGCGCAGTCGCGAAGCAAAAGCTTAAGTTAAAAGTTAAGTTTGTTGCGGGTTGCATCGAGAAGGGCATGACGGAGAAAGCAGCAAATTCTCTTTGGAAGAAATTTGAATACTTCTCGGGCTATGGTTTTAATAAATCCCACGCGGTTTCTTATTCTGCGCTATCTTACCAGTGCGCTTGGCTGTTTAATTATTATCCAGTAGAGTGGATGGCGGCGTTCTTAGACAAAGAGCCGGAAACCCGGAAAGAAAAAGCAATTAACCTTGCAAAGAAGTTTAAATTTAAAATTCAATCAGTGGATGTAAATAAATCTGGCACTGTTTGGGAAATTGCAGAAGACAATAAAACATTAATTCAGCCCCTAACTTCTCTTAAGGGCCTAGGGGATAAGGCAATTGAGCAAATTATTAATAATCGCCCGTTTAATGTGGCCGAAGATTTTCTTTTCAACGAGAACATCGTCTATAGCAAATTAAACAAGAAGGCCCTCGATGTTTTAGCCAGGAGTGGCGCTCTAAGCTGCTTGGTTGATGACAGGTTTGAGGGTTCGAAACATTTTTGGACCGCCACCGTCGTGGAACGCCCTAAAAATAGAAAGAAATTAGAAGAGAATATAGAACTTTATAAACCAGAAGGCAAATTTTCAAACAAAGAGAGAATTGAAAACCTGGTTTCATTAACCGGCATTTTTCCAATGGACTTGGTATTGGACGAGAATATCCTCAAGAGACTGGAACATTATCGGGTACCACCACTTGGAGATTGGGACAACGATTTGGGAGTTGCCTGGTTTATTCCGAGAGAGGTTATTGAAAAGAAAACTAAAAATGGAAAACCTTATTGGATCATAAAAACAATTGACAGCACTTCAATCCAGAGCAGCATTAAGTGTTGGGGTGTGAAGCCAGAGCGAGATGTGGTTCATCTTAACCGGCCTTATATGAGCAGGTTAGACTATGATGAGCAATGGGGTTTTAGTACGAGATCAATTAAGTATAATTTTAGACTTTTAGGATAAGGGAGGAAAAGAATGAATTATATAGAACCTATTAAGAGCGATAGAAATCAATATGGATACAAAGGAGTCAAGCGCAACGAAGGTTGTAGAAAACCATTCATTGCTGTCTATGCAAAAGAAAGACTTGGCCGCTTCGATACGGCCTATGAAGCTGGTCAAGCGTATGCGCGGAAAATCTTTTCTGAAAATGAAACCCAACAAGAGTTTGATTTCTACTTCAAGGAAGAGGAGTCGAACCGCGAGGAGACGACCGGATTTATTAAGAAAGAATTTATTTCTTTGCTGAAAAACAATGAAGAAGTTGCTTTTCAGACTGCCGAGTTGATCGACGAGATTTTTAATTTGCGACCATCCCAAAGAAAAGAATTGCTAAAAAGCACAAATAGAATTCTTTTCAGAGGGGTGAAATATTCATATTCAGGCTTGGATAAGTTTTTTAAAGATTGGTCTGTAAAAAACCCAGGTATTAAGTCTTTTAAGAGCAAGGGCACAAATTATTACGTTTGGCAAGAAACTCGCGAAGAGAAAGCAATACAAATTATTCAAAATGAATATGGAGATTTTTCTTCCCAGGCTTCACAATTTAAAGACCTTCAAGATCATGTCCAGGTTTACTTTTCTAATAACGATTTTGGTTTTAAGGTTTCCTTAGAAGAGAACACCATTATAGGATTTAAAATTGGCTCGAAGTTTTCAAGAAACTGGGAGGGCAAATGATTATCAAAGCATTTAAGATACGACCAGACGCGAAACTGCCCACACGGGCACATCAAACGGATGCCGGAATGGATCTGTATTATTGCCCCAATGGTGAGCGCGCCCGAATCATTCAAGAAGAGGGTCTAGTAATTGAGCCACGATCAACTGTTTTAATTCCAACCGGCATCAAGGTGGAGGTGCCATATGGTTATATGCTGGAAATAAAAAACAAATCAGGACTGGCCTTTAAAAGGCAATTGCTGGTAGGCGCTTGTGTCGTTGATCCTGGTTACGACGGAGAAGTGTACGTTAATCTTCACAATGTTGGATTGAATACACAATTTATGCAGCCTGGCGATAAGGTGGCGCAAGCCGTATTGGTGCCAATTGCACATTGCAAGGTTGAAGAAGTCGAGACCGACGAGTTTCTGAACCTCGATTCGACGCGCGGCGAAGGTGGCTTTGGCTCGACGGGAGAAAGATAATGTCTTTAGAGAGAAAATTGAAGAGAAACAAGGCAAATAAGGCAAAAAAGATTGCTGAAAAAGAAATGGCGGCCAAGGTTGCTTTGTTTGATAAAATTCCGGATAAGTGCTTGACTTGTGAAGAATCATTTGATAAAATGAATAAAGAACAAGTAGAGACATGGAATGTCGTAGTGAGACAAGAAGAGGGAATTGTTCGTCTTTATTGTCCAGGGTGCTGGAAGAAGGCAGTCAGCATCATTCAGGACTTTAAAGAGCACTTAGAAAAAGGAGCAGAATTTGAAAAATGAAATTTTTAAGAGAAGAGAAAATAGCAGTACTAGCATTTATGGCTAGTGTGCTGATCATGTCTGTTATTCTTTATTTTGCATTCGAGATTGCACCCAAAATAAAGACACCAGAAGATAATTGCGATATCGGGTGTCCCGTGCACGCACCATGCCATCCGGACTGTAAGGAAGGGATAAAATGAGCGACGACGTTAACTATCCGAAACACTACAACATCAACTGGAAAGGCGAACAGGCTATTGAAACATTTACATATATCAAATCATGGAAAATGGGCTATGCTGAAGGCAACGTAATTAAATATGTTTCTAGGCACAAATACAAGGGCAAAGCCTTGCAAGATTTAAAAAAGGCACGCTGGTATATCGATAGAATGATCGAAGAATTGGAAAAAGATGAAAGTCGGTGACTTGATAAAGCATAAAAATGTCGGCACTACAGGGGTGGTATTGAGTATCTTTATGCCTACACAACACCTTGAATATCGAACTGAAGAATATGCAAAAGTTATATTTTCAGGGGACTTGATTGCGACAACGGCACCGCTTAAATTACTAAAAGAGAACTGGGAGGTTATTAGTGAGATTTAAAAAAGCTTTAACATACGATGATGTATTGTTGGTACCACAATATTCTGACATTGAAAGTCGGAAAGAAGTAGACATCGGCAACAATTTAGACAAAAGAATTTGTTTAGATTTTCCAATAATATCGGCACCAATGGATACTGTCACAGGTTTGGATATGGCCTATACTCTTGGAAGCAAGGGTGGCTTGGGGGTGGTCCACAGGTACATGACCATTGACGAACAATCATCTCTGGTAAAGGAATTGCACTCCTCATTGCCGCCCGGAAAACTTCTTTCTATAAATGTGGCCGCGGCCATTGGTGTTAGGGGTGATTATCTTGAGCGTGCAATGGAACTAGCCAACAATGGAGCAAATGTGCTTTGCGTTGATGTGGCCCACGGCCACCATATTTTAGTCAAGAGGGCGATTAATGCAATCAAATCAAAGATTAATGATGTGCACGTCATGGCTGGAAATGTCGCGACAAAGGAAGGCTATGTTGCACTGTCTGATTGGGGTGCTGATTCCGTTCGTTGCAATGTTGGTGGCGGCTCTATATGCTCAACGAGAGTTAAAACGGGTCATGGCGTCCCGGGCTTGCATACGGTGTTTGACTGTGCCACTGCAAAAAGGGAATACACAAAAATAATTGCCGATGGGGGGATTAAGACCTCTGGCGATGCCGTGAAGGCCCTGGCGGCAGGCGCCGACTTTGTGATGCTGGGATCATTGCTGGCTGGTACGGATGAGTCGCCTGGAGAAAAAATAATCACCCTTGATGGCATTAAAAAACAATACCGTGGAATGGCAAGTAAAGACGCCCAAATAGATTGGAGAGGTCAGTACTCTTCGAACGAGGGCATTTCCACAACAATTCCATACAAAGGCCCGGTGGGTGCTGTTATAGAAGATTTGCTCGGCGGAATAAGATCCGGACTCTCTTATTCGGGCGTCCGGAGTATCAAGGAGTTACAGGAGAATGCCATATTTACACAGCAAACAGCAGCAGGTAGGGTTGAAAGCGGCACACATATCCTTGGAAACACATGATGATAGATTATGGGAATCTTATTAAGAAGATTTGTTTTGAAAGCACAGACAAACTCCACGCTGATCTGAAAATTCGTTTACACTATGATGATCTTAAGATCCGCGAATTTTTTAATGATGTAATATCTGGCTATGTGAGTAGAAATGAGCATATTTTAGCTTTTGTTGAAGAGCTAAAAGAAAAGAAAGCTATGTCAAACCCCAGACGAAATAAAATTAAACGAGCGAGATTGAAAGAAAAAGAAATTATAAAACAATTTGGTTTAGATAAAAATGAAATAGAAAATATATTTGATATTATAGAAAAGGAGCATAAAGATTTATGATAAGTTGCGCTAAAGAGTGTTTAAAAAACCAACAAGGCTGTAGAGAGAGGCGATGTCGATTGTGGATCGACTATGGCGAAGATTTTAATTGCACGGCCGTTGCTGTAAACAGCAACCCTGAAATGACATTAAGCGAAGTTTCTAAGCGACTAAATATAAGCATCGTAAGGGTAAAACAGATTCAAGACGCAGCCTTACAAAAATTAAAGAAAATATACGATTACTGAAATAAAAGACTATTTATATCTAGAAAACCTTTTTATTTATAGGAGTGGACTAATGAGCAAGGGCAAGAAACTTTTAAACGAAGATACTATTAAACGATTCATGAAACTGGCCGGAACTGAAAAGCTTTATGAAAATGTGCAGCTTGAAGAAGCTGAAGAGCTTGAAGAAGCCGAAGAGCTTGAAGAAGCTGAAGAGCTTGAAGAGGGCGAAAAGCTTGAAGAGGGCGAAAAGCTTGAAGAACAGGTACCGGGACCACCGGAAGACGAAGACGAAGCCGCCATGGCCGCAGTCGATGATGTCCCACCGGTCGACGTAGAAGGCCCGCCGCCCGAAGCTATGGAGCCAGAAGTCGAAGCAGACCCTGCCGTAGTTGATGCGGTGGAAGCCATAATCACTGCCGTTGGCGATACCGCCTCTGCGTACGGAGTTAAAGTCCAGGTCACGGACGAGGATGAGGCCGAAGAGCCACTCGCAGATGTACCACTCGGCGAGCCTGCTATGCCCGAGCCCGGACCGGATGCACTTTTGGACGCAGACGCAGACGAAGATGAAGAAGGTCCACTTCCTCCGATGGCAGAGGCAAAACGTCACGCCGCACAACAAGAACTTTTTATGGAAGAGTTGGCTACGCGCGTCGCCAATCGCATTAAAAGAGAGCACATTGTTGAACAAGTCACAAAACGCGTTGCTCAAAGATTGCAAAATGCAAAGAGACGCACCAAAAAGTAAAAGAGGTTAAAAAATGACTGACAAGAAAAAGACACTCCTAAATGAAAGCACCGTACGTCGATTTATGGCATTGGCCGGTGTAGAATCCTTAGTTAATCCATTCTTAGGTAAAGTAAATGAAGCTTTTGATTCACCAGAAGAGCCCGTGGAAGAAGGTTTTGTCATGTCGACGGTTGATGCCGCTGGTGGCGCTGATGTCGCTGGTGACGCTGATGTCGCTGGTGACGCCGATGTCGCTGAAATGGTCCCCGAGCAACAAGAGCTTGAAGAAGCAGAAGAGCTTGAAGAAGCAGAAGAGCTTGAAGAAGCAGAAGAGCTTGAAGAAGCAGAAGAGCTTGAAGAGGCCCCCATCTCAAAATCTTTGGCAGAATCAATTCTGCGACATATCCCCAATCTTGAAGTCGTCGACGACGAATCCACATTTAAAACTACAAGAAAATCTGATATACTACAAGAAGTACTCAGAAGAGTTAAAGAGAAACTTTCTTAAGAGAGGTTAAAATGTATGAGTTCCTATGGTTTTTATCCGGAGCAATATTATATAAATTTCTATCAAAATTATTAGGAATTTATCAATTATCTATACTTTTTCAAGAAATACAGCTTCACGTAATTGCAATGTTGATTGCAGCCTCACAAGATTTAGAAGGCGCATCTTCAATAAAGCAGGAATTGCTAGCAGAAACTGACATACCATCCGAAGAGTTAGAGGGGCTAAAACTAGTCGACGATTCAATAGTGAATGCCTGGAAAAAAGCATCGATGTCTAACTTACAAAGAGTGACGCCAAAAAGCTTTCAATCACTAGTTGGCTTTGAGACGTGGGAGGAGGCAGTGGATTATTACAATCAATCTGTAAAAAAGGATCTTAGACTTTAAAGAAATGGTAGATAAAGATACGCTCATGCAATGGCTACGGGATGAGGGTGCATTTTATCGCGATGACAATATTTATTATGCAGATAAAGCTTTTATTGTAAATTCCGTAGTGAAATGGTGTGCCCAAAGAAGTGCCTCTAAGAATATTTCCAGTGCTGAATTGGATAGATATTTTCATAGTTTACGTCTTTTTTTGCAGAATAAGATTGACATTTATTGGGACGGTGATATAATTAATGTTAAAGTAAAGACTCGAAAAGATGAAGATGAAATTTAATTTTTAAAAGAAGATTTGTTAAAATGGGATAAATGATTTAATCAGGAAATTAATTATGGTAGTTAAGGATAAGATATTTTACAATAAGGCATCTGCATCCAAATTGGGATGGGAGCCCTCGTGGTTTGGTGCAAAAGAATTTGATGAAAAATTAGTTACAAACATAAGAAAATTTCAGAAAGAACATGGCTTGTCAGCGGATGGGCTATGTGGGCCAACGACCTTTCGCAGGGCGAACACGGACTACGAAGCTGGTCTTGAAAAAGAATTTGAAAATCTTGAGGGCAATCATTTAATTTGCGAAGGCGAATTGGTACCAATCGACTGGGATAAGGTCGTCAACCTTCGCGACGAAGATAACTTAGCTCTACCAAAAGGATTTAGAGAGTATAAGAAAAGTAAACGAAATGTTAAAATGATTGTTACTCATTTTGACGTGTGTCTTTCTGCTAAATCTTGTGCTAGAGTGCTAGAGAAGAAAGGAATTTCTAGTCATTTTGTCATTGACAACGACGGTACAATTTATCAGATGGTCGACACCCAACATGAAGGTTGGCATGCCGGAAACCGCAAAGTAAATAAAGCTTCCATTGGAATTGATATTTCGAATGCAGTCTATACAAAATATCAAAAATGGTACAGAAGAAAAAACTTTGGGCCGCGGCCACTCCTAGAAAAAGTAAAAGTACACGGCAGCTATATAAAAGAATGTTTGGGATTCTATCCGGTACAACTTGAAGCATATAAAGCTTTAGTTAAAACCCTCTGCTCCCACTACAACATTCCGATACAAATGCCAATGGGTGACGATGGAAACGTTTTACTGGCAGAACACAAAGAAACTAAGGACGGGAAGTTTAGCGGCATTGTAAACCACTTTCATGTATCTAGAAATAAATGGGATGCAGCAAATTTAGACTGGGATGAGATGTTGAGCGATCTAAGGGACTAATTATAATATGGACATTAATAAACTAAACGAAAACTATCTCGCATTCAAGTCTCTTGGCTTAAATGGGTTTTTAAAAATAATTGAAGAAGAGATCAATCGGTTTGGCACTCTTGTAACTGAGGCCGAAGCGCCCATAGAGGCAGATGAAGCATCTGAAGAAAGAGTGATCAAGTTTCCAGCAATTAAAATTACCGAGAACTGGGGCGTGAAAAACACCGAAGACCGCGCGATCCTAGAAACTTTAATGAAAAATGTTGAAGGCGGCACCATCGAAGCAAAATTAGCCAGTGTCAACGACTTCATGAATTATCAACCGGGCTTACCAGTCCCCAAGATTCTTTCAAACTTAATCTTTTTGCAGATATTTTCAAACATTATTGAAGAATACAACGCTTCAACGGCTGGTTTTCTTTTCGAAGCATTTTTGGCTGGTTTGTTTTTGGGCGAACAAGTTCAAGATCCAGAGCAGGTCGGTGCTGAAGCTGGTTCTCTTCCAATTGAGGACGTGAATTTGATGATTCGTAGAGCAATTCAGGCCGGAGATGAAGCAGATGTAGAGGAAGCAATCGTGCCTTATAGTTTAAAGGTACTTAGTCCAGGTACGGACTTGAAAGGGAGTTTTAAAAACTTGGTTGACTTTTTTGCAGGGGGCCGATCTTCAAAGATTGTTTATTTGGTTGTAACAAAAATGGGCAAAGGCACGCTGGCCTTCAATGAATTTGATATTACTCCTGAAAACTTTTTAGATTATATTGGTCACGAAGAATTTAAAATGCAACATAGAATTGAACCAGTAGAGTTTACGTTTGGTGTTGACAGCACTCCCGCTGCCAATGTAAAAATTACCGCTGGCCCAGCAATGAGAGCTAAAATTGTTAATGGCGAAATTATTCCTAGGCCACCTACCAGACCAAAAGGTCGATTTATGCAATACGATGAAATTGAATCAGAAGAGATTATAACACAAAAAATTAATCCCGCGGCCATTTCTGATGAAGTTGCTCTATCAAAAGTCACAGAAAGCGGAGAAGTTCGTCTAAACCCGGAAGACCTGTTAATAGCCGGTGAAACATATAAAGTTAATGCAAGGGTTGGAGAAAAAGAATATACAACAACTGGACAAAGAACTGGAACTTCAATGAAATTATATGGCAAGGAAGAGGATCTCTACAGCGCTCTAAAAGCAATGGAGAGAGGCCCAGAATTTTGGGAAGCAATTAAGGAAAGCCCAGGCTACGAACAGAGAAAGCAATTTCACATTGCACCCGGCTACTTTAGAAAGCAATCTAGAGAGGTTGGCGTGCTCGATTTGTACCCGCCAAAACTTATACAAATTGCAAATCAATATGCAAAAGATTTAAGTAATAACTTGATTGCTATTTATAATTCTTTGAGCAGCCTTTCTGTTAATATTAATAAGTTTTTCCTTGACGTGGATGACGGCGAGATGAGCAGAAATCAACACGGCATGGGTGCCGTCAAAGATGCTGGAAGGTTAAACTATCACACCAAAAAAGCAGTTGAAAAAACTGAATAAGAAAAGAGGTAAAAGTGTCACGAAAATATGAATCTAATCTAAAACTTCAACAAAAAATTTTAAAAGGCGTTAATATATTAGCCGATAATGTAGCTTCTACGCTAGGTCCGCGCGGCCGAAATGTAATACTGCATGATAAAAACAGGGGCAACCCAATCATTACAAAAGATGGAGTCACAGTAGCAAATTTTATTGAATTAGAAGACCCGTTTGAAAATGCGGGAGCACAAATTATTAAACAAGCTGCCGCAAAAACAAACTCAGAAGCCGGAGACGGAACCACAACCTCGACAGTTTTAGCGAGAGCGATTTTAGATAAAGCCCAAAAATATTTAATTTCAGGTGCACCGCCAATTGAGCTTAAAAAGGGAATTGACAAAGCTGTAGAAGCTATTGTTAATAATTTAAAAGAAGTCTCTACTTCGATTTCATCCGAAGAAGACATCGCGCACATTGCAACTATTTCTGCGAATGGGGACCCAGCAATCGGAAAGTTGATTGCCACAGCGGTTGATTTGGCCGGCAAAGATGGTTCGATAACGATTGAAGAGGCGCGATCTCTTGAAACAAGCTTGGATGTGGTGGAGGGCTTTCGCTTTGATTCCGGATACCTAGCAACGGCATTTATTACAGACGAGAAACGCGGCGTTGTTAGGTATGAAAATCCATTAATTTTAGTTACAGACGAGAGGATTGAATCTGTAGAAGAAATGATGCCAGCTTTGGAGATTGTTGCAAGAGAGGCCCGACCTTGCATAGTTGTTGCTGAGAATATTGAAGGGCAAGCACTCGCGGCCCTTATAATGAATACTGTTAGGGGTACTTTAAAAATCGCCGCTGTGAAAGCTTCGCGTTACGGAGAGGAAAGAAGAAATATTTTAAAAGACCTAGCTACATCGATTGGAGCAACATTAATTAGCAGAGAGAATAACTTGAAAATGAAAGAAGTTAAATTAACCCATTTTGGATCTGCAAAGACTTTTGAGTGTTCAAAAAACTTTACCACCATTGTTGGCGGGAAAGGGGATACAAAAGATGTTGAAAAAAAGATAGAAAAGTTAAAAGTAGAACTCAGTCAGACGGAGGATCTTCATGAATGTGCAAGAATCCAAGAAAGAATTACGAGATTGGCAAGCGGCGTTGCAATCATTAAAGTTGGTGCCGCCACAGAGATCGAAATGATAGAAAAAAAACACAGGATCGAAGATGCTCTAGAAGCTGTGAAATCAGCACAGCAAGAGGGGATTGTACCAGGAGGTGGAGTCGCGCTAGTCCGGACTTGCAAGAGCTTGCAAGTAGAAACTGACAATGAAAGTCAAGAACTGGGCGTCAAGATCATATTGGAGGCGGTCAAAGAGCCGGCGCGGCAAATGGCAATTAATGCTGGCGAATCACCAGATTTAATTTTATCGAAAATAGAGGGTGAAGACGACAACTTAGGAGTAGATTTTACCAACGGCAATGTTATGGACATGCTAGAGGCTGGGATTATAGATCCAGCTAAAGTTACGCGCTGTGCATTACAAAATGCGGCTTCAGTTGCATCTACATTAATTACAACAAACTCGGCTGTTATTGAGGCCTAGGCACTATTTAGTATACGGGGGCTTTATATATGGCGGCTGATGAATATGGCACGGAAGTAAAAGTCACTTTTGCCGAAATTGGTGGGAAGTTTGATCAAATTATGCAAAGTGTAGATACCATTAAAGAAAAGCAAGAAGAAATGGCCGATGACATATCGCACATTAAAGAGGCCGTCTACCATCCAGATGAAGGCCTCTATGCTCGCCTGAAAGCCTTGGAAAATTGGCAAAAAACCTCGACGCGCCTTATTTGGATTATAATAAGCTCTGTCGTAGGTATGGCCGCCGCCGCCGCTCTTAAAATGTTTAATTTCTAACATTTTTTAAAAAAAATACTTGACTACGTTGTGGACTTTTGATATATTATATATGAGGAGTATTACATGAGAGTGAACATAACTTATTCTGTGGACTTGGAGGACGTGCCACAAGCCACCGCCAAGCTTATCCACGAAACTAAAGAAGGTTCTCTAAGGCCGTTAACAAAAAAGCTTGACGAGGCTTTAACCTTATTAAACAAAGAAGATGAAAAAAACGCTACTCGCCTTTTGGACGAAGTGCGCCAAGAACTATCTAAGATTGATTTGAGATTGGCCGATTGCGTAGACATTCTTTCAGGGTACCAAAACGTTTTGCTGGGGAATGCAGAGGGCCACGAAGACTTAGAGGGGCCAGTAGAAGCGAAAGAGGTTCCAAATGAAAAAGGGTGATTTAATTTATGTGCCGGCAGAAACAAGGCTGCTTCAGTACAACAAAGAAGTAAAGGACGTTGACCCTGAAAAAACTTACATTGGCCCCACGCCAATTAAATTCAATAGACTAACCAAGCCTTTAAATTTATTGTTAATTGAAGAAAATGCAGGAAATGAATGCGTGAAAGTCTGGTATCAGGGCGAAGAGTGGTTTGTAGAGAAAAAAAATATTAGGATATAGGAGAAAATATGATTAAATTAGTGGAGGTATGCGAATTGTTAAAGGCATCGAAATCGGCCCAACAGCAATTTACATTAAGAGAGATATTTATAAACCCAAAGCATGTGGTGTCGCTAAGGGAGGAGCCATCGTACGCACAGAAGCTCAAAGAGGGGCGACTACCGGGCGAATTAGATTCTAGGCAACGATTCACTCGATTGACTTTGGACAGAGGTCAAGTTGGTTTAGACGTAATCGTTGTAGGTTCTGCAAATATGATAGAATCCAAGATGAGAATGAATGGAGAAAAGCATGTCCTCCACGATTAAAAGACATTTTATTTTATGGACGAAAAGAGGTTGTCCATATTGCGATGCAGCCGCCGCTATTTTGCTTGAATCCGATCACACCTTTACCGTTTTTGAAATGAGCGGCAGCTTAGAACAGTTAGAAAAAGTTCAAAAACAGCACCAGTGGGCGACCGTGCCGTTAATTATTGAACAGTGCTCAAATGGCGAAAACAGTTTCATTGGAGGATATTCAGATTTAGAAAAATACTTGGAGATTATTAAATGATAGAATGCAAATTGATACCAATGGCCGAGCACTCAGCTAGCTCTTCGCGGCTAAAAAAGGTTAGATATGGTTTATATTCCAATTCGTTTCACTGGTCTGTGCCTGGCTTTGGGCGAAAGCAGTGGGTTGTAGTTGTCAACATTGATGTGGACCACGGAAAGCATGTTGAAGAAGGTAGGACCATCGAAGAAATTGTGGCCGGCTGCATAGAGCATCTAAACACGCCGCCAAAAAGCAAGTACGGCAGGGTGCGAAAAAGAAAGCCATTGTACGGTACGTTTCACGAAAGACCGCATAGAGCGAAATTAATAGAAAAAGGTAGCAAGACATACATACAGGCTTTGTTGGTGGTCGACCAGAAGAAAAGTCGGCACTTTTGGGGGGAGGGGCCAGTAGCCAAGACCAAGAGAAGAAAAAAGGGATGAAAGAAACAGTTTTTGTCTTATCAGAAGAAAAGTATTTTAATTACCTAGATAAAATTGAAAAACATGATAAGATACTCAAGCACAACTTGTTTAAAGACACTTTTTTTCATGAAAATAATGAGACAATCGCCCTAATGTGCGAATATCTTTCTTTACTGGATCACATGAAGTTGATTTTGGAGGACATTGAAGAGCAGTACAACGAACAAGGCCAGTTCTTTTACCTAGAAAAGGAGCAGGCTGTAAAGTTTTCAGTTTTTTTTGAAGGTGCCGTCACTACAAAGGAATTATTAACAAGTAAGAATGTTTCTTTCTCTCTACATTAGACTATTTATAACATGCAACAATTATTCGAAGGCTGGCGAAAGTACACACTCCTTTCGGAAGAACAACTTTTAATTGAAGGTCGTATCGAGGACGTCAAAAAGAAATATCCTCGCATTCCGAAAATTATTGATTATCTTGTAAGGCGAGACCCTTCTGGTAGCCAAAAATATCTTGCTTGGGCCGCAAAACAAACTGAAAAAGCCCGTCAATATCGCGCCCAACACACTCCACCAGGAACTGGCTTAGACGTCGCACAAATAGAATCTTCATGGGTGCCCGAACTCACAGATAAAATTGAGAAGTTCCACAAATGGAACCAGCGGCTGCCAAAATTTGGTTTTTCAAAGGACATCAATTCTTACAAAGACTTTGAATCGCTTCGAGACGCCATCAGCAAACTCGAAGAAGAGGACACGCAAGCCGCAAAAAGAGCAGAAGAGAAGAGAGCAGCTTTCAGCGAAGCAGAAGTTATCGATGACACCGAAGATTATTTCATCGTTAGGCCAATGAGCACTCAGGCGTCTTGCTTTTTTGGGCGCAGCACGCAGTGGTGTATCTCCGCAGAGCGAAGCCACAATTATTTCGATAGTTACACAAATGAAGGCAAAATGTTTTATTTTGTATTTATGAAGCGGCTTGATTCTGACAATAAATATAAAAAATTAGCATTTGTTCTCGACAATGAATACGACCTTGAAAGTGTTTTTGATGCAGAAGATAGCGAACTGGGCAGCACAGAGATGACAGAAGCGTTTGTACAAAATCTACTACACCAAGGGGTCGCAGAAGGCGCTTGGATGGCGTATTTGTGGTATGATGGCAATAGGTTTGCTGATGAAGCAACCGAAAAGGATAAAGCGTCATATAATCAGGCGCTTGAAAGACTTCAAATTGATTTGCCTCCCACTCCCGAAGACGAAAAATCAAAACACGATTATGAGTGGGTGACACGGTTTGAACGGGCTAATGAAAAAATACGCGACGAAGCAGATGCCGTTCTGTACGGCATCGTGGAACAAATGCGCGATCACGCCTATGAAAATCCTGCTGGTCCAACTGAAGCAGATTACCAGAAGATCCAAGATGCATTTGATCAAAGCGCCGAGCACTCACACGTCTATTTTGACGAATACGAAGAGGGCAAATATTACTATAATGGTGGAATGTCTTTTGATTTCTCTGATT
>Ga0080013_1002196_pt1 | contig 23611 bp, 27 predicted proteins | sample ETNvirenome_6_85_FD_69236 | JGI IMG/M metagenome (GOLD analysis project Ga0080013, IMG submission 69236) | Marine viral communities from the Pacific Ocean - ETNP_6_85 (SPADES assembly) (version 2) | ecosystem: Environmental > Aquatic > Marine > Oceanic | place: Pacific Ocean | collected 2013-06-19
CAATATTGGAACGCTCGATAGCATCGGTGTGATAGATTTTCCAAATTTGGAGACAGCCAATAGCGTTGCCATTGTCGCCAACAGCGTCATCCTTACCATTGCTTTCTACTTGAATGAGAGCAGTAACGAGTTGAGTTTGTTCAGGTGTAAGTTGGGGCAAAGCCAACAGGGTAAGGGCGAGTGTAATCATAGGCACATTATAGCATAGGTTTGGGCATATCGTCAAGCATAAAATGGAGAAAATGTTAGGATGTCGCAAAGTTTAACCGGCGGGTCCGAGGGCTGCCAAAATGGCAGCCTAGCAGTTATCGACCATATCCTCTAACGCCTCGCTCTCGTCAGCTTCAAAGATACCATCTTGGCATTTTTGGCACATGCCGCTAATGGTGTATTCCTTTCTAGAGAGTTCGTCGCGGAAGGATTCTAGCCCGGTAATATCATCCGAGCAGACGATACATTTAAACAGACGAGCCTTATCAGCGGCATCCGTGTTGAGCTGGAAGAAAGGTTTATTAAGGTTGGGAGGTTGAAGCATTATGCTACTATTATACAGTCGCGGATGCTTTGCGTCAAGTAAAAAATGGGTTTTTTGTCTAGAAACCCCAAAAACTAGATGAAAATCACCCCTCAAAGGCTTGGTTCATGTCCTCAATACTCATAATGCCGTCGTCAAGATATCCTTCCCGTCTAGCCAAATCCCATGCGTAATTCCATCGCTTAAGTATCTCGATAGGCAAATCCACTATTTTGTGGATATCCTTAGTGCCTACTTCTTTCGCCCACGACAAGAGCATGACTATCACAGGGATTTGAGCAATCTTATCCGCTGATATATCATCCTTACTAAAATCGTCGCCCATGACGAGTAACTGAGCCATAGCGTGTGTTGGCTCATCAGCATCAAAAGTGGCGTTCATAAGAGTGTAATCGTCAGGCATTTCACAGCCCGTAGCCATAGTAAAGCCTGACGCTTCAAAGAGGGAGTAGGTAGGTTTCATACCCCCATTGTACCGTAGCGGAACTGTCCCGTCAAGCATAATCCGAAAAATATTTCAAAAGCCACCGGACGATTTGACGTTGCTAGGAATCCTGTTTGCGATTTCCTAGCTCCCATATCAATGATACTTCCCTGTATAGGTTAAATAATTTTTATTAATTATTCTTAAATGAGAATAAAATTATTATTTGGCGGCATTATACTTTCACCAGCTTCTTTGGGACTCCTAAATATGTTATGCGCAGGACGGGAACACAAAGTTAATGGATAAGTATAGAATACAAACACCATGGGAAAGGAAGCGTCGAGCTAAGCAAGATTGGGGGAATGCGATTCTAATTGCATTGGGTAGTATCTCAGGGGGAATTTTATTTATTGTAGGATTCCTTGAACTCCTAAGCGCATGTGGGTTAATTTAAAAAAAATAAAAAAAGTAAAATACTAGATACAGTATTGCATGAAAAAACTCTTAATTTACATATTAGCATTTATAGCAACGAGTTGTGCCGGTTCCTGCGGGACTCCTACTAAAACAAACCGAAACACATACATTATAGTACCTCCAAATACAGTTGCTATAATCATCCCAAAAGAAGAGTTAACAGGGACCTCACGGGAAACTGGTCTAAATGCAGAGGAATTCCGTTTACACTTAGAAGAACAGTACCCTGCTAAAAGGTTTTAGAGTAAAAAATTGCGCCTTCGGCGTCAGGCTAAACCTCTAGATATAACAGAGAACAATCATGCCAACCGAATTCAACCCAACCATCACTACCACAGGATACGCCAATTCCGGCACCTCGACTAATGTTGCTGGTGGTAAAGGCGCCACGTCTAGTACTTTCCAACATTGGTTTGAGTACTGGCAGGCATGGAATTGTCACTATGTGTCCGGGGTTAGTTCTATAGAGATGTCCGGTCATTCGGATGGTTCTGCGCTCACTGGTGGTACTGTTCTCGAAGTACCTGTTATCTTTGCAACTATTAGTGTTACCTTGCAACGTCATGTTGAATTTTGGTCGTATAATGGAGATGCTTATGAAGCACAGACACTTCAATGTTGGAGTGACAGCGCTAGTGGAATTGGGTCCGCGGGTACCATTGCCACGTTAGACACAGGATATATCCGACGAGTAAAAAATATTCACGATACTAGGGTTATAGAGCACCACAATTATGAAGCGGTTATCCCAATCCCGGGAAGTGGACCTGATTTATTGACAAATTATACAACATTAATTCTATTGTTGCGACGAATTAGTGACAACGTTAACCGTAAGTCACAGGCTGATGGTGAGACATACATAAACCCGGAAGGAGTTTCAGTTAAAGGTCTTTATATGCCTACGCTAATCGACATCTTCTAGGTTAACCTGGTACGTTTCGACTCCGGCTGTATGAAGCAGTTGAATTCCTTCGGAATTCGTATAGAGGTCATAGTATATTACTTTTGTGATGCCTGCCTGGATAATTAACTTAGCACAGTTGAAACATGGAGCTGTGGTTACGTACATGGTAGCTCCAACAGAACTTTGAGTACTTCTTGCTAGTTTGGTGATAGCATTTGACTCCGCATGTAATACGTGAGGGAGCGTTAACCCTTCATCATCCTCACAGGCGTTTTTAAAGCCACTAGGAGAGCCATTGAATCCGTCCGAGATAATCTGACTGTCTTTAACAATCAAAGCTCCTACACGCCTTCTCTGAGCTTGTGAGAGCATGGACCACTCAACTGCCATCCTCATGTACGCTCGGTCAAACCGCTTAGTCTTCTGTGTACGTTGAGTCACCGGCTACAGTTCCTGTAATATCGGAAAATTCAATTCGATAAACCTGTTTATTGTAGTAAGTCCCCGCTTCGCCTGCGCCTGGCTGGACGAAAACCTCTTTACCTACGACGACGAAAGGTCCATCGTCGACCCCGTCCGGTAGTTTAATAACTGTAGCTCTGTTGTTTCCGTCAGGTACACTAATAATTACGTCATTCGCCATGTTTTGAAAATAAAATTAAATTGAAGTTAGAGAAATTGGCTGATACATCGGTATCCTCCAACATATTAGATAGCCTAGCAAAGTCCTCAGAACCCATTAGCTTTGGGTCTACTTCGATAATCGTGTCTTCCTCCCCTTTCATAGGGGAGATAATCTTATACTTCATAGGTGCTTTATCCCGTTCCCATACAGTAATTGGGTCTAATAAAGCTTCGTAACCTGCATAGGCATGCTTGTTAACCATACAGTTATTATAGTCTATTTATCAGATTACGAGTATATTCAAATCTCTTCTAAATATAATGGTAGACTCTAAATGAATTCCAGTGTCTTCGCCAGGGGGAGCTTGGCGATACCAATTACCCCTTCCATATTTGTAGTCAAAGAAGTTCCCTAAAGTATTCCACGGGCAGTCCTTCGCGTTTTTAAAGTATATCCGCCAAGGGTTCGTCATTCCCTCCATTATGTAACTATGCACCGCCCTAGTAAACGTAGGGTCGTCTTTCAAGGCACTAAGACCATTTGTTGGGTCCCTCATACAAAGTCTGAACCCACTGGTTTCGGACTCATCCCAGCTGAAGGTGTCCTGTCCCGTAACATCGTTCGAATTCCACGCTCTTCGAACAATGGCGGCGTCGGTCCATCCAACACCTCCAGCACTAGGGTCAGTCCATGTCGAACTAGGAAAGAAGAAGATTGATGAAGTACCAAGGCCACCAGCAGAAGAGTCGGAGCCAAAACCAGTGACTCCGGTTACTTGGACGTCACGGTCAGTACTAACACCTGACCTCTTATTTATTTGAGCCACGCCCTGAATATGAGTGAACTCAATGACTGGCCTACTATACTGCTGTGACCCTAGGGTACAATCAGCCAAACTTCCAGAAGCAGCGCACCAAGTATCAGTCGATGAGGCCGTCCCATATGTCCAGTGAACCTTGTGGGTATATTCGTATCTTTCTTCTGGCGTTCCGGAGGGGCCACCAATGTCGATGAGGCTTGAAATAGCGAAGGATGAGTTATTGTTTGTTATTGTTTGGGGTTGTAAGGGCATGTGTGTTCTCCTATTATATCTAGTTAACTCGTTCGGTCAGCCTAATAGATTTTTCGTCCTGTTCGTAAGCATAAAGGTCATGGTCTTTGTTATATTTTCCTGCTTTCAACTCGGTTAAAGTTACAACACCAAACTTCTTAGATTTCTTATCGTAAGCAATAACAGCTTCTTCCAAATGCTCAGGAGGAGTGTCTACGTCGTAGCTGCCAAAATCATTTTCACGGGCTTCAAAATCAACACCTCCTTCCTCCGAATTCCTGTATTCAGTATACTCATCCTTCGGGGTTTCCTCCAGGACTCCGTCTGGGCTGAGGGCAAACCCATAAGTGCCAATGGCTACTTCTGCAGTGTCCACTGTGTAAGTTTGAGGTTCTCCTGCGGGAACAGCGTCAGCTTTGTCAGGTAAGTCCGTTGCCATGTCTTCAATTTGAACATCGTTATACCCATAAAGTTGAACATTAGCCTCAAATAGAGCGATTGTTTTTTTTAGACGGTTAATAAGAGCTTTAGCTTCAGCAACTGACTTGGGGAGCTTTTCAACGCCACCCTTAAGCTTCTTCATACTTTTACCTCTTTTATTCTCTTTTGTGCCAGGGTCTTCAAATTTATTAGCTATATCTTTAGGGAGAGCATCAACATCCCCGGCAACTTTAAGAGAAACTTTCTCGGAGCTAGTCGGGTCTTCTTTAGCTTCGTGACTAAAGGTGTCATTTTTAGGACCGGCGTTAGAAGCAGCTTTTGCATTCTCCTGGTTACCATAAGTTGGCTTGGCAGGGGTACCTTGGTTCTCCTGGTCTTGTCCAGACCCTTGTCCTTTACCTGAAGGCATATGGAATTTATTACCATCCCCTAAACCTCCTGCCTCTCCACCGTTTAGATTTGGTAGTCCGAAGTTAGCTTTGTCTCCATAGCCTTTGTAGAAATTCTCACCGAGATTCTCTAAAGTCTCGGAGAGCATATCTGTTAAAAATTTTTCAGTGATTTTAGTCATAGCTCAAAATTATATAGAGTAGACTAATTACGTCTTGGTGCATTAAATATAACAAATGGATACACTTGACTCCTTACTTGAAGGTTTAGACGGTCCTCCCTGTATTACAATATTAGGAGACCCTAGGCTCCCGTCTTATAAGGGTAAAGGCTTTACTAGGAAACAACGAAAGACAACATCCAAACAAATAGCTTATATAATTAAAAAGACCTTACCTGGAAAGGTGTACATAGTGCCAAATAAAGGGGTTAACGCAATGGCGCTACGTATACTTAGTACTATGAAGGTTCCAATTACCCTAGTGAATCCTTACTTCGAATATTGTGAAGGTTTGAATACTTTAGACCGGATAGGGTTAATGAAAGCGACCTTGGTAAGTAATGTAATTACTTTGACTGATAAAAGTCCTACCACACTGCTAGAGAAGGCTGACGTCTGGAGGAAGACTATGGAATTTATAGCGGACCGTAGTCAAATTGTAGTATATGTCCACGGGGAGGAAACAAGCCCGGAAGTCGTTGATGCAATAGAGATTATACTTCGAAATGGTTCGGGGATAATAATTGATGTAAATTATGACAATTAAAGTTGTATTGGGAGTGAGGCGTTAGCAGTAAACGCTTCTCGGTTCGCGTGCCATGAATCCCTACCTTGAACTTCCCCAATTGAGGAGTGGAGGATAGGAATTGGTAAAGTGTAGTTTTTAAGTTGTTTTTTATGTGTTTGGTAAGTATACCAAATGTCATAGAAGTCCCACTCACCTGTAAAAGCCTTTGGTTTGCCTAATTGAATACTGTTTAGTGTCGAGCCTTTTGCGGCGAGAAAAACACCATCCAATACAATAACTTGGGATGGAGGACCGAAATACGTTAAGTCACATTGGTGTAGGGAGTTACCGTGGTAGACCGAACCGGAAAGCCACGTTCTAGACTGAGGGTTCCTTAACCCGTCCCACCACACTCCAGTTATCCCCAATTGTTTTGTTCCAGCGACTCCTACGAACCCTGAATCGCGTTTACTTAGGGTTTCCTCCAATAATGGCACAAAAAGGTCTTTATCTAATAAAATTTTAATATCATCGTGACATAAAATTACTAAATCATCTTTCATAAGCTTAAGGGAATTTATTTTTTCCTTATAAGCAGTGAATATAGACTTTTGGTCTACTAGTAAATGTACGTCAAATCCACACTCCTTCAAGTATGGAACCACCGGAATCTCTGATTCCTCTCTTGTAGGGATTAAAGCTATCTTACGCATTCTATATAAATTAAAGTATGACTTCAGTAAATGTTAAAGAAGAATTTCAAAAATGTGCAGAGGACCCTGCATATTTCATGTGTAATTATATTAATGTTATTCACCCGATTAAGGGGGTTGTACCTTTCCATCTGTTTAAATTCCAAGGCAGGATTGTTTCTGAGGTGGAAACTAACAGGTTCAATATCATTAGGAAGTTTCGACAGGCTGGGGTTACTACAATATGTGCGGCTTACTCTTTGTGGTCTATTATATTTAAAAAGCATCACTACGTCATGGTTGTTTCCATTGGTGACCGTGAATCCACAGCCTTCTTAAGTAGAGTTATGGATATGTATTACGACCTTCCTACATGGTTACAACCCGAAATTAGAGAGAAAAACAAGCACACGCTGTTTCTTAGTACTGGAAGTAAGGTTAAATCACAACCAGCAGGTGCAGGTCGTGGGGAATCAGTATCCCACCTTATTGTTGATGAAGCAGCTTTCGTAGAGAAGATGCGTGAGTTTTGGGCTGCCATCTATCCTACCATCTCAACTGGAGGTAAGGCAACCTTACTATCAACGGTTAATGGGATGTCGAATCTATACTACGAACTTTACCGAGACGCTCAACTTGAAAAAAATAATTTTAATATCGTTGATATTACGTGGCCGGAGCATCCTGACTATACTGAAAAGTGGGCAGTAGAAACGCAAGGTAATATGCCTCATCGTTTGTGGCTACAAGAGTATGAGTGCGAATTCCTCGGCACAGGGGATACTTTTATTGATTACCAAACCCTTAAGCAAATTGTAAATAGTACGAGTGATGAGTACTACACAATGCATGGAGGTTCATTACGGGTTTACGAAGACCCTGTCCCTTACCATGAGTATGTAATCGGAGCAGATGCCTCCTATGGACGAGACTTTGATTACTCAGCTTTTCATGTGATTAATGTTTACAATGGAAAGCAAGTAGCTGAATTTCACTCTAACACCACAGGAATCAAAGAGTTTGCAAGAATTATGGCAGAAGTTGGTCGGAGGTATAATTCCGCCTACATTGCCCCCGAGCGAAACTCATTGGGACTCTCTCTAATTGAAGAGCTGTTTGACGAGTTAGAGTACGAAAATATGTGGATGGACGATAAAGGTGAGTTTGGGGTTAAAGTGGACACTAAATCAAGGGATATAATCCTCGGGGATTTAGAAGATGCTTTACGTACCTCAAAGCTGGACGTACGGTCCAGAAGGCTTGCCGATGAATTAACTACATTTATTATAACGGAAAATGGGAAAATAGAAGCAGATGATGGTTACCATGATGATTTAGTCATGAGTCTAGCTCATTCTGCACACGTGCTAAAAGACGTTGTCCGTCGAAACCCGACAATTCCGTCTAGAGCAGTACAAGGGGAAGATATTAACCGCCAGGAAGTAGCAAAAGAATCGAACTGGATTCCCTTCACCAAATCTAAATACAATGACCCGGAACTTGATGACCTATCATGGCTGAACGACTAAACGAAGAAAATAACCAATTAAACGAATCCTTTACCGAATTTGGAGCGCCAAAGCCGGGAATGTATAATCCAAGAGCAGGAACATTGCGTTCTTGGTTTGCAAAATTCTTTGCACGTCCAGGTCGACCTATAGCCAAAGGTGACCGGTTAGCAGGCGATACAGTAAAAACTGTTGATACCTTTGAAGGATTCGGAGCCGGTATTAGTATTTCTAGAGGTTTACCAAGACTGCCTCAGATTGAGTATGACCGTAAGAAACGGTATAAAGAATACGAGGACATGGACGAGTACCCAGAGATTGGAGCTGGTTTGGACATTTATGCTGACGATGGAACTCAAAAGAATATCGAAGGTATTGTTATTGAAATTAATACTGACCATGAGGTAATTCGAAAGACTTCTGAAGATTTTTTCAAAACAATTCGAATGGATGATTACATTTGGGATATTGCTAGAAATGTTTGTAAGTATGGTGATTGTTTTCTCGAGAATATCGTAGACCTTAATAACCCAAATGCTGGAATTCAAAGGATTAAGGTCCTAAACCCTAATTACATCCTCCGTGTAGAGAATGAGTATGGTTACTTGAAGAACTTCCTACAGGAAGTGCCCGACATGAAAAAATCGGGCAGTTTCGATTCTCAATCCTTTGGGGAAGGACGTACAGAGAAGTACATTCCATTGGATAAGGAGCAGGTTGTACACTTCAGAGTTCACACTTCTGACCCAAACTTTTACCCTTATGGCAAATCCATACTTGCTCCCGGAGTAAGGGCGTGGAAGTCCTTGAAGTTAATGGAAGATGCTATGTTAATCTACCGTCTTTCACGTGCTCCGGAACGAAGGGTATTCTACATTGATACTGGTAACTTACCTACTTCGAAGGTCGAGTCGTTCATGGAGAGGGTTAAGCAGAAGTTCCGTAAGGAGAAATTCTTTAACCCTTCCACTGGTGGTATCGACGAGAGGTACAACCCTATTTCAACAGATGAGGACTTCTTTGTACCTGTTAAAGGTAGAGAGGGTACTAAAATCGATGTCCTCCCCGGAGCTCAAAACTTAGGAGAGGTTGATGATGTTAAGTACTTCCGAGATAAGCTTTTGGCTGCGATGAAGGTGCCGAAAGATTATGTTGTTGAGAAGGATAAATCTCCGGAGCGTAAAGCAAACCTAGCACAGCTAGATGTTAAATTTGCTCGTGCTGTAACTAGAATCCAAAGAGAAGTAGAAACCGGTCTAGTAATTCTCCTTAAGAGACACTTACACCTAAAGAAGTTTGCTCCGTCCTTGATTAACTCAGTTGAGTTAGCACTGTGTACTCCATCAGACATGTTCGAAAAGCGACGGTTGGAGTTGGATGACCAAAAGATTCGAGTAGTTCAGGCTATTAAAGGTCTTGAGTTATTCCCCTCGGCTTGGATAATGAAAACTTATTTCCAAATGTCTGACTCTGAAATTGAAACTTTGAAATCAGAGATGAAGGAAGAATTGCAGGAGCAAGCTGAATTAGAACAAGAGTTAGCTCCTGAACCCCCACCGGGAATGCCTCCTATGGGAGGAGGTATGCCCCCTGAAGGCATGGAAGGAGTAGAGGAAGAGGTTCCTGAAGAGGAAGAAGCCCCTGAACCCGTATAAATTCGTGCGAAAATGTAACCCCGTACTTCTATATAAAATAGACTAATGTTAGAAACTAGAAATCAAGACCTCACAAATTTGAATCGCTCAGCCGATTTACTTGGAAGAGCTTTACGTGAGAACGTAGAGCTTCATACAATGGATTCTACCCAGAATCAAGCCAAATTCGTCACTGAGTCCGGCGAACTTTTAACTTGTAGCTATGCCCAGGAGGAGGATGGTTCCATTAATCTCACTAACTTTAATGTTAATAGGGTTGAAAAAATCATGTCCAGTGATTACATTGACAACTTAGTAAAGGAGAGTATCAGTTCTTTTGTTCGTGGTATTCGTGACGATAATTACTCTCATGCAGACAAATCTTTTAGTGATGTATTGCAGTCATTCGAGAATCGAAACAAAATAGAGGACTCCCGAGATAAATTTCAAGCTATCCAAGAAAGATTTAAGGCAGGTATGGAAATCACGTCAACGCCACAATGGAAGAAATTGAACGAGGTAAGTTTGTTGCTTAATCATTTCTTGAAAGAGAATAAAGAGAAGGTTATGCAATTTGAAGATGTGGTAAACGGTGTAAAATTGTGTAATGCAGTAAGTACAGCTTTTAAAATGTCTCCGATTACTCTTAAAGAGCTTAAGGAAGGAAAGAACTTCCACATTCCTTCAGACGCAAATAAGACCTTGTACGACATGCTCTGCCAGCAGGAATTAATCAGAAAAGAAATCTTGGAATCTAAAGCGGACTTCGCGCAAGCATGGGCAGGCAACACTGTTATTCAAAACTTGGCAAACTGCATTTATGCAGAACGTGATGTTATTAGGGAGACTTTGTGTGAGGCTATTAAAGAAATTCCTTACCTTGCTCTGGCTACAAAAGCGGAACTAACTAACGTATTTGAATCCGTGTTTAAGATTGTTGCTACTACTGACAAGGTTATTACTAAGAAAGATGTTAGAGAGTTTGTTCATACTGTGTTTGAATCTAAGAAGCCAGCAAAAACGCAACTCTTATCCACTTTGAGTGAAAAGTATGGTCTTAACGTTCAAAGCTTGAAATTTACCCCTTCCTTTTCTGGGCTATCCAAAGCTCAATCAGTTGTGTTTGAGGTGTTAGCCAAGATTACTAAGGAAGAAGGCGTTCTACACGATGTGTTGGTAGAGTTTTCAACATTCCTTCGCAAGAAGGGAGGCGTACAAGTTTTAGATGTAAATGATTTCCTAACTGAAGCATTTAACAATTCTGAAATGGTTCAACTGTCCGAAAACGGATTGATGGCTCAGTATATTAACCTTCCAAAACTTAAGGCTGATTTACAAGCCCTTAAGATTCTAGTAGGCGGAGGCGATGCGGGAATGGAAGGCGATGCGGGAATGGAAGGTGATGCGGGAATGGACCCTAGCAACCCAATTGCTCCTGAAGATGCCGAACCACCTCTAGACGGTGAAGAAGACGTAGCTTCAGATGAGATGACCCAACAAGGAACAGATTCGATGACTGATGAATACCCACCAGAAGGTGCAGGTGAGGTGCCTCCAGAAGCACAAGGCGACATGCCTCCAGAAGCACTAGGTGACGATTCTGAGGCGGCACAACCAGGAATGGACGTAGAACCGGGAATGGAAGGTGACCCTGCAGCGGCTATTGGAGGTGGAGGAGACGCAGCTAGTTTGGTGGCTGACTTAGAAGCTCTAATCCAAAGTTTAGGTGGTCCTGGTGGTGGCTTAGAAGGGGAGGAAGGTGCTCCCGAACCATTCCAGAAAGGAGATACTGTACCTAGTGATGGTGTCCCTCCAGAAGAAGGCGGTGGCGAAGCTCCAGAAGAAGGCGGTGGCGAAGCTCCAGAGGAAGGCGGCGGTGAAGCTCCGGAAGGTAACGGCAAGAAACCTTTCCCACCAAAGAAAGGTAAGAAGCCTTTTCCTCCTAAGTAACTATAAACTAGTTACAATAGAGTTCCTATCATCAACATGGAGAGGTTTAACCTCTTCCCATATCCTTAAACCTCTTTGGAAGTACGCAAGGTCTACGTGCATATTACCCGCATGAGCAGCGTGGTACATAACGGAATCTGCTAGAATCCTATGCGTAGCACCTCTCATCACTTCAATTGCAAAGTGGATAGGAGTTGTCTCCACATCCCACGTAAAGTCTGGGGATACAATCGGAAGGGTAATGCCTTTAGCATCGAGCCACTTTTTGGCGTATTCCAAGGGTAAGGTTTTTGTTTTTAACCCTGCTATCCCGTTAAAGAATACGTACTCATCAGGAAGCTTAATCTTTTCATAGTAAGGAGTTAAGTCCACAGGGCTCTTGTATAATTCAGTTTTAAGCTCTTGGGGTCCTAGTACCACTCCAAGGTCAGTAGCTGTGGTTATAATCTTATGCTGGGATAGGTTGTTATGGTTAATTTCAATAATCCGGTCATACTCATACTTCTCGGCTACCTTTTTGGCTTCTTCGCGCACAACTTGACTCCCGGCTACAATATTTTCTGAGCCTGCGCAATGCCAAGCGTCACTACACCCGTGGATTTGGTCAATATAAGGATTAGAATCCATAAGTTTAGCTGGGAGCAAACGCTCCATCATCATCCAGCCCACGTAGTCTCCTGTAGTGGTTTTGAATTTTTTAATGGCAGGGGTAGCCAGTATGTTATCCCCTAGCCCATGCCAGTACAGGATTAAAGTTTTCACCTTTTATTTCTCAATGTAGCCCTGTTTCAACCATCGTACCATGTGGTGATAGTGTTTAAAGGATAGCCCCAAAATCTCTGTTGAGATTAATTCGAGCTCTCGCACCGTTTCCGGTGTAATTTCTTTAGCTTCGGAAAGTGTTTGTAGTCTATTGCTAAAATCCTTAAAACTATCCTTGTCCTCATCTCGGAGTGCGTTAATTTGTGCTTCTTTTTTTGATTGGTGTTCCATCTATTTCTACCTCAAAGTTTAATGATTGGTACGACTTTACTCTAGCTACCGAATGTTGCTCTAAGTATGGAGCTTTGTCAATATAATCATAGATGAAAACTTTCGATTTCGTCTTATGTTTTCGTAAAGTTCTCCCAAGGGCTTGCAGAGTTGCGATTTCAGATTTTAAACCCCTAGCATTAATTAAATGTGTTAACTCCGGTATATCAACCCCAGTCTGAAAAATAATTGTACCAATAATAACAGAAGATTCTGTGGAGTCTCGAAATTTAGTTAAAACGGACTCTCGGTCTGTAAGGGAATCCTTCCCTTCTAATTTATATGAACCTGGAATTAGCTTATATAAAAGCTTCGCGTGCTCTAAATTCTTTGTTAGGATTAGAATCTTTTGTGGGTTTTTGGTAGGTTTTTCGAGGATGGAAGTGGCTAAGTCTGCGATAGCGTTATTTCGGCTTTCATTCTCAATAATGTACTTATTATACACTTCCGGGTAAGGCATTCCGTCGTGAACCTCAGCTAGAGAAGGAAGGGAGGTAATTTGAATTAAAGGTTCGGTTAAATGACCTTCCTCAATCAAATTCTCGGCAGTAACCTCTTCGACGACGGGACCAAGTGTGGATATAAGGTTTAGAAAGGCATACCTCTCTGAAGGAGGGGTAGCTGTCATGCCAATTCTAAAATAGGCTTCAGGGAACGATTTGAGAACCTTTTCGGACAGCTTACCTTTAGCAAACTCATGAATCTCATCGAAGATGATAAATTGTGAAGTTTTCAAATGAGTGCTTAAAACTTTATCGATGGATTGGATGGTGCATAGGGTTATAGGTTTTATGTCAACTCCGTCACCGAAGGCTACCCCTACGTCCAAACCGTGTTCTGTTAGGAATTTATAGGTCTGGTGGAGTAATTGCTTCTTGTTGAAGAAGATTAACCCTGTTTTACCTTCCAAAGCTTTTAAAATAGCAGCAAGTATTACAGTCTTTCCACTTCCCGTAGGCGCCTTCAACACACATCTCTTCTTATCCAAAACGTCTTTTACTAGGGTTTTCTGGTAGTCTCTGAGGGTTAGAGTCTTAATATCTGTATCTAAGGTTGAAACCTTGGTCCTTTGGTCTTCGACAGTGTATTCCCTCTCCAAGTAATCTAAATCTTTACATATTAGAGGTAATAACCCGGACCTAAATTTCCCGGTAACAGGACTGAAGAATTGCTTGTACCCATCCCAACTCCGACGACGGTATTGAGGAGTGTACTGATACCCAGGAACGCGACACTTGTACTTAGTAGAAAGAGCCTTTTTTAGTTCAGTATCGTCTGTCTCCAGGATAGCGTATATATTTGTAACGACAATTTTCATTAATTACATTAACTGTACTATGTATAAGCGGAGTTTGGTATAATGACTACAGAAGAAGACAGAACTATTAATATGAGACCTAGAGACATGCGTCCTTCGGAGGAAGTAAATCAGGAAAACCAGGAAGTATCCTCTCGAAAGGATGTTTTAGAAGCCTTATTGGAAAAGGTTAAAAACTCAAACGATTGGGTAAACGTAACTACACCTTCGCACTGCGAAGTTAAGGTTCGACCTATTACGTACCAAGATGAGACCCAATTTCAACTTCAACTATCACAAGACCCCACTGTTGCCGTAAACAACTTGTTAGAGGCGTGTACAGAGGCGGACTGGTCCAAGTTGTATGTATTTGATAAGAATTATCTCATGTTTAAACTACGAGAAATCTCTTATGGCAACCACTACAACATTGAAGGTACTTGCACCAAATGCTTTAAAAGGACTGAATTAAATTTAGAACTTAACCAACTTCCAGTAAAGTATTATGATGGAGATGGGACTATTACGGTAAATCTCCCGGACTCGGGGGTTAAAACCGTTTTAAAAATACCAAGCTCAGCAGACCAGCGTTTCATGGAGGATTTGGAGGGAGCGAGTAGAGCGTTGTGGAGATTTGTTGTTTCGTTAGATGGCGAAACAGATACTGATATTATCCAAGAGTTTATTAAACGAACCACCTTAAAAGATGTTTCTGAAATACGGACAGAAGTTTACGGTCTAGATTACGGGATGGAGACTGAATGCTGGTTTCATTGTGCGCACTGCGATGAGAAAAATAAGACAAGTGTAGGGATAAACGAGACTTTTTTTACACAGAGCTGAAGGCAAGAAGCACCTTGGACGTTCAAGCTCAGGAATCTTACAACTTGGTGCATCATTGCGGATTTAGCTTATCCGATGTGAAAGGTATGTCTTTCCGTGTAAGGAGAGAATACATTAAACTTTTAGTGGATGAGAGGGAAAAGGAGGCGGAAGCATCCAAACCTGAGAAAATGAAGCCAGGTGAGTACAATAGTTGAGTATATAATTAGAGATGGCTACATTTAATTCCCACACCGTTGTACGCAGGCATAATAGACCAAGCGCTAGCTCCAAGACATTGTTGGAGATTATTCAAGTAAATAATGGCTCTCGGTACGACCCGAGCCTCGTTAGTTCAGTACATATTTTCCCTGATAACTCCAACGGGGACCCTAGTGTGTATCTGGATAAAGTCTCCGGTTCCACTAGGTATGGGTTGGTAGCTCCGTCAGCGGAAGCGTCGGCTGTATTTATTTTCTGTAACAGTGGTATCGCCGACCCCGGTAATGCAGCATTTGACGTAACTCGTTACCTAGGAACAGCTTATGAGTCTAGTGGAATCTATACTAGTTCTACAGGTAAGTTTGGGGTAGTCCTAACTCCTGATGCCATCAGCCCCTCTGCGTTAGTTGGAACTAGTGGAACCCTCACAAATGGAGCTTCCTCGGCAGACAAGTTTATTGATGTCTGGACTATTAAAGAAACTGGTTCAAGTGCTTGGAAAACAGTCTCTCATAATTTCGAGCTATTCGACGACACTTACTTAAGTTTAACAGAGCCTATCGTTCTAGAGACTTCAAATAAACTACGGCAGAAATATGTTAATGCAGCTTCGGTAGTTAATCTGGAGATTGAAACAGACGTAGTAGTCCTAAACAAAGGATTAACAGATGAGATTAAAAACATTTTCAACCAGTCTGTAATTCAAGATGCGCAGGTTAAAATCCAATGGCTAGGTAATGATGAAACTTGGTCAGATACAGTAGCGGATGGAGCTACAAACGGCTTTGTCGCAGCGGATGTGCTATCAGATGATACAATGATATACAGCTGGACAGCCGGAGGGAGTTCAACTCGCACTGGAGTATACCAGGTTCAAGTGAAGTACATCCTCCTCGAGGAAACAATCTACTCCGACAAGTTTAAGCTAATCGTTCGATAATCTTAGATTCAAAATTTAAGGGCTTCGTGTTGACCTTCATCATAGTTTCTAAAGCTGCAACTCCTTGTCGAGACAAAACCTCATTCCAGTCTTTAAACTCGGAATCCGGAAAAGCGTAATAAATACCACTTTTATTCTTAAGCTGTACAGCCCTCTCAGCCTTGTTTAAACCGTTTCTCCCGGCCTCATCGTTATCGAAGGAAAAGATAAGGGTTCTGTCCCCAAGCGCGTCTAACTGCGTCCTAGATAGGTTAGAACCTTGAAGAGCGGTTGCGTTAAAGCCACAGCGCTGAAGTGTAAGAGCATCAATTGGACCTTCGGTAATTAACACGTAATCTTTGCTGGTGTCAAAGGGGTACAGAATTTCAGAGGACCTGACACCATACTCTTTTGCCGTAGGGTTTAAATACTTCATTCCAGTATTAAATAACAGCCGTGCTTGAAAGTAAATCAAATCTCCACGTTCTTTGTAGGGGATGATAATCCGGTTTACGTACTTCCCTGAGGTTGCTAACATCAAACCACACTCAAGTAGAGAGCGAGATTGTAGAAATCTGTAAGCAATCCTTTTAATAGGATTCTCATCATTTTGAAAAGTCTTCGTGATTACCTCGAAGTTTTTCTCTTCTTGTTTCAGGCTTCTCCATCCACCTATAGGTTCTTGCTTAGCTCTCTGGAGTTTAACTTCCGAGAAAAGCATCTCCGGGGAATCAAACATTTTCCGGCGAATCATCTTTATAGCAGCCCCGTAAGAGATACTTTCCACCATAGCAACAAAGCTGGCGAAGTTACCGTACTCACTAGACTTAAAGTCCTGCCATAACCCAGTACGCACGTTTATAGACAAGTGACCTTTTGCGTCGTCTACTAGAACAGAGTCCGTGATAAATTCATCACCAGAAAGCTTAAATTTATTAAACTTTTGGTGTAAATACTCTTTAATAACTGTAGTAGGTATATTCATGTTTATAAACACAGCATCCCCGTCTAAAATTAAGACATACGATACATGTAAATTAAAGTACAAGTTTCGATATGTTGACCGCCTCTCTGAAGATTATAATGGGGAAGCGGACACAAGTCACTTGTATTTCGGTAGTTACGTACATAAAATTTTTGAAGATGGTTGGCAAGCTGAATCTTTAGAAGAACTTACAGAACTATCAAAGAACATTCGAAAGGATTTCGACTTCCAATCTCCAAAAGAAAAACTAATTCCACAAATTTTAAAAAATTTCTACGAATGGAATGAGAAGCTTGAGACAACAGTAAGCACTGAAATGAACTTCAAGGTTGAGATTGCCGATGGAATTGAGTTAAATGGTTTTATTGACCGTATTATAAAAGGTAAAACAGGCAAGTACCTAGTACTTGATTACAAGACATCGAAGAGAGCAGCTAACAAGAGAGACTTATACGATGATGTTCAGATGCTTACTTATACTCTAGCCGTCCACAAAATGTTCAATGTTCCTATTAGGGACATTACTGTAGCCCATTATTACCCTCACCTAAATGAAACGGTAAGTATCTCCTACCTCCCGATTCACATTAGCAATTTTATACGTAAAATGAAAGACAAGTTTTGGGATATCCGAAAGCGTACAGTTGAAGATTTCTACCCTTGTCGTGGGTTTTTATGTAACTGGTGCGGGTATAAGGATTTATGTCCCATATTTGGAGGGACAGATAAAATGCTTAGGGATGCAAAGGAGGCTAAACGTGATTCTCGTAACAGGAAGTAGTGGTTTTATTGGGCGACATGTAGTTAAGGCTTTAAAGGCTAGAGGGGAAAAGGTAGTTACTTGCGACTACACAGATGCGACGGTAGAACCTTCTGACTTACTAGCATTCCTGGAGGAAGTAGGTGCTCCTATACGGAGCATAATCCATATGGGTGCAATATCCTCAACTACGGAAACTGACGCATCTAAGATTAGAAAGGTGAATATAGACTTCACCTTTCAGCTGAACCAATGGTGTGCTCAAAGTGGTGTAAAGTTTATTTATGCCTCTTCTGCAGCGACGTATGGGCTAGGTTCAATCGGGTTCTCAGACCGTGAGGATGACGTATACCAAAGGTTGCTTAAACCTTTGAACCTTTACGGAAGAAGTAAACTCCTGGCGGATAGGAAAGTTGTTAGGTACCGGCAAAGCTTAGAGGATAATGAGTCTCAATGGGTTGGGTTAAAATTCTTTAACGTGTATGGGGAAGGAGAAGACCATAAGGGACCTATGAGAAGTCTGGTGACTAAAATAAGGGATATTACCCTGAAAGGTGAGCCTGTTAAATTATTTGGGGGAAAAGCGATTCACGCTGCTAGGGATTTCATCTATGTTAAAGATTGTATCAACGTAATCCTCTGGTTTCTGGATAATAAGGAAAACGGGATTTATAATGTAGGTACCGGAACCTCTAGAACATTTATGGAAATGGCTGAGCTAACCCTTAAGGCTCTAGGTAAACCACCAGTCATAACCTTAATTGATATGCCTTCAGCTCTGGAGGGGAAGTACCAGTACTTTACTCAGGCAGAGTTAAGAAAACTCAGGTCTATCGGGTATGAAAACGAGTTTTCTAGTTTAGAAAGTGGAATTACCGATTATCTGGTATCCACTAAAGGGTAATACAACTCCAAATCTATATCTTTAAAGAACTCCAACACTACAGATAAATCATACTTATTTTTCTTAGCTAGGAGAGTTACTAACGTACTTTTCTTTACAGGTTTACTATCGTTCATACTTTGTAGTAATCTATCTTGAAACAATCCTATGAAGTAAGTAGAGTATTTATACCTCCACTTTTCTTTGAATCTAAGAGATAAAGCAAACTCAACTTGTTCTAAGAACTCTAGTAATTGTATATCTTCTTGACTCATTTTCTTTTTTTATATAGATTAAAGTCTAAATAATTGAGAAATGACATACAAATTTGCTGGAAATTTTCGAAACAGAGCAAAAACTCTGCCTAAGGACGCAAAACTCAGGTACATTGGAAATACTAAGAGGATTGCAGCCAGGACTGGAGCCTTATACGGTTTCGTATACCTGAGTAGAACCGCTACAGATAAGTATCCTGTGGTGCTAGTCTGTAGAACTGGAGCTTTGATGTCTAACTTCTGGTATAGCAAAGATGGGAATAGGTACATGAGTGGGGTTAACGTCAACTACTTACTAGATAACGCTCCTACTGCTTTAGCCTTAATCATCCAGAAGGTAGGCGACCTAAAGTCAGTGTCTTATAAAACCCTGGAAGCTATTAAACCCCTAGTTGCCAGCTATTACCGAACCTACGACGTAAGGAAGGTAAGAGATTTGTACTTGGTTGACATCTCTAAATACATTGTGGAAACTCAATTAAGATAATGGCACAGAACGAAGATATCGGAAAACTAATAGGTGTAGAAGTCGCAGCTGCTTTAAAAAGTCAAGCTAAGGCTATCGGCTTCCGCATGGAGCTTCCGGGGTTGATTGCAAGCTTAAAACAGGTGGCTGAGACCTTTAAAGGTATTCAAATGGTTACCTTGGCTGCAGCAGCGAAATCAGATAAAACTTTAGCGAATGTGGGCAGGACTTTCGCACAGGGTAACTTTTCTTTAAAGTCGGTTATAGCTTCAGAGACGCTCCTTATTAAATCTAACATGAAGCGTCACGCATCTGACACTAGGTATTTAACCTTTTTGCAGCAGGCTGGCGTTGATTCTAAGGCAATGTTGATGCAGTTTCAGTTCATGCAGCAGACCCTAGGTACCACTAGGGATGCGGAACTCGGATTAGCAGAAACCCTGCATGAGACTGCCCAAGGGTATGGAAGGCACACGGACCTTTTAGTTCGAGCTCTTAAAGGGGTTGAGGAGGCTACTGTGAAGACGCAGTTCTTAGGGGGAGAAGGTAAAGGTGTAGACTTTACGAAAGGAGTTGCGGAAATGGCGGCTAAGTACGGTGACCAGCACGTAAAAGCAATTCAGGATATTGCAAACAAGTTTTTAGTACCTTCAGTAGAGCAGCTCCAACGTATAACACTCCTAGGCTTAACACCCCAGGATGTTGCTGGTGGTATTGGTGGTCAGGATGTTGCTGGTGGTACTGCGGGTGCTATACAAACAGTTATTGATGCTATGAATAACTCTCAACTTGGAGCTATGAGAGGTGAAGGAGAAAGAGGTGGATACGTTATGGACCCTTTGGTAAATCTCCTCGGGATTTCGAATGGACTCTTAGCCTTAATGCAAGCTGAGTATAATGAAGCTAATAACGAACGGAATCTTAAATTGGTGGAGCTTAATGAATCTATATCAAAAGCCGCAGAGTTTGCAGGAACGCAATGGGATAAGTTACTTGGCTCCCTGCAGTTAGCCTTACTCCCCGCGGCTGAGGCAATTGCCTGGGGTGTACGCTTCCTCGCCAAGCTCACTAGCGTGGCTCTGCCCGCAATTCTTCTCCGATTAACTTATTTAGCTGCGAGGGGTATATTTGAATTTGGCTACACCGTCCGCGCCCGTATCCAAGGATATCGGCAAATGTGGGCTATGCACAAGCAACGAACTGCGCTTGAAAAGCAGGGCCAGCTCTTTGCCCAGGAAATCCAAGCGGCTGAACTTAATGAAATGCGGAAGAACAATCTAATATCCGAGAGAATGCATCAGCGACTTGTAGAGCTAAATATGACGGGCAAAATTGGGAACGCTATGTCGATGGGCTTGGCATTCGCAGGGCCTTTAATTCTAGGGATAGCATCAACAGCAGCTTTGGCGTTAGCTGGCCCGAATATGGAGTCAGCAGAATATACTGACCCAAATGATTTTCATGACCAACTAGAGGAGAGAGATAGATTAGAAGCAGAGATTGCAGCAGAGAACTTAGAACAAAACAAAAGAGTAGCAGACCATCTCAGCCCTCAATCTAACATATCAGCGTTAACTGAACGTAGTAACGCGCTAGCAACGGCTATGCTTCAAAGCTTATCTAATCAGGCAATTATTGCTGAAGATACATTTGACGAACTACAAACTTCCAATAGGCTTCTAATGGAGCAAAATGAAGCTTATCAAACCCAACTAGAGGGCTTCCTCTCCCCTGAAATGCAATGACCCATACCAATAATAACGAAAGACACGCATCTGATAGTGTAGCAGCATTCTGGAGCAATTTGAACACACTCAATACTAGGTTAAGTGAGTCTAGTTATGGGGGTGCAACTCACCCCGGTTGGATGGAAGGTTACTCTGAAGGTGGGAAGATTGGGAAGTACGACAAGTACTTCGGTATGGCAGGGTTAACTACTCCAACCCAACTTATTAACAATGCTACCGATGGTCTCCGTAGACACTATGACGCAATTGGGAATCAAGGATTTGGGACTTGGGCAACCCAACAAGCATTTAGTATGCTTAAAACTAACCATGATTTAAAACATTGGGAGGATTACGGTAATAAATATAACCAACTTTTAGAGAATCGTGGGTTTATGGATTTTTACTTTCCCCGTAGAGTCCAAAACACAGATGCCTCGGGCAACAAAACATTCTCAACAACGCCAATCATTTGTAAAATTCCCTTTTTTGAGAATCCAAAAATCAAAGAATCTCGTAAAGCTAATTATGCGTCCACTAAGATTATGAATAGGAATGAGCCTGTTCGTTTATGGACTGGAGCTCAAGCCCGCGAAGTTAAACTTACCTTTAATATGACAATGCCTCATATACTAGAGTTTTACAAACATGTGGAGCAGTTGGATAATTTTGTAGCCGCATCTAAGGCTTCATATCTTCAATTTAAATTGTTTACTGAGTATATTAAAGGAGAGGCAGATAAGCATATTGAAAAGTTTGCGGAAGCGGCGTCGGCGACGAATGTAATTCCGAAAGAAAACCCGGAAGGCTTTGATTGGAAAGACCCTTTAGGTGAAGTTATGAATATAGCTAAAGAGAAGTTAGATTTCAATACACATGCTGCATCCTTGCAAGGAACCCTTAACAAAGATTTGGGCTTTGGCATCGACGTAGGTAAGATGTTAGGAGTTCCGAATCCTGGTGAGCATATCTTTCTCAAGGCTCAACAACTCGTGGGATTACGTGATGAGAAACCTTGGGATGAGCACCCGGATGAAAAGAAAGTTCTAGCTTCCATAGCTTGGATGATGAATGTTATTAGAGCCTCGGTCATTGGTTCCAACCCAGGGGGAGGTTCTCATATTGATGGTCCTCCTATCCTAACTCTTAAATTTGGTTCTATGTATGATAATCATCCTTTCATAGTTAAGCAGTACTCTATTGACGTTGTAGATAAAGCTGGTTATGATACTAAGACTCTTACACCACGTATTATAAAAGTTTCTTTATCTTTAGAAGAGTATAGGCAATCCTTCGGTACGGGTGCTTCCTCCCCCAGCGTGTTATTTGCTGATAGGAATTACCTTAATGGGAAAACCCATCCCTTTGGCTGGGAGGATGCTTTAGGGTTCGTGGCAGGTTACGTGCAAGAACACCAAACATGGGAGGAAAAAGACCACATTGGAGCTGCGCTCGTTGCCAAGAATCCAGGTAAGGGGGTAGGCTTATAATGTCATCTCCCCTATCAAAATATACGACTGAAAGTGTTAACTTTAAAAACGTAAACATTCGCGTTTTGCAATCTTCTCAAGACTGGCAAAATCTAGTGACAACACCTAAAGCAAGTATGCGTACAATAATCGTACCCGCCGGATGTGATGGCCGACCTGATTTATTGTCTTTACAAGTTTATGGTACCGTGAAGTATTGGTGGGTACTTTGTGCTGTAAACAACATAACTAACCCACTGACTGATTTTGAATCTGGGTTACGTATATATATTCCCACAATTTAAATTACTATGGCTAATGAGCGCGCTACCTGGCTGAATGAATCACACTCACCGGCACTTACTGATAATAAGGTGTGTCAAGTGTTCTTCGGTTTTGAACCATGGGGTTCTGCACATAAGGAAAAGAAAACTCGCCAAGAGGTTGGGTCAGTAAACACGGCTTCTGGAGTGCACCTTAAAAGTTTTGAGTTCACTTTGTTTGAGGCTCTTGGGCCCGACAATAATAATGGATTAAAGTATAAGCTTCAGCTTATCAATCCTGATGATTCTATAGAGAGAGAACTTACAGAGTCGTTTGGGCGAATCCACCGTGGCGTAGGCACAGGAACCAACCAACAAGCCAAGAAAAAAGCTGGACTTCCGATTATGTATATACAGTGGGGTTATCTTGATATACTTAACCCTGATTCCGATTTCGGAATGTCTATGGTTCACACTGCTATGGTGACAGATATTAAGTATGAACTACAATCAGGGAAAGAAAAAACTTACACTATTGAAGGTCTTGATTTAGCTACCTATACTCTTAATATGGGTAAATCAGACTCTGCTATTAAGCAAGCTAGTGCTGATATTCTAGAGTACACCTCGAAAGAACAGAAGAGATTTAGGTTTAGACCTATGTCTGCAGTAGTTTCTGAAACCCTGGGGGACTTCATACAAACAACTCCTGGTGTTTTACCTATAGTTGCTCTCCCTGAACAGTTAGCTCTGCTTGACCAAATTACCCTGTCCCTTGCTAATCAGTATTACCGTGACCCTTCCTCGACAGAGAAACGACTTCCTACTGTTGCAGACGCCCAAGAACTAGAGCGGGATTCTAACCTTCGCCGACTATTGGCCAATAAACAAGTTCCGAGTTGGTGGTTACCGGAGAACAAGAGGAGAGAAATTACACCCGACCTTAGTTTTGATTTAAAAACATTGCGTATTGCGGTGCAGAATGTAGGAACCACTGGATATGGTAGGTTTGATGGTGATGACCCAGCTAGCAAATTCTATGCGCTTGAAAGAGCTTATAGGTCTGTCTTAATGTACTTAGGTATTCGTTCGAAAATAGACCGGGACTTTGTACCTAAAAGTGGTA
>Ga0080013_1002198_pt1 | contig 23604 bp, 30 predicted proteins | sample ETNvirenome_6_85_FD_69236 | JGI IMG/M metagenome (GOLD analysis project Ga0080013, IMG submission 69236) | Marine viral communities from the Pacific Ocean - ETNP_6_85 (SPADES assembly) (version 2) | ecosystem: Environmental > Aquatic > Marine > Oceanic | place: Pacific Ocean | collected 2013-06-19
CTCGTTGCACTTACTACCGTTCCTGGTTCTAAATGTTTAATTATCTCTGTATCTAAATTAGGACAGGCGTACATATCAGCGTGGTATATCATCACAATATCATTTGACGCCATATCTACTAATGTATCGTATAGTATCGTATGTCCTAATCTTGTAGGTCCTTCGTTTCTATGTATCTTTACATTCGGGTCTTTCTCTTTAATCTCATTCATCCATTCCCAAGTACCATCATCTGAAAAATCATCAGCCCAACATATCTCATGTCGGTATCCAAGATTTTTTCTGATAGAGTTGTAACTCCATTTTAAATACTTTAGATTGTTTCTACTTGGTTGTATAAAACTTATTACTTTATCACTCATAGATTACTACCTTCCCTTAACAATTATTTTATCTTTTATGTATTTAATTATATCACCACTTGGTTTCCAACCTAATACAACTTGAGCCTTTGTATCTGTATTCAATGTCTCTCTCATTTCACCTGGTCTAGCATCAATATACTCTGTAGGATAATCACCAAAGGCCACAGCCAACTCATTAATAGAACGATTATTACCATTACCCAATTCAAATGATTGCCCATTAACCATAGAGCCAGCAATATTATCTGGAGTGTCAATATCATCCAAATGAACCATACCACATCTAACTAATCCATCGACAATATCACCGACATATGTAAAGTCTCTTCGTTGTTCCCCATCTCCTGTAATAGTTAATGGCTTTTCTTCACTATATAATCTCTCAAATATACCTAACACATTACAATAAGTACCCTCAGTTGCCTGATGTTCACCATAAACATTATAAAATCTACATATAGAAATTGGTACATCAAATACTTTATTATATAATTCCAACAAATGTTCATTTTGCCACTTAGTAAATGTATAAGGATTAGCATATACATCACCCGTAACCGATGAAGAACCTGCATATATCACAGGAGTTTTGTGTTCTCTTGCCCATTCTAAAACATTAATGGTTGCCAACGGACCAGACTTATATGTATCCAATGGCTTTTCGAATGATGGGACTATTCTTGGTAAGGCAGCTAAATGAAATATTATATCAACTGGTTCTATTTGGCAATCACAAGAAATCTGACAATAACACTTATCCGATAAAGACCACCAGTAACTATTTGATAAATCTGTGTCATAATACTCACAACCTTCTTGCTCATTCTCTTTTTTACCAGTTGAATAATTATCTACAGACCAAACATCGTGACCATCTTTCAATAGTCTCTTTATTAAATTAGTACCAACGAAACCGGCACCTCCAGTTACTAATACTTTCATCTAACTATATCTCCTCTACTTGTAATTGTTGTATCTGTTTTGATATAGATACTAGCGTGACCTAAGAATTTAATCATATATTAAATCCTGTAATATCATAGTTAAATATTCTCTACATCTTTCTTCTGTGTACATTGATTTTTTATAATTCTCTCTACACATTGTACTACATTCTTCATAAAATTTATCATCTTTTAGTTTCTTAGCTAATTTAATAGCAGTATCCATATCCCCATCATCTACTGACAACAAGGGATGTAAATCTTCTTGTGTGTCTAGTCCTTTATATCCGATACAAGGTATTCCGTGAAATGCACAATTCAATGTGAATGTACCAGCTGCGTGTGTTGGCATCATATGGACACCAACATGATATTGACTTAAATTATTCATCCATTCCACCCAAGTCATATAAGGAAGATATTGTATGTCCAGCTCATCTTCTCTATCTATCTTTCTACCCATTGATGGAGCTACTATTGGCATATCAAATTGTTGAGCCACTACATAAGAATCAAACCCACCATACCATCTAACCATATTACCACCAATTATTACAGCATCACTCCATTCACTTCTTGGAAGAATACCTAACCTATCAGCTAACAACAATGTTGGCATCTTATGTACTGGTTTATTAGTAATACCTCTATAGTAATTAACATCCTTATGATTATGTGCAAATAACATATCAAATTCAGTAAGTGAATTATACCACCAAATCTGCTGTTCCATTGTATAGTCCTGATAATACCAATGTGGACCTTCTTGCATCGATATGGTTTTCCTACATAGTTTTTTCAAATCACCCATCATATCAAATGTCATCAACTTATCCACATGAGTTTTAGGTAATGTCACTATACCGAAATCAAAGTGTTTCTCACCAAAGTGTTCAAGCACTTGTGGTAACTGAAAAATAGGATAATGTTCAGCACCCAACAGCCATTTAGTAGATACATCGTTTCTCATATTAGGGTTGTCTAATGAAACCTTACCTTGCCAACCACCTTCTGTAAACCAAGCTATTTTATAGTTTTTTAACCCCACACCAATTCCTTCATTTCTTCTTCTGTCATTTTTTGAGCCGACTTTGAATTGTATGGTTCTGTTAATTTATTGTCTTGTTCATTTTCTTCCATTCTAATATGAATATCATCCCCATAAAGATAAGTCCTACTTACCTCATTCTTAGATACCAAATCCTCATCAGTTTTTTCACCTGGTCTCTTTCCAACTATCTCTACTTTATCCGATATAGTCATAGCCAAATCCATCATATTAACACATTTCATCTTATAGGACTTAACAAAACCACCACCATGTTGTTCTGTCCATTTGATAGTTCTCTTAATTAATTCAGCTGCTTCAAACTGCGTAAATATCAACCTATTCATATCAGGATCTGTAAGTTTGAGATATTCACCCTTTTCTTTTAATTTCAACCAAAAAGGTAATACTGAACCATTACTATGAGCCACATTGGCAAATCTAGTCAATGAAAATCTATTGTTATCATTATTACTATTCATAAAGACTCGTTCCATCAGATACTTTGAAGCACCATATACACTTTCAGCCAAACAAGCCTTATCTGTACTGATTCCTACTGTGATTGGAACATCATTTATTATACTAGCTTCCACTACATTCAAACTACCCATCACATTTATATTACAACCAGCAATAGGATTCTTCTCCATCAAATCAATGTGTTTCATGGCAGCTGCATGAACTACTACATCTGGTTTAACGTCCTTAAAAACCCTAAGTAACAATCCTTTATCTTCTATGTTACCCACATAAGATTTTACCTCTGGATGCTCTCGTTTTAGTTCAGCTATCTTCTCTTCATTTCTACTGACATTGATATACTCATTGTCATTGTTTTTTATTAAAGCTTTACCTACTGTTCCGGTTCCACCTGTTATAAGTACTTTCATGTGACTGATCTACCTTTTAATTGTTCCCAATCTTTTTCTGGTCTAACTTGTAAATTCTTTTCCCAAGCTCCATATAATAAAGTAGGCTCTACTCCAATATTTTCCGCATAGTCAATCATAGCTTGTATATCCTTTGGAAAACATGAACCACCAAACCCAAACTTACCATCTGGACCAGGTACCCCCAAGTGTGAGTGTCCTATTCTACCATCAGCTACAAACCCAGCTACGGCATCATCCCAATTTACATTTGACTTTTCGGCTATTTGATACATTTCATTCATAAAAGATACCTTAGTAGCAAAGAAACAATTACTCATGTATTTTATCATCTCTGCAGTTTCGTAATTGGTTTCCAATACTGCAACACAATCACCAAACCTATCTCTAATCAAATCAGTAAATCTTTCGGCACACATCATATTGAGTGCTTGTCCACTACTACCAACTATAAAACGACTTTGATTAATGAAATCAAACTTAGCTGACCTTTCAGTTAGAAATTCTGGATTAAATAATAAATTTAACTGATGATATTTACTCTGAAGTTCTCGTGTCGTGCCAGGTACTATAGTAGACCTAATCAATACAATATTATCTCTTTCGGATACTTCGTTTATATCATTTAAAGCATTATCTAAAATATCAATATTAATTGAACCATTTTTATTAGATGGCGTTGGTACTGATAAGAAAATGAAATCAGATTCGTTTACTGTTTCCTCTAAAGTATGAGTTGATTTATTTGGATTTACATCATATACTCGTACTTCCGCATCAACACCAACGTTTGGTGAAAATCCATACTGAACTGCAGAACCTACGAATCCATTACCGACAATTCCTATTTTTTGTTTTAATTTCATTAAAACACCTCTTTTATTTTTTCTATAACTTTTTTATAATTACTTTGATTTCCTTCATCCAGTATCGGATAAACTTTATTGTTTGATAATTTATTAATGTATGAATCTTCATCAGTCAAATACCCATCTCTTAGTTCTTTACCATGTGGCACGTGCATTACAACAGGCTTGTTAAAATAACTACATAACACTCCTCCACCACCATTCGTGGTAACAAAACCTTCAGCTCCAGAAAAAAGCCTTAATTGCAATTCATTATAAGAATGAAGACTTGTTATCTCGTTTATATTTTTAACATTATTAAAATAATCACACAAATCATAATCTGACACCGTTCCCATTCCATCTATCTCAGCTGTCAAATCATGTCCCTCATGCAACGTCTGCATTTCGTTTTGGTCAAGAGTAAATTCTGTATTATTAGGTCTCTTATAAATTACGTTATATCCTGAGTCAACTAAATAGCTGAATATATCATGTAATGCTAAAATATTAAAATATCTAAGTGATTCAGTTATATCTCTTCCATACTCTATATTGTAGTTGTTGTTGACGATTATATACGGTTTTAAATCATCAAATTCTTCCGTCTTGTATTGTTCTGCATAAGGTGGTGGAGTCCATTGAGAATAATCCAATACACCATCCTTACTACCATTATGATGTATCCATGGATTTGGTACTTCTTTCATTCCAGAGAAATTGTAATCAACAGTACGGTCATCATATTGTTCTTTCACATCATTGCAAAAATAATAAAACGGCTTCATATCTTTGGAAGTATGAACAGATTCAAGTTTTCCCTGCTTATGTAACCAATAGGCATAAGGAATTATACAAACTAGTTCAGATGCAAATTCTGGTTTTGATTTAATTACGGTCATCTATCATATCCTTAAACTGCTCGTCTAATTTATTTTTGCTCACAGCTCTGTTTTCATTAGCCTTTCTTATAAGTTTGTGATTTTTAGTAAAGTGCTCAATAGATGGATTTTCAGATGTAGCTTCTACTAAATTAGCTCTATCACCTTCTCCTGTAGTTATATCATTATTTATCAACTCTTCTAAAGTTTCGACTATATCTTCAGGTTTATAAGTTCTTTTTTCATGAATGTAATCATATTCGTTAGATTTATAAACATCACTCAAGAGTTTAGATAGCCTCGTCTTTATCTCATTTATGACCTTCTGCTGATGAGATATATTATCATCTAACCCATCTTTCTTAAAAAAATACAATTTGATATTTTCTGAAATCAGTCTGTCCAGCAATGCTGATAGCGTATCTATATTTGTGATATATTTCATTAATCTTCTACCTTTATTGATGGAAAATATTTTAAAAACTTATCCTGAGGGTTGATCCTCACTGCTTTAATCCTCTTCCTAATTTCATCATAGAAGTTCCATGCAAGAGGTACAAATAATATCTTTTCCTGATCGTTATACGTTTTAATAAATTGCGGAGATTTTATTTCTATATTGGTTCCTGGTGTGAATAAATTTTGTTTGAGTGGATTATCATCTATTATATAGTCCAATGTAACCTCAGCAAAATTTAAAAATGTCATGCCCTTTGCAGCTGCACCATATCCAATAATTTTATATCCATCTTCTTTAAACTTGTGTATAGTAGTTTTAAAATCATCAACCAAAGATATTATGTTTTGCTTATATGTTTCGTACGTCTTAGATGAATACAGTCCTCGAAGTGCTTCAACATCGATTATATTTTTTACTCTTTGAGGATTTAAATCTTTTTTACTCAAAACAAACAAATAGCTAATTCCATGAACTGGTGTTTTAATTACATCGATCAAATTTAACCGTGTCCGCTTAACGAGTTCATTGAATGAATTGATATTGAAAAAAGAAATATGTTCATGATATATTGTATCAAATTGATTATTCAATATCAACTCTGCTTGTGATGTTTGTATAAATAAATGAGATTCATCATGCATGATATCATAACAATCATCTAAAAATGTTTTGGCATGTTCATTATGTGCAAATACATTTTGTGCTACAATTACATCAAACGTCTCATCATATGAATCATGACGAAAGTAGTCACATATAATATCATGGTTTTTCGAGCTTAATTTGTACAAATTTTCAGCAGGATCTATTCCATAAGTGTTTAAGCCTTTCTCCTTGAAACAATCTAATTGTGAACCATCGTTGCATGCAATATCCAATACCTTTTTAGCATCTGGGTTATATTCCAATGTAAAATCTGTAAACCATTTGAAATTATCTCTTAATGTTTTAGTGGTGCCGCTCACGTATAAATAATCCTTAAATAACAGATCAGGATTTACAATATGTGTAAGTTGGATATGAAAGCAACTTTTACAGAGATTGACCCCAAGTGGATATTTTTCTAATTTTTCCGTACCATCATGATATGAATTAGCCAATGGTTGTTCATTTAAATTTAATAATATGACTAAGTCATTGAGTCCACAGCATATACATTCACGTTTAGATTTTACATTATTCATATTCAACTATTTTACTCCTGTCTGTCATGCTTATGTTTTTATAATTATCTACAATTCCTCTCGTAATAGATTCCACTGTTTCGATAAATTGAAAATCAAACTGTTTGCAAAACTTTCTGCATGAAATTGAAAAATTATAGGTTTTGGTTTGTGATTTCATATTAATGATCTGTGTAGGATCTGCATCATATTCAATGACCTTGATCCCAAGAACGTCACTGACCTCATAAGCAATTTGTTCAGCAGTCTTGTTGAATGAAGCCATATTATATAAACCTCGTTTATCTTTATCATATTTAATAATTTTTGCAATTCCTTGACACAAATCTTCAATACCCAAAATAGGTCTCATGATATCCTTTATGTATAATTTGATCTCGTTGTTTTCAATAGCACTCGTAACCATGGAATTGATCATCACATCCTTTCTCATGAACGGTGCGTAGCCATTGACAGTACCAAATCTCAATCCATAAAACTCAACATCTGACTTTTCAGCATAAAGATCGATGACGTGTTTTGACACATCATATTGATTGTAAGGTTTGAATCCACTGTATCTCTCTGTAACAGTCTTTCCACCGACGGAACCATATACACTTGAACTGCTCGCATAGATTAATTTTTGTTTAGATTTGATTTTTGTCAGTAGATCAACAAAATTAATGACGTTATTTGAAAAACAGCTTCCTAATTTCCCCTCTGACATTTTTACACTGGAGTGACCGGCTAACAATATTATTGTGTTATATTTTGCTATAAACGTAGTAGATAAATCTTTATAATCCTTCATAATGATCTCATCAGATTGACCATGCCAATGTGCATCAACTACATCAAAGGAATAATTCAAATTATATAACAATGTCTGTAATCTGGAACCAATGTATCCACTTCCACCAATCAGTAGTATTTTATTCATCAAAAACCTTTTTCATATGTTTAACATAAATATCTTCTGAAAAATATTTATGATATAGTTTGCTTGTCATTTCTACTCACACTAATGAATTCATAATCATCATAATATTTTTTAATAAATGATTTCCCAATTGTTCCTGAACCACCTGTTATCAATATTTTCATTTGAGTGCATCCTTCCATGTAAATGATGTATAATTAGGATTAAATAAATTCAAATAATTCTGTTCGCACATTTTGTTTGCTTTAACGTACCACTCATTACTTCTTCGCTTTTCATTCATTGTACCATCCGCCCGTTCACCTTTAATATACAACCGTTTTTTTGGATGATTTCTATTATGAACCAATAATATATTTTTAATTAGGTATTGAGGTATGTTTCCCAATACTTTATTTGTCATCCACATGAATGCCGAATCTTCATGTACAAAGAATACTGACTTGGGTATATTGACACCCGCTTTGATAACTTCTGATGATATAACAAGTCCGCACCCATTAAATTTGTGAGGTGATACTATTTTAACATCCAATTCAGTCGTCTCTTCATTTATCTTGTACATTTCTCTAGCTGACATTGTGTATTTTAGACTCCACCAATTATCATAGTCATTTGCAACAAACGGCTTATTGGTAAAATCTGGATGTTCCAAAGGCTTCCACGAATCATCCCACATCTTACATGTACTAAAAAAACCTAAATATTTTGGTGTTGTATTTTTGACTGATGAATGAAGATTATCTAATATTTCAAAAGTTTGCTTTGGAATCAAAGCATCCGTTTCTCCCCACATCAACACATCAACTTTTTCACAATATCTGTCATTAAATTCTCTACGATAATCAGCTATAGTTGTCAACTCACGTGCTATCCTCCAAACAACATCATGGTCAAAATTACGCATCATTTGAAAAAATCTATCTTCAATTTTATCCATAGTTGCTTGAGATTCATTGATTTTTTCTAAAGTTTGATCTGTCGTGAAAGTGATATCGACTATCACGTTTTGTTTATTCTCAATTTGATTTATAGCCTGTTTTAAACTTTCTATATATTCTTCAATGATTTCTATTTCATACCATTGAACCAAACAGCCAATTGCATACTTATGTTTAAGTGTCATAATCACCTTTCACTTTGTGTAATTTAGCTAATCCTATTCCATTTTCTCCAGCCAAAGAATATAAAAGATATAGATGGTCATCTTTAAACACGTATGGATCTCTAACTTGATTTGTAGGTTGAAAAGATGCACCAAATGTTGATCGTGCTTTTGGTAATTTTGCTCCTTCGTAATTTAACTCCGGTCTCAATATAATCTGTCCATCTAACACTTCCCAGTCATTGACATCTTCTGCTAATTTAATTTTACACATCATGATACTTTCAGGAGAGTCACCAACAATGGTATAATAAATGTATAAAAAATCACTCTCAACCAGGACGGATGTGTGTCTGACGTTCGGTATCAAATTAAATATAGGCTTAAAGTCAGTTATACCGTTTTTCGATTCATATAAAATTCCATCAACGTTCTTATTTTTTGCCAATGCATAAAATTTATTGTTGTATTTGAATACTCTAAAATAAAACATGCCTAATACATCATCATTCGTTGTAAAGTCCAAACCGTCATTTGACAAAGCTAGAAAAGAACATTGGTTGTGGGGACTATTATCCATATCTACCTTTCCGTGATAATACATAACTATTCTTTTATTTTCATCATCGACATGGACATCAGGACTTGCTATATGATCTATGCATGCTGAATCTTCTAGTTTTAGTGTTCCCCCATTATGTATCTTCCAATCTCCATCAACTGAATCTGAATATGCCAACCTTATATGATCACCTTTATGGTGAGCAAAATACAAGTAGTATTTTCCTAATGGGTTTTTAATCCATGTTGGAACTTTTATTAGAGATGGTCCATTGATATTATTATCAGCTGATAAGTTTTGAGTTATTATAGGTCCGATTCTACTCACAACGAATTCGGGATTAAAATCATATCCAAATAAATTTATATCTTTATTAAAAAAATTATTAACTATCGATTTTGTTTCTTCATCATAATACATTGAATAATGTTTTTTATCTCGATACCCAGCCTTGACAGATGGAAGTTGCGTTTCCTTCAATCCTATTTTATCGCAAATGTATCCAAAATCTTCAACCAAATTTTCATATCGTCCGATGTAATCTAAATCTACAACGCCATTCAAAGCTGTATATGTATGCATCCAATCATAATCTTTTAAATTGGTTTTAGACCATTCTCTAAATTCATCTATTCCACATTTAACAACATTTTTTTCTTTTCCTCTCTTTTCCCAAAAATATCTCGATACTGCAATTTCATATGGATTACGAACAAATCCAAACTTAAAATAAGAATCCCAGACATCTTCCCCCAAAAACTGCTTAACTTGAATCAGCGGTGGATGTGGGTGATTTGTAAAAAATTTATCGATGTTTTTACCACTGCTATGTGATTCATCCATGATACCCTCATCATTTATGCAAGTACCTGTTATTATATCATCACTTCCACATATCCTAGACAAGGCCACTTGGATACTTGTGCCGGCAGTCTTCCTCGTCTTCATGAAAATGAATTTATGTTTATGAGAAATTATCACCTAAGACGCTCCATATAATTCTTTATAAGCTTTTTCCATCCAATATAAAGTCTTGGATGCATTATGGTTATCGGGTATTGCATTAAACTGATATATACCCGGAATGACTTTAGTGAATGTCAATCCATCATCCAAAATTTCTTTTCTCCACAAGTCAGCCATACAAAATTGATATGGCAAAATCTTTGTTTGCACGTCGGACAAATTAGTTATGAAATTAATTATAGGTTGGTCAGTACCAACATGATATGTTTCCTGCATATTTTGAATCAGTTCTTTGTTGTCAAAATAGAATTGTATCAGTTTGTCCCATAAATGCCTGTGGTCTTTATTGACAATTTGAAATCCAGCATTGAAATAATTCCACAATGAAAATATCTTTCCATCAAATACATGCTTTGAATAATTTTCCAAACTTCTGCATATCCAATCATAACTGCCATCAGCTCGAGTCACTGTATATTTCCTATCAGTCAATTCAAAAAAATTAGGGCAGTCCGGATGGATAATGGCATCGGCATCAGTAATCAATATTTGATCATATTCAATTCCACTGCTGTCTAAGATGTCAAATGCATAGTATCTATGATAATTGATACGCATAACATCATTTGGATGTATGAGTTCATCCAAAACAACTAATTCACAATTATTTTTTTCACACCAATGCTTGAAACTCTTGATACCATACTTGTATGGTTCACTACGATGTTCCATTCCAGGAACTCTAACTGCCGTCATGAATACTACATTTTTAATCATATTTATTTCCAAATATTTCCCACACCTGTTTCATTATATCAATCCTATCCTTTACTGGAAATCCAGTGAAGTGCCATACATAACCATATTTTATAAAGAATGGCGTCTTGTCTTCATTTAATTGCCAATTATACCCAAATAAATCTCGCCTATGCATTCCGAGCAAGTTCCACTCAGGTATCAATTCCTTTTTTCTTACATTGTGTTTGATTAGGTGATAATTGAGAATTGTTTGTTCTTTTCCTCCTCCTAACTTCCAATTATCAAGCTCATGCTGATTGTCCATATAAAAATTGAGGATATCTTCAAACACATCTAAATGTTTATTGCTAAAAAATAACACACCGGCATTAAAATAACTTGAAATATCCATGATGATATCCGGAAAGAATTTTTTATACACATTAATACTATCATGTATCCACTTCAAATTTATGTTATCCACTACACCACAAAATTCATCATGATAGAGATCAAATATATTAGGAGCATCCCACCTTATCATAGTATCTGAATCAATCACGCCGATTTTATCATATTCCTTAGCTTTTTCATATACCAATTCCTTATTCCAAATAGGTCGACCAAATCTTTCATCATGTTCTGTTATCAACATGAAGTCAACATTATTTGTATCACACCAATATTTCCAACTTTTGATAGAATATTGGCTATAATCGCTGTTTTTATGTTGAGAAGTAGCGTGATCTATAGCAACCATATAGATTAAATTCTTACTCATCTATTCAACTTCACCTTTATATTTTCCAAGTAGATAATTCATAAAATCTTCTTTTTGCTGAACAATTTGTTCAAAAACTTGCTCAGATAGATTATGATTTTCTTCTGCAATTGCATCCAAAGGTTCTTTTGTCTGCTCATGTCTTCTTCTATCAGGAGCAGTTATCATTCTTCTTGATCCTGCCCAATGGTGATATATAACATCTTCATAAATAGCGAAATATAACGGATGTAAATTTACCACATTAGTTCTTCTTATTGGATAATACTCAATATTATTTTCATCCATCCAATTCAATATGCCACCCCACCAATTTCCTCTCGATTTAGCATTCGATATTGAGTGAGACATGTTCCAATCCAGAGAACCTTTTAAGAGATATTCAGCTGGAAATAAATAAAACATTGGATGTGGAGTACGAAACGTGATATCTACTTCATGATTAGGCTCTTCTGCTGCTATGAATGGATGACTTTCCAATTTATTAATAAGTTTAGATATATCATTTATCAAAAAAGCATCTGAGTCTATAACCATTATGATATCTTCCTCAGATAAATTGCCTCTAACTACTGATAAAATTTCTCTTCTTCCATCAGTCGCATGTGATTTTTCTCCCACTTTTCCCTGCAGACAACAGAAATACTTATCCTTATGTTCGTTATAAATTTTTTCATTCATATTTCCAAATCTTGTGTAGACTTTGAATGGTGTATTTATCCATTTTTTAAATGAATCTAATTGTATATCCACCCACTTATCCGTGGTCCAGTTAACTGTAATAATATGTATCATTATAATTTATCCTCAAAATATTTGTTGACCCAATAAACAACATAATCAATATCCTCTTCACCACCATGTGGTCCTAATACTGGTAACATATTTTCTCTAATTTTTATCATATATACTTTTCCAATGTTCTGTCATCTCTTTCATCATAGTTTCAAATGTATATTCAGGTTTCCAACCCAAAGTATCTCTTATTTTTGTAGAATCACCTTTTAAATATTTTAGCTCTTCAGCCCTCAAAAATTTAGGATTTTGAGTAACGTACTCTTTATAATTCAAATCTAATAAGCCAAATACATACTCACACATTTCTCTGACTGAATGAGTCACACCAGTAGACACTACAAAGTCATCTGGTTCATCATGATTGACAATCATATTCATAGCTTTAACATAATCTTTTGAATGACCCCAATCTCTGTAAGCATCCATGTTGCCTAATTCTAATTTATCCTGTAATCCTAATTTGATTCTAACAGCTGCTTTGACAACTTTATTAGTTACGAAGTTTGAGCCTCTCCTTGGCGATTCATGATTGAATAATATACCATTTACAGCGAATAATTTATGAGCAAATCTATAATGTCTAACTATATTGTAACCAAATACTTTAGCACAACCATAAGGACTTGTAGGTTCCATTTTAGTCGTTTCCCTTTGATATCCGTCTTCTTCAACAGACCTGCCAAACATTTCAGATGATGAAGCTTGATAAAATTTAGCATTTGGACAATGATATTTATAAGCTTCTAGCATATTCAATACACCAAGTGCATTTGTTTGCACTGTAAACTGTGGAATATCAAAACTAATTCTTACATGTGATTGTGCACCTATATTATAAATTTCATCAGGTTTTATAGTTCCTAAAAGTCTTTCTAATGAACTAACATCAGTTAAGTCTCCATATGATGTCGTGACTCCATTCCCAACTAAATGATCAATTCTACTTTCTTGATGTTCAGCTATTGAATTTCTTCTGACTATTCCATACACATCATAATCCTTTTCTAATAATAACTCAGCAAGATAACTTCCATCTTGACCATTAATACCAGTTATAAATGCTTTTTTCTTCATTATATCTCCTATTTAAAATAAATTTCAACATCAGATTTTTCAAATTCCATTGGCGAATCTAATCCATATGATCTAAAACTCTCAAAACAATTTCTAGTTAAATTACCCCTATGAGTACTTTCACCCCAGATTCCTGCATTGTGGTCCAAGGTATACATCTTTCCTTTATTGATTATATCCCAAAATTGATTATCATCAGATAACATATAATCCATTTCCTTGGCTTTATACTTTGGTGCTTCTTCTAAACAATCAAACATATATCTCAGCACATGTGCTCTCCAATATTGAGGAGCCCATTGATTGGTCAATTTAGTTCTTCTAATGAAATTCAAATTCTGATACAAAATACTATCAGTTCTGTTTATATTTCTCGGAACTCCACGTATGAAACCAAAGGTCACTCCAATTATATCCGGATCAGTTATACTTTCCACAAATTGTTGTGTTGTATTAGCTTTATCCTCATAAATATCAATTAGATACGTGTCGTCTGTAGACCAGAAGATCCAATCGTCATCATCTACATTTGACAACAGCCCTGAAATTGTGTCTTTAAATTCAACAGGTGTTTGTATGAGTTCGATTTTATCCCCATGTTCTTTTTTCATATCCTCTGGATATTTATCATTCCATGGCACTAAAAATTTTAGGGTATTGGTCGGCCACAGTTTCTGATACGTTAGGATCATATGATTTGTTATGGGGTGGTATTTATCACAACTCAATACTATAGATTTCATTTAGTGCACTCTACATTTAGACTTATTAATGTTCCATGATCCTTGTCCATGTGTGGAATATATGCTTGTGAATGATCATCAAATTTAGAATGTTCTGTTTTTCTCCAATCGTATTCAACAACATTTCTCATATCTAAACTTTCTAATAACGATTTCAAGCTATTAAAATCATATGTGGTCTTATGATAAATTGTTTTATCTCCCATAGGCATTTTACCATATAATGGACCTAAAAAAGTTTCTAAAGGATAATCATACGTATGATATAAAAATGATATATTTTTGAAATCTGGCACAGCTAATCTCAATATTCCACCGGGCTTCAAAACTCTTATCCATTCAGTTAAAACATCTTTAACTTCCTCTCTATTAAAATATTCTATAACATGAGACACGTAAATCAAATCAACTGAATTGTCATTGTAAGATAAATTAAATATATCCTTTGAATCCAAATGTGGATAGTCACCACCATCAATATGAATCCAATCCTTACCAAAATCTCTCCAACCACAACCCATATTTATTTTAATCATTTTTAAATATCTCCATTTTTGTTAAATCTGGCCAATCAGTAATATTCCATTCTCTTGGTTTTGTTTTCATTGCTGTTGGTAAATTCCTCAGTCCCAGCATTGCTGTTTCTGGTGTCATATAATAATGATATCCAAAGGAACTTATATTTTGTTCCCTCCAGGGAATGTCTGATATCCTACCATCATAGGTCATCTTTTTAATCTCAAGTGCAGCTTCTTTATTATCAGTTAATATCATTCCACCCTTACCAAGACTCAAATGTTTTTGATATTGAAAACTCAAACACATAAAAGTTCCAGGTATATAACTATTTTCTTTCCATAAAACCGCAGCATCAATTATATTTGTATCTTCTATCCAATAAAAATCTTTCCATTTGTCATCCTTCCATCTTAATTCAATGCCAAGTTTTTGTGCTAAAAAAGGAACCGATATATAAGTTCTTTTTGGAACTGTAATTGTTTTAATGTTTTGATGTCTCAGACATAACTCAATTGCATGAGTACAACAATCTACAGCAACTGCATATTGTGCTCCATAAAACTTAGCGATCTTCTTTTCAAAGTCTGATACAGCTTTAAAGCTCATTTATAAATTCCTTATCCAATTCCTGTCCTTCATATGGTCCTGTTTTGTATTCATAAACTAAAGTATCGTCTTCCATTATAGTGTAGGTATGACCACCTTCCAAAGTAAAACTAGCATCACCTGGATTTAAAATAGGTGTTGCAATAATCTCATCATTAATGTCATAAAAAGTACACATTACCTTACCCTGTATAACTATCCAGCTTTCTTGAGCTATAACATCTCTTGTCCTATTTTTCCATATATGTTTATGAGGTTTAAATGTTTTATCCTTTTCCATATTGAGTAAAGCACATTGTATAAAATGTTCTTCGGACACAACCTCAGTCCTACCTGGTGTTAGATCTTCTTTTTTCACTACTATGTGTAATAACTTATCCGGTTCTATTTTTGAATATATTTTTAGCATTTAAATATTACTCCATAAAGTTCTAATAATTCTACATCGAATTCAGTGCAAGTGTCAATCACCCTTTCTTTCAATTGTAAATAAAGTTCTTGATCATTCTTAACATCAGTATATAAATCTTCAGAATCTAACATTATATGTTTCACATGACCAGTTTCAAATATAGATTTTAAATTGATCACACCATCCAACGTTTCTATCTTCGGGACAAAACTAACATGATTTGGTAAGCAACTTACAATCATGTTGACTTCTGATGATGTTTCTATATTGGACATTGCAAAGTATTTTATATTTTTGTATTTGTTCATCAACTCAAATGCGTCAGGCACATGTAATGTAGGAACAGGTGGTTTGGTTCTACCCTTAGGGTAATCTAAAAATATATCGTGCTCAACATCAACAAATTTTTCAAGTTGTTCTTCATCTTTAACATGAGCCATATTGATTCTTACGACTACATTTTCTATATTTTTAAATTCTGGTAATGTCAATAAATGATTAGATAGTAATATCATTTTTTCTTCCTTACATTTGTTGCTGATATTTTCTTTATTTCTTCTGGTGGTATATGTTCTATTACATCATATCCAACGTCTCTGCCATAGTTTATTGATTCTATTGGTGGTATAGAAATTATTTTAAGTCTTCCGTCGTTTAAATAATTTGTCAACTCTTCAGATATCTTTGTCATCACTTCATAATATGTATAAGGATTAGTCTTCGGTTCTATATCATGTATATCCATCACAGCCACACATACCTTTTTACCTAATTTCAATCTTTGTTCTAATAACCATTTATGTCCATCATGAAAGGGCTGAAACCTACCAATGAACATTGAATACCTTCCATTAAAACTCATAATTAAATGCCTCTATATCTGATTTAAATTTGTCATATACTAATTCAGCAGTCTGATCAGTATAATAATTTTTATAACCGTCCTTCTGACTTTTGCCATACTGTGGTAATATCCTACGTTCTAGTCCTATTTTATCACATATGATATTAAAATCATCTTGCAATGTTTCAAATCTACCGATGTAATCTACCATTACATCGCTTTCTTCATCTGTGATCCAATGCATCGATGGAGCAAAGAACCTATAATCATCACCTTCAAAAGTACCTTCTGTCAAGGCTTTAATCAAAAAATCATTAAAGTCTAATTCAGGAAATTTTTGAATAACGTGTCCAAAATATTGAGAAGCTAATCTATCCCAAGGATTTCTCACAAAAGTAAATTTAAAATATTCATCATACTGATCCTCACCAACGACAAATTGCTCCTCAATAGACAGCCAATGCTGAGAATGTTTGAATTCGAGTGTAGCACACCTATCCATAAATGCATTATATTGCTCCTGATCTGTGAACATATCTACAATAAAATCATTTTGATGCTGATATTCAGAAAATTGACTAGAATATTTCATAGTATGCATGTATTTGATCCCAACATCCTTTAATGTTAATTCTATACTCGATCCACCTGTTCGTCCGATATGAGTAAATATGAACTTTTGCTTAATGGAAATCATAATAGGTTATTCTTTTTAAAAATATCTAACAACGTATCATCTACAATTTCATTATCATAAAATAAAGAAAGTTCCTTCGTTTCATCTGGCTTAAAAGCAGCTACAATTACAGGTTTTACAGCACTATCATATCTCATTTCAAATTGAGTACATCCAACATTATACTGATTATTTAATAATGAAAATCGAGTTTGGATCTCTGGATACAAATGATATACCATATTTACCACATTTTCATCTCCGACATTATCTAAACTAGAATGTTTTTTATTTTCATTCATGAAATCTACTATAAGTTCCCAGATGTCAACGCTAGATGGTTTAACAAAAATTGATCCAGTATTCCATTGCTGTCCATCTATATATTTACCCATTCCAACATCACCATCAAAATCAGGAAAAATCATCTCGCTGACTTGCCAATCATCAAAATCATGAAACCAAAATTTTTCATTTATGTGCTGCTCTTTCAATAATTCATGTATTCCAAACTGTTTATTAAAATATTTGTTAAACTGACAAATATTATTTAATTTTTGTATTGTCACGTTTTTATATTCAAAATCTAAATTTGTACAGACGACTATATCCTCTGGGTTCCAGCCCCATCGCAAACTATTATCTATTTGAGCTTTGAAATAGTTGAATAATTCTTCTGTTTGCCATTGGTGCCCATATGTTTTATGCTTAACAAAATCTTGAAATATTACTACATTTTTCATAATGTGATACTAAATTTATTACATAACAAAATCATAACCCCATTCCTTTTTTGAGAATATTCTATATGGATAAGTTAAATGTGAATGATGATAAAAAAAAGATTGCATATATTCCCAATCAGCTTGATCTCTCAAACTAGTCTTATTCTTTCGGCTAAAATAAAATCTCGGCTGAGCAAATTTGATACCGGATATATATTGGCTATAATTATAAATCAAGTCATCATCATCTTTGCAGCCAAATACTCTGAACTTTTTATGATCAGCCATAATTTCAACACCTTTTAGTCTTGCATCCAACGTTTTTTTAAGTTTTGAAGAAATAACTATATCCAAATCATCATTGCCCCTTACACCCATTAAAGCTAAGATACCACTTTGAACAATTGTAAATTCCTCAGCTGGTAACTCAAGAATAGATAACAGATGATTTAAGTTGTGTATTGGTAAATTAATTTTTTTAGAAAACACTTCATTGCGATCCATATAAAATGGAATATAACATTTATTGTTAATCAACCGTCCGATCATAGCATATGCACGGTGAACAGAATGTTTTATGAACCCATCATGAAATTCACAGGGAACGGTAGATAAATAATCCATGATTGATATATCATCCATAGGTTGTAAAGATGTATAATATTCGAGGGTCATGTTTTCGTTTTTTCTATCATGGTGATCTTCAACATTATGCCTAAATTCAGAAAGCATGCAGTTAAAATATTGCCAATTGTGTGGTTTGAGTTTTGGCAGTGTTTCAGCTATTGTCTTGTCATTCCAATAGTTGACAACATCATTTACTGTATCCAATTTATAATCCAATAACGGAATCTCTTTTCCACCTTTACCTTTATGTAATTCACACTGTAGAAAATAAAGTAATGATATTGGAACATACTTGTACAGCGCATCTACAAATTTTTTATAATTCAAATCAACAATGAAATTACCTTTTGGCTTTTCAACAGCATTGCAATGTTCTACTATTTTCTGATATTCATCAAGGAGCCATATTCCTTCCAAATCTATCAAGCATGGATTGCCTTCAAACTCATAACAATGTTGTTCACAAAAATCATTTAAAAAAATATTAGTATGCTTTGTTCGATATTTCAATTCATTCAACAAAAAATCATAGTGTTGAGGGGCCGGAATTGCTGCTTTCATAACATAACCACGAATTATGCTATCCTTCTTAATCAATCCTCGAAAATGTGGAATCATTGTCCCAAAAAAATCCTGAGTCTCAATAAGTTTTAAATTAGAAGCTCTTACATAATCCTCGTCCCACACTTTAACATAAACATCACGGGAATCGTCATAATACACTGACCTCGAATGATTTTCCTTGCCATGACGGTTCGCCTTTTTCTTTACGAGTTTAAGATCGTCAAGATCAAAATCTGCTAAGTCATGTGTTATCATTTTAGTAATTTTATAGGTTCGTTATTAGATTTATAATGTTGTATCATATCATCTTCTGACCAAAACTGTCGATCTATAAAAGTACCTTGATGGTTGAAGTTGTTTATATCGAGCAACGTAGATTTTAAATCCATCGATTCATGATAAAATATGGTTGTCAAATATGGGATACATCCAACATATGTCAACTGTTTATAGTATTCTGGAATTATTGCATTAATCCAACCCATTTTTGCCTGATGTGTGTCATGGCATACAATAATAGGTGACCTGTTGATTGAGTCATTCAAACATTCTATCCTATCATTACCGTCAACAAAAATTAAATCAAAATTTTTATCCGTTTCCTTTAAATAATCATTCATTGGTTTTGTCCAATGTACAATATTTAAATTATTTTTATGAGAATAGTTTTCCCTAATAGTGTCAATCCATTCTTCAACATTTTCAATAGATGTAACTGCATTACAATTGCGGGTTAAACAAAAAGTACTCCATATTCCAGCTCCAAATTCCAGAGCTTCATCAATGTCAAATACATGTGTTATAGCTTCTAACACTGGTAAACACGTTCCTGGATCTAATAAACCATATTTAGACATAAGTGTTCTTTCATATTGTATTATAAAAATTATTTTGTTGTTCTTGCTTATCAATTGTTTTGTGATGTAACATACAAAATGGTTTCTCTGTAGGTAAATGTGCATATGTTTGAAATCCTACTAACATTTCATGAACTGGTCTTTCCCATTTTATATTTGGTCTGTTTTTAAATACACGACCTTGCCAATCTGGAAAATTCACCCAACCTTCTTCATTTACACTCCATCCCCATTGTTGTGCATGTTGTCCAGTTAAACCCTCTACTGTATTTATTCGTGGCAAATAAACCAAATCAATTTCATTCTCTTCTAATATACCATGAATATTTTTCATCAACCACCGACTTACCATTTCATCCGCATCAAGATTAAAACTGTAATCACCACTACACATTGACTTTAAATAATTCTTTTGAGTAGCAAAATCACCTAATAGATTTCGTTGTTCAAATACTATATCGTGTGCAGATACATAGAAATCCAATATCTGTTTGGTCTTTTCATCATCAGAATAATCATCAAGAATCACAATCTCGTCTTGTGGTTGTTTCCACTTGACTAAGAATCTTAATAATTTTTCCAATGACTCCGTTTCATTATGAGTCAATATAGAATAACTTATTTTCATTTAGGAGCTTTAACATATCTGTTTGTTATATTATCTCTCCATCTGCCAGCGGCATCTTGAAATATACCTTCCTTCTTAATTTCAATACCAGATATTGTTGGTGTTATGGTTGTAACCTTTAAGGCGGACAACTTATCCGCTTTATAACTTCTATATGCTTTTAAAAAAACATTATCGGCTTTAATTACATCATTGTAAAATCGTTGAGGTGTCATAAATGACCTTTTCTTTGATACGGATATCTGAACTCTGAAATAATCTTCTTTAAGATAAACTAAATTTTCCATTTGTTTTTTCCCTTTTTTGAATTCAATAACTTGAAATAATTTAGTTATTTTTGCCGGATTAACATAATTCAAATTCAATCCTTCAAGAATATTTTTTTCCATGTCATGATGTAAAAACAAAAGTAATGGTCTTGGATCCGTAACGCCCAATTCAGCATAATTAAATGTCACAAACATACCAGCCAATATTTTACTTAATGACAAAGTTTGTTGTGTCTCAATTATTCTTCTATTGTTATATCTAGTTCTCTTGGCCAAGGGTTTTCTCCAATTTCTCTACCATTTTGTATGCATCACTAAAATGTGGAACTAAAACCTCGGTTTCCGCATCAGTTTGAGCAAATATTCTCCACTTCAATACTTTCTTTTCTACCAAAGGAACTACCATGTAATTTTCAGTCGTAAAGACCGATGGTGCCCACCACCTAGTGTTTAAATTCCTACATACGTCTTTAAATTCTTGTGGAAATGGATTATCATTAATATGTGATTTCATAGTTTTATTTGAAGCATAACCACAATGTAAACACTGCATATTCTGTTCTTCATCACCAAGTAAAACTAAAGAATCATCGATATCTATTTCATCTTCTAAACAACAAGGACAGGCTACTTGTAAAGTCATTGGATCCATCACGTCACCTTCTTTAATTTAGGTAATTTTATCTTTGCCGGTTGTGAAGTTTCTCCACCAACCTTCTTTAATTTAGGTAATTTCAAACTAACTGCCTGTGGTATACTTTGTAAAACATTATCAAGTGTTTTATTAAATTTATCTGACATAGCCTTTAGTGAAAATTCTCGTCTATTTTTCTTACCTAATCGTTTTGCCTTCTTGGTTATTAATCCTTGTTTTTTATAAAACATTCTCAATTTCCTAATAACATCAGCTTCATTCACACTAAACCACTTTGATGGTTTAACAATAATTGGCTCCCATATCATAGAGTCTGGAACTTCTGTCAAATGTCCAGAAATCATCAATGAGTCTTTATCACTTAGAAAATCCAAATGACCACTCCAATTCGAAGCGATAACTGGTAAATCACAACAAGTTGCCTCGGCCATAGGTCTACCATAACCCTCACCGTGAGTACAAGTTAAAAAGGCTTTTATCTTAGGGTTATTATACAATAAAGACATCTCTTCAATAGTCAAATCACCATGTATTAAATAAATATTCGGTAAATTATCAACTTGTGAAAATTCATCTTTAATTTGATTAATATTCTTAACAACTTCGTGTTTATCCAAAATAGAAAAATTAGCACCATTAACCTTTAAGACCAATGCTGGTGGATTAGGGCGATTTGAAAATGCCTGTAAGAAACATTTAATCATCAATGGTATATTTTTCCTATCTTCTCCATAATTACCTTTACCCCATTGACCAACGTGTAGATAGGCAAAATCTTCTTTGATTAAGTCATTTAATTCATCTGTAAATTCTGATTTTAGTTCATGCTTATCCATTGGATAATATACACTCGTATCAACACCTTCAAACAATACTTCAATTGGTTTTTGTAAATTAATTTCAGCTACCTTTTCTTTTGAACCATCAGGTTTATCTTCCATTTGGTCAAAAGTACATTTTTTGAATGTATTGGCAGTAAAATTAGATGGAACTATATTCAAGTCCATTCTATTCATACCAGTCAAAAACTCAGGAGAAACTACATCAGTTTCAACTCCAGCCGTAATTCCGATATTGAATTTAGCACCATTTGCAAATTCATTTGGTATTCTAATATCAATCAACACATCGGGTTGGTTTGGAATATTGTTCCCATCAATAAATGTATCTAATAATTTCTTATGTCGTGGAACTTCAGGATTTAAATGATTTCTTGGAGTACTACCCCACTTGACATCAACACATTTAATATCTAAATCATCTCTGTCCATTATGGAATAAAATATTGAACGAGCATGGTCACCATAACCACTACGGGTGTTGAATGGTGCAATCATTAAAACAAATTTCTTCATACTGTCTCCATAGTGTAACGGCCTTTAGGTTTCCAATTATCAAAAGCCCCATTCATGGATTTAATAAAGTTCTTACCCATTTCTTCACTTGTCATTTGATTTTCTTTACAAAACTCAGCACCCAAATTACCAAGTCGTTTTCTTTCTTCTCTACCTAAATCATAAAATTCACGTAAACCCACGGCGGCATCTTCAGGATTACATCTATCATCCCAAATATAAGGTGTCATCGGTGAACCCTGTAGTGATATTGAAGCCGGATAGACTGGTTTTACCCACTCACCATGAGTTTTGTATTTACATCTATGATTAGTACCTAATTCAATATAATCTTCAGCAACTAACAACTCCCCATCATCATTTCTAAATCCACATTGGTCTTGTAGACCACCCGTGACATTCACGATAATCGGTGTTCCTACCGTAAGGGCCTCAGCACTACCTAATCCAAATCCTTCATTGGATGCCAAATTAACATAAACATCAGATGAATTGAAAAGTAAATTCATTTGTTCATCACTAAATGGTCCACTTTTATCATAAGTAAAACATATA
>Ga0080013_1000527_pt2 | contig 23592 bp, 9 predicted proteins | sample ETNvirenome_6_85_FD_69236 | JGI IMG/M metagenome (GOLD analysis project Ga0080013, IMG submission 69236) | Marine viral communities from the Pacific Ocean - ETNP_6_85 (SPADES assembly) (version 2) | ecosystem: Environmental > Aquatic > Marine > Oceanic | place: Pacific Ocean | collected 2013-06-19
ACGTCGACGGACTGGGACCAGACCGGCGGCGACTTTCTGACAGCTTCGAATTATAATGTAACATTCCCAATTGGCCCAGAAGACATGGAACTGGATGTGTCGGAAATTGTTGAAAGGTGGATCCAATCTGGAAACGAGTTTACAAACTATGGTTTTGGGATACATCTGACATCCAGTCAGGAGGCCTACTCTTCTACGGGAAACCTGACAGGCTCGACAGACACATACTACACTAAAAAGTTTTTTGCCCGATCCTCAGAGTATTTCTTTAAAAGGCCTATCCTTGAAGCTCGGTGGGATTCGAGAGTTCAGGATGATAGAGAAAACTTCTTTTACTCTAGTTCTTTGGCGCCAGCAGATGATAATTTGAACACCCTTTATCTCTACAATTATGTCCGCGGCCGCCTCGTAAATATTCCTACGGTTGGAACTAATGATTTGGACGTCTCCTTCTATTCTAGCTCCGTAGCTGCTCCGACCGGGTCGAAAATAGAGCTTGCCTTCGGTGGGGGCACTGTCACCGCTCTAGACACAAACGCCACAGCAAGTTATGTTAGTACTGGTATCTACTCTTGTGCGGTGGCTCTAACGGCCGCAAGCACACAGTTATTGGCCATTCATGATGTCTGGCATAGCGGTGGAGTACAATTTTCCACAGGATCCTTTTACCCAGAGAAATTTCCGACCTATCAGGAGGCACCGACGTTCACTAGAGTAACCTCATGTCGAAATTTGAAAAAATCATATTCGAAGTCGGACAAGTCTAGGTTTAGGTTTTTTGTCCGTGACCGGAATTGGAGTCCTACTCTCTATACTGTTGCGACGGCCAACAATCCGACAGATGTGATAACAAGTGCATCTTATGCTGTCACACGTGTAATTGATAACTATGCTGCCATTCCGTACGGGACAGGATCAGATCTCAGCACCTATCTGTCGTATGATAAAGATGGTAACTATTTTGACCTTGACATGTCAATGTTGGAACCGGGCTATATGTATAAGATTAAATTATCCTATTATAATGATAGCATAGGAGACTGGCAGGAGCAACCCCAAACGTTTAAATTTAGGGTTGATGAATAAATAGCTTATGAGTCTTAAAGGATTATTTGACAATATCGGCGTAACCAAAATCGTCGATAATAAAACAACGGCCGAAATCGGCCGCGTGGTCGAATCGGCCGATTTCCATACTGCAGATATTATTAACGAAAAAAGGTTTATACCTGACGTCGATTTTTCGAAACCAGAAAGTTTTGCTAAGTATGGGTCGGCTGAAAAATACTATGAAGATTCTTACACCTATATCCACTCTCTCTATCCTTATGACGGCTCCTTGGCAGAAAAACTCCAGTGGAGAAACAGCGGCTCTTATATAGACATTCACCTGTTTGAGAATGATTATCCACGTACAAATGGTTACATTAATTTCTCATATGGCGGGTGGGGAAGTCATGGCGATGCGCCGGTTCTAGGAACGAATGCTGGATACGGCCGCCCACAAACATCCGATCTTGAATATATCGCACTAAAAGGAGGCCCCGGCCTCGGTGGCGGAATACAAGAGCAGACAGCAAACGTTTGGGATCCCACGAACAACAGAGATTCTAATCTTGAAGTAGATCCAACTGAAGGGGTTACTGTAGAGTTTTGGCTCAATAAAGAAGCTTTCACCACTACCAACACTGAAAAAGAAGTTGTTGTTGATATTTGGAACAATGAGCTTTCAAGTTCCGATAGTTACGGGCGCCTCCGTTTAGAGTTGACTGGTGCTAGCGGTCTGGATACCAATTGGCTCGTGACGCTTCAGTCTGGTACGACTGGAGTGCAGTGGCAGCAATTAGGCGATGTGGGGATCACAGAACTGACCGACGGAGCCTGGCATCATTATGCCTTTAGTTTCATGTCAGCGTCTAGCGGTATCCTGGCTAAGTCTTATGTTGACGGAGGCCTTAAGAAGACAGAGACCCTAGGGTCCACTGGTATAGATAAGATATCGGGCCCAATGGTGGCAAATATCGGAGCACTCGTTACTTCGGTCTCTGGCAATACATACCACGGCCTTAATATGACAGGCTCTGGAAAATTGTCTGCGTCGCTCGACGAGTTTAGATATTGGAAGGCGCAAAGAACGTCAGAAAAAATTGGTAGATATTGGTTTACTCAAGTTGGAGGCGGTACGAACACTGACCTGGCCAATACAGATCTCGGAGTTTACTATAAGTTTAACGAAGGTATTACCGGTGTTACGGCCACAGACAGTACGGTACTAGACTATTCAGGTCGTGTTACAAACGGTACATGGACTGGATACGCCTCCGGCGCGCGAAATACCGGTTCCGCCATTGTATTGGCTAGCGCTTCCGCAACAGAATTTTTAGACCCAATTGTATACCCCACGCATCCAGATGTGGTATCGACCTTAGCTGCCCTGAAGATGTCAGGCTCTGTTCATGACCGCGAGAATCCGTCGCAACTGTTTTCGTTCTTTCCCTCTTGGATGCAAGAGAATGACTACGATCAGGGCGGCGAACTTAAAAAACTAACCCAAATTATATCCAGCTACTTGGATACTTTGTATTTGCAGATTGAGGCAATGCCTGCAATTCATGATATAAAATATGTGAGCGGCTCGACAAAATCAAATACAATGGGAGAAGCCATTCTCTCCTCTCACGGCCTTCTGGCACCAGAGCTTTTTATTGATGCTGATATTCTTGAGAAGTTGGGTGACCGCGATGAGAAACGTGTCTATAAAACTTCTTTGTCTGATATTAAGAACCGAATATATCAAAACATATATAACAACTTGATCAACATTTATAAAACCAAGGGTACCCGCGCATCGTTTAGAAACATGCTTAGGTGTTTTGGTGTTGATGAGAAAATCTATAAATTAAATGTTTACGGAGAAAACGTAGAATTCAAAGTTAGAGACAACAGAAATCTATATTCGGCCAACAAAAGATATATCAATTTTTGCAATACAGGCAGTTTCGATGCAACAGTATTTTCCTCGGCTAGCGCCGATTCACAAACGACTGGTTATCTAAGTTGTTCGACAACCCTCACCGGCGGATACGCCAGCACATTGGAAACCTATGTGCTCTTCCCTCGAAAGCCAAGTATTAGCGACGCCGGCGCCGCAGACTTTAGGTATGAGTATTTAACAGCGTCCCTGTTCGGACAGCACACAGTTAACCCAGAGGATCCATCCAATATAACTTGGTGTGATCCAGATAACGCGAACTTCCAGGTTTATGCCATACGACCAGAACTACACTCGGAACGCGCCCGCTTTGTATTATCTAGTAGTTCTGACTTCATTTCGGAGGAGTTGTCTTCTTCATATTATGATCAGGTCTATAATAATTCAAATTGGGTATTTGGCGTCACTGTTAAGCCTACACAATATCCGTTAGTAGATTACATTGATGGCACATCTACCTCTGCGTATACTATTGAGTTCAAGGGCGCCCAAGTCGAAGCCGGAGAACTCATAAATTCGTTTACGGTAACATCCTCAACAGACACAGATCAAGCTGGAGTTTCGGCCGGCTTTATAACAGGCTCTAAACGTGTGTACGTGGGCGCCCGTCGCGAAAACTTTACCGGCGATGTTATCGACAGGTCTGACGTACGCGTAGGGTTTTGTCGATATTGGCTTAACGATATCAAGCTAAAGACAATGATAGACCATGGCTATGATGTTCAAAATTATGGTACTGAAAATCCCTCTCGGGACATCTATCTTTTCAGCAGCGACCAGGTTTCAGGAACCATTAAGGCAGAGTTTAAGGAGAACGAAACCCTCGCCATGAATTGGGATTTCGAAACAGTGACCGGATCCGATGCGTCGGGCGAGTTTGTTGTCCCAGACTTTTCATCCGGTTCCGCCACAATGCAGGCGTCCCGAGCTGGTTCATTGGGTGGTCTTCTAAAGGGTAGCCACACAGGTTTGGGCCACGGGTTTATAGCTTCGTCAGCGGTACCGGTGTTGGCCGATTACGTGCTAGCAGCGGAATTAGAAGAATTTGAAAAATTAAGCTCTACTGATATGATTTCTGTTATGTCTACGCGCGATGATGTTCAGTTTACGCGTGAATCGAGACCCATTAACTTTGTATATGCGATTGAAAAGAGCATGTATGGTTCAATATCCGAAACAATGATACGAATGTTTGCGGCTATAACTGACTTTAATAATATTATCGGTGAGCCACTTAACAAGTATAGAGTATCATATAAAAGCATGAGGCTCCTAAGGGAGAAATTCTTTGAGAAGGTCGGAAACACACCGGATCTAGACAAATATGTTGAATACTACAAGTGGTTCGATTCTTCTCTGAGTAAAATAATTGAACAATTAATTCCGGCTGGTGCCTCCTTCTCCAAAGATATACGAACAATAGTGGAGAGTCATGTATTAGAGAGAAGCAAATATACTCACAGATACCCTACCGTCGAGTTAAAAGACCAGAGGCTTGAAGCAGACGTTCTTTCTCCACTGCCGTTAAGTCCGGGCTGGCAGTATACCCACCATCCGATTAACGATCAAGAAAATACAAATGCAAATTGGTGGAAGAGCCTCGCGTCCAGGAATAAAGGAAAGCTAGCTTCACCGGACACCGCAGTCAATAGCAATAAGGAAATAGTTTTCAAGACCTCCACACAAAAAGCAAGAAGGCTCAAAGAAAAGCACCTCTATCGATTTGTGACAAAGAGAAATCAAACAATTGGCGCGGGAACGACCGGCCACCCCAACAAGCAGCCAAGCTATGTTTTTAAAGCTACAGCCCCCTACGGCCCGGTGATCCCCAGCACGAACATTCCTCAAAATATCATGCTTAGCTTCAATACTGATTTGGAACAAGAACAGGACATTCTTGATGATTTAAGGCCAGGTAAGAAAAAGAGGCTTGGTTTTGGAATTGATCCGCGGATTAATGTTAACGAATTCGGATATGATAAAAGAGATGGCAATATCTTGGCGCCATTTAGCATGTATAGTTCGTCGGTTACAAACGGATATAATTCGGCAGTCAACACCTTTTATACCAGCAGTGTGATGTTAACCAATTTACATGAAGATATCGTGTATACAACCGATACTCGACCCCTCCAAGGGCCATTCACAGAAAAATTTGTTGGTGGAAGATATTATCGTCACAGGCCACTGAATGGCCAGCACGGCCCACTTGATACTCGCGAAGATAGGGCCGAAGGGTTTAGAATTTTGTTGGGCCTGAATCCCGGCTTCTCGTCCCTATATTCGGGCGCCCTAGGGATTGTGCCCCCTAACTATCCTTTTGAGTCGTCGACCATGTCCGAAGTGACAGGCGGCTTTTTGCCTAGGTTGCCAACAGCCCAACGTTTACGAGACGAAGGCTCCAAGAGGCCCGTAAATATTAAAAACATTCTGATGTCAACAGCGTCAGCCCAGACCCGACTGCCTGGAACAATACTTCATAGTAAAATCGGTAACTATAGTAAGAACTATCAAGTGGTCCAGTCGGCAGCTCGCACGAGCAACGATCTGTTTTTCCAAGATCAGTCCTTTGATTTTGCACTAAATCCCATGGCCGCAGCCCCCCGCACGCTTTCTCCACTAGCTAATCATCAAGGCGATTCTAATACAAAGTCGATGTATTTCGACGGCGTCCCGGGCGCACAAGACTATATTAACATTGGTACCGCAGCAACTTGGGAAGCCGCTATTGGCGGCGCTGGCGCTGATGCAAAACCATTTACCGTTTCAATGTGGATTAACCTTACCTCGATAACAGAGGCTTATCCTTATTTGATAAAGTTCGGCAGCGCCGGCGCAGCCGGCCGGTGGATGAACATAAATACCGGGGGTTCTAATACTTTGACGTGGTTCAACTCGAACACCGGCTGGAGAAGGAGTAGCACCACGATTTCTCCCGATACCTGGTATCATGTTGTTGTAACATATGAAGGCGGCGACGCCGGCGCCCTGCACATATATCTTAACGGCGCCAACGACGACGGAACCACCAACTCAGCCAGTCCCTTTGCAATAGGAACAAACATCGCCGCGCTTGGCTCTAATGCGGGAGCATCCTTTGGCTTTAATGGTTATATGGATGAGGTTAGTATTTGGGATAAAGAGTTTAGTGCCGGAGAGGTAGCCACCTTGTACAACAATGGTAAGCCATTTAATCTGGCTTTCTTATTGTCTTATGCCCCTTCGTGTATTTCGTGGTGGAGAATGGGCGATGACCCGCGCGATTCGGGGATTTCTGGTGAATACATATATGACCAGAAAGGAAACAACAATGGACAACTGGGCGCTCCGTCCAGTTTTTCTCCAACCCTTACAAGCTCTGCATCTGGGTGGGGCCCCCTCGCATCGTCGGATGGAATACAGCTAGATTATGCCCTTCCCAACCGCGACGGTGGAAACTCGAATAAGACAATATTTGTTAATCGGTTTTCCGCACCCGGAGGATATAGAACCCTATCCCGCGGCTATTTAGATCCAGCACACGAAGAGAAGTCGGTTTATAATGTCCTTCCCTATCGCAATTTGTCTGTTTTGAATTATGGGACTTTTGTGTCGGCGTCCTTTGACGAATCTATAAGCTATAGCGCGCACGTCATGCAATTTGATGAACTTGACCGCGGCCTGAGGCAGCGCCTGATGGCACACAATGCTCGGTTTGGATACGATTCAGTTTACTCTCAGTACCCGGCTTATTATAAGGTTAACCGAAATACTCACACCAGGATTAAAGATTCTAACGGAAACACAACACAAAAGTATGATAACTATTTTATTCACCATCCAATTCCAAGGTCTATGACACAATATCGGTGGATAACGTCGTCTTACGACGACTCAACTTCGTCGCCGTCCAAATATTATGGCTATAGTTATTTAAGTGGCGGCTACTTTGTTGAAAGCTTGCCACTGATTAGTCGATCGTCCGATTATGAAGACAGTACCTTTGTATATCTTAATACACGCCTCATCGACCCGGTGTCGTCATCGAGTAACATATTGGGCTTCTCGGTGGATGTCGACGCAAGTGCTTCGTATCAAAACCCTTCTTACTGGTCGGATCCCACGTTTGATACCCAAGCAGACTTTTTTAATACGCTGATGCTCCGGCGCAATGGCCCCTACGAAGCTCCTTCTTGGAAGCAGCTTCGATACGAAGATCATCCGGTAGTGAGAGCCCACAAGAAAAACAGCACCTTATCGTTGCGTACGAAATCCTCATATGATGTTACTATCGGTGCTCGACGCGGCAATAACATCACGCAGTTCACAGAGCCTCAGATTTATAGCAGCGAATATCCATTAGTGCACAAGTTTAATTTAAATACTCCCACCCCAGAGAGAGCAATACAAACTTCTCCACAAATACTTAACGCTGCATACCAGAGACAGTCACTAAAAAGTTCCTATGCTAACAAAATATTGATGTTTGCAAATTATGAGCTGAATAACACACTCGGTCTTGCTCGCGATCACGAAAATGCTAACGTATATTTCAATAGAATTAATTCTATGATAATGAAAAAGAACAACCGGGACAAAACCTTTGCGGGAATGATGACAGACATCGGCGCAATATACGCACAGACGATATATCCAGCAGCTTATAACTCCTTCTTGGCCAGGACAAGGTCGAGAGAACATTATGATATTACGGATATATGGCAAAATACTCGCGCCGCCCGGTCGACAGGCGCAGGTAGATTTAATTCACAAGGTCATTTCATAGAGGCCAACAGTCTGGGCCATGACGTTGCGCCCAGTATTTGGCCCCTAGATGGGCACCACATATATGCAGAATCGCTTTCCTTTTCTGTAGACGACGGCGCCGGCGAGCTGCAAAATAGCTATTCAAGGTATGCGGTGAAATATACGTATGACCCGGGCAAAGGGATTAATACACGAAAGATCTACCCGGCCGCAACGTACAACGCCAGAATTCCTGTAGGCACCAGTTCCCTCGGCACGGTCTCCGGCGACGGCGCCCCAGTATATGCTGGCGATCGCTACAACATGGTTCAGGGCAAATTCAACCCAGAGTTCGCCGGCTTCGAACCCTACGGCTCTGGAAAACACCCTTATAAGACCTATGAGCAGTATTCTGAGTATTTGAGGCTAGTTGGGAAGGATTATTCAATCGTTCCTGAATTCCGAATAAGCAAACATATGGAAGACTATCTCAAAGCCGAGGATTTTGATACATTATCGGATATTGATGATCTGCTAGAGTTGTCAGGCTCTGCATATGTAAATTCCTCCCAAGATGGCTTCTTTAAAGAATATGGTAATTCTGATTTTATGAAAATGTTTGATGTCGTCAATCAGGAGTACTCCGACGCCGATCTGGTCGACGGGTCGAAGATGTCTCAAGACACTATCGCTCTTCGTTGCAACGCAATGTTGCAGTTTCTTCCATATAAGGGCTTCTATCCTGCGGAACGTACGCTGGAACTGGCAACCCTATTTTCGCAGTCTTTCGGCGAACATATCTTCGCTAGTGCTTCTGGCCCCGCCGCGCCGGCCGTTTACCGTGCAATTCTTGAGCCACTGTATTCTCAAGGCATAATGTATAATACAATTAAATCCGGCATTGCGGTTAGCAATTTCCTCCTTTCACAGACCCAGAGCACTACCCCCGTAACGCCTCTATCCTCCTCGGCCATGAATGTATATACACGAGAAACTCCAGTGCTCAGGGTGTCGAGCTCGCTTCCTGAAGGGACCCTATATTTTCCCAATTTGCTGAGGGTTGCAACACAGGGTACCCTCGATGAAACCAACCCCGTTAATTTCGACGGCTTCATATACGACAAGGTACCGTTTGAGGCCCTATACCAGCCTAGAAATTACTTAACTGAGGACACGGTTACGGGATCTGGCTTTATTTATGATACAGGCCTCGGCAGCGCCAGCTTGAATGATTACACAGATGGAACATCTACACAAAATTATATTTCATGGGACGGCAGTGGAGATAAGAGGTATGAGTTGGCAATTGACAACTTCATGTGTGAAACAGTTAATTTCTTCCAAAACGGCCTTACTACTATGTCATCCGTCCGATCCGATAATTTTGGAACAATGGTTTCGGGCTCAAAATATGTTATGAACCTTAAGCTGTATAGACCAACTATGCACAATCCCCAAGGCGGCCCCGGAAACTGGAACTCGTTCCATTGGGGCGCCGAAAATGGCCTCCGTCCTGATTTTGATTCATTTGATATGTATAGAAGAATATCAGCATTCGGCCCTCCTCTTGCCTCGTCCGTGCAGGGTAGCAGCGCTCCGAACTGTTTATATTCAGCTAGCTTTTCCCATCTAACGGCACCTTACTACGCCGGCTCGGGCTCCGCGAAGTTTACATTTGTAGCTCCCTATGATGGACAACCAACCTTGGATGAGATTTTTAGTAACATGAGTATCACGTATGATAGGATGGAAACTGTTCCTTTGTACTTCACTAAAGAAGCAACCTGCGCATCCTCGCCCGCCGGTGATCTATTCAAGGTGCAAATGAATGATAGTTTTAATTTAACCCATAGTGTAGCAGTTATGAACGACGCCGGCGCAACGATGAAAACATGGATAATTCAGTCTAAATTTGAAACTCCAATAATTAATATCGCCGGAACCCGAGATCCAAGCGCCCGGGCCGGCGCCTCTGCGATCGGCTACATCGAAGAAGCAATTCCTCCCTCTGATTCCATCCCGACCGATCTCTTGCCCACAGATCGCACCGCCGTTCCAGATATTCTAACACAGGGTTTGTGGCATGACTATGGGTCTATTCCCACCGGCTCAGCCGGCGTGTTTGCCGTCATAGAGTCGGCAGAAGGGATCCCGGACCCTCAGGCCGGCTCATTAGCAGAGCTGGTTGGTCTACCGGTAGGAAGGCCGCTTAGAGTAGGGGAGATTAAGAATTCCAATAGGTTAGAAGAGGCCGTCGTCGCAATACCTTTCATAGTCGGAGATGACAATAGGAGAAAGTTCTATAAGCTTCCTCGCTCAGGTCCTGCCGCAAGCCGGCTCGCCAAGAGTTTAAAAAAATATGTTTTCCCGCCGCGCTTTGATTATTATAACAACCGTGATCGAGACCCGATCGCCATGTATGTATTCGAGTTTGGCGTGGATGTTACACAGCAAGACATTGCAGATATGTGGCAAAACCTGTCACCCTCAATCCACGAAAAGCGGAAATTTGAATATCAAGTCTCCACCATTCAACATCAGCTTCTTAAGGACCACATGTTAAATAAAGATTGTCGGCCACTTCGGAAAGATCTTCGCTGGCTTATCTTCAAAGTTAAGAAACGTGCAGCCTCGGACTATCCAAGGTTTATCAAGAAAGGCCTGGACGGGGACCTTAGAAATATCCAGAGTAATACACAAGATGCCAAATGGTCCTATAACTGGCCTTATGATTATTTCTCATTGGTTGAACTAGTTAAAATTGATGAAGCAATTGAATACACTTCCAAGCTGCCGGCGGATAGCACAGTACAGATCTTAGGAGATGTAAGGATTGTTGAAGACGAAGACGTTTTCGAAGACTTGGTGGAAGATTAAAAAGTGGAATTTTTTGACGATAAGCAAGAAGTCATGGATGTGGTTATAACGCCATATGGAAAACATCTGTTGTCGACCGGTAAGTTCAGTCCGGAATACTATTCGTTTTTTGATGATGATGTTCTGTATGATGCTCAGTGGGCCGGCACCGGTCCTGCGTCCATAACCACCGAAGCCCAGAATTCTACGGAAGGCAGGATCCAACACAAGACACCCCGCATCAAACCGCCCAGCGTTTATACTGGAGTTGAGACATCCGTAAATATTCGAAGAGACGTGATCATCGATGCGATTGATAATATGGATCTTCCTCCGGCAGATCATGTTGCGCAAGACACCACACAGCATAAAATTTATAATCAAGAAAGTTTACAACATCATGGAGATAGGTTTGATTTCCTCGGCCGGCCAATGGGCCGATCAGCTCAAAACTCTAACAACGCCCCTGCTTGGAATATATCCATGCTCCGGGCCCGAATAGCAAACAGTCAGGATTATGTTAGCACTACGGCGGGAATAGAGAAAATTCCACAACTAACCATTACATGTTCATACAAAATATATGTCGACGAAGCCGGGCAGCCTTTGCAGCCATGGGCGACAGAAAACCCTACATTAGAATATAGCGCGACAAACTTCCCCGTATATCAGGAGCCCTTTATTGATTTCGACGATGATGCAGCCCCTGAGATAAGCGGCCTCATCACCCCAGATCAGTTTAATGAGATAGCATCAACTATTTTTGATAATGGAACATATTTTTCGCTTGAAAATGGGAAGTTATTGATTGAGCTCGTGGAAGAGAATGTACAGTTCAAAAAAGAAAATTTTGATATTCAAGTGTTTGCGTCGGGCTCCCAATGGAGCAACTCCGACGGCGAGTTAGAACAGCTGCACTTTACAAATGACATTACAAATATTCAAAACGATGAGGTGGAGAGATACTTGAGTATTAAGACAGACAGGCAAATCAGTGATAGCCGAATTGCTGGGAAGCCAATTAGTGACCTTCGACACCTTAAGACAGATCCCGCAACAAGAGATGTGATCAGCACAAGAGAATTCTTAATTAGGGATCTATACCAACCAGAAGAGGATATCTGTGACTGATGAAACTTTCACTTGGTAAAAAACAGGCTATTAATATAAATAAGGTTAATCTCAATAGGACGGCCGTGTCCTACACTATGGACATAAACCTGGAGATTATTAATCCAACAAGCCGACCTGCGAGCGCGTTGAATAAGAGCTTCTTTTTGTTTGCTTCTGCGAATTCAGAAGTGACAAGAAAAATCTTGGCTGATAACCGCAGTGTCATGTCATTTCTTAAGACCGCTCCGGAAAATACAGAGGGAAAGATATTTTCACTCATGAGCAGCAAAAAACGGGCCAAATCTCAAACAAGGTATTCGAAAAAACTGATAAATGGGCTCACTAGGCGACTAGAATTGAGTGCACAGAATTCTCCGAATGGGACAGTTGAAAATTTGACTTTATTCGCTGGTATCCTATCTCGCCGATCTCGTGCCCGGGCCAGGAAAGAAAGAAAAAGCTTAGTGGCATTTGACACCTTGGTGGTTCTTCAAGACGGCGCCCCAATTGAAAACAATCTTCTTTTGTATGAAGACAGCTCTATGAAAACTTTATGGCTCGGCCCTGTATATCAGGATAATGCGGGCCAATGGTATAAATCCCACGCCACGACAAACTCAGCGCGCTCCCCCCTATACAAGAAGATCGTCCCGAATGTCAAAGTCATATATACCAGTGAACTTGACAAAAATCTGCTACAGACATTGAGTAATTCTTTTGAAAGCCTATACGGCCTCAATAGATCTATAAACTCAAAACAAGCTATTGTTAATCGGCTCAAGACAAAGACAAGAAACTATTTTTCCCCTCTTCGTACTGCTAAATGTCGAAATGCTTCATTTCCCCTGTCCTTTTCGTTCAACCAGCTAGACTTTTTTCGAAACAACGGCGCCTTTTCAAAATTAATAAAAAATGAACAAGAGATGGTAGGATCGTTTAATTTGATATCAGCAAGGATAGTTAGAAAACGAGTTAAGAAGAACTCCCCTGGTAGCCGCCTGACTGCGGTGGCGCCACTGCAAAATTTTGACGAAAAAGAAAGTGTTGTCACCGATACACCTCTTTATCTGGATCTGCTCTCTGCACCTGGTGTTTTGACTGTCGCCGCTAATGATATTAAAATGAGGGGAATTACTTATGGGCTCTACTCTTATGGGGTAGAATTTACTTTTACAGACCGTACTCGCGATAAAATAATAAGTATTATAAATCAAGATGTGACTGGCCTGAGAGCGGTTTCTGTGGAGCTAGATCGACTGTATCAAACAATGATGCTATCGGAGAATTATAATGTTTATGCGAACTGTCTGCGAGAGTCGTACAGAGTGCAGTATGAAACCGGTAACGAAAAAGAGACAATCTTAAATGCAATCACAAGTTATATCAGCGCCATATCCTTGTTTCACAAAGATCTAGCTACGGCAATCAAATCAACACCCAATACTTTGGCTGAAAAGCTGTTTATTTTGTCGGATCCTCTTACCAGCGGCCCCGAGGCCCTCGCCCGGTTGTCTAAGTTGATTTTGGATTTAATCAACGAACTGCAACGAAAAAGTCAAGCTTCTATGTCGGGCGGCACTAACGTCGCAAAAAACTCCGCCTCTGCTACACAGACCAGCACATCCAGAATGGGGTCTTCTAGAAGGACTATAAAAATTAAACATTACTTTAAAGAAATTGTTGATGCTGACAAGCTAGGAGAAACCGGCTTTGACTATCTCACGATAGACAACCAAAACCAGACAGAGTTCCGATATCTCCCTTATAGAGCGATCTCATATAATCAGTTTCAAAATTTAATAACAGTAGAGCGATCCAAATATAAGAACATTGCCATCGATCGTCTCACATCAGTTTCATTAACGCCTAATTATTTTAAGCGCCCGGGCGGCATTCTACCAGTAAATGGCCCAAGCCCAAATCAATTTGAAGTTGATTCACTCGTGGCCTCCACAGTACTGGCAGCGAATATGTATAAAAACTCTCCTGCTGATTTGTTGCAGTTTAATGTTGGAGGAAATTCGACCGAATTAGGGACGAATACTTTATCTATTCTCAACAATAACATAAAGATAATGGAAAAAGAAAACTGTACGATTACTATTCATCCGGCCGACTTCCCTGAGGATATTTTTGAAACTCTAGGGCACCGAGTCCCTCCCCGGGAAAGGCCGTGCCAGCTGGATGCATCGGAGAAGATGTCGGAGCAATCCCCGTTTGTGATCAATAAAACCGGGAGCATGTCATACGGCAACTTCTTATTGAACACCTATAACAATACATCACAGGAACAATATTATAATGTACTGAAAAATCTAAACAGCGACGTTTTATCTTATCTAATTCAGACTGATTATTTTTTAGGAAGTGATAGCAAAACGGGGGATAAGGTTAAAAACCTAACAGACGCAAAAGTTTTTAGATCCACGGATGCTGATCTTCCGTCGTATGCAACAGAGTTGCAAAACAACACCGGAAATGAACAAAATACTGCGACCGCCAATTTACAGCTTTTGCTTTTAGGAGGTGACGCTCCGGATGCACCAACCCCGCAAGAGCTTAGTTATATAAATCTTGTTTCCTCCCCGGTGTCAGCTTCGCAGATAACAGCAGCCTCATTAAAATATGGAACAGTTAAAACCATACAATATTTTGCAGGCTTTAGAAAGATAAATGATTCTGTTATGATGAATAAGCCAATTTGGATTACACTTAATACGGCAAACCTAGAGAGTATGTCCCAATCTGGAAAAACAATTTTGTGTAAGATGAAAGGCCGCACATCCGCACTCAGTGGTTATGCGGGAATTGAGAGTTCTCAATATGATGAAACATTTTTGGTATCACCTGATCTGCCAACGGCTACCTTCTCTCCGACCATCACGCCGAACACCTCCTTTTCGGTGCTGCCGCCGCAGAGTTTCCCGTCTCTAAACGCTTATTTAAATATGGAAAATTACGATAGCTTAAAATATTCAACTTCCATCGCCGGCGGCCCACTAACCAACAACGACGGACAAATACCCGCTCTTCGACGAACAACAGCCGCCCCCGCCAACCAGGGTCGCTACACATCCGGGCGCGACTTTTTGTTACCAAATGGGGAATATTATGTTGGATATTATCATCTTTTTTATGTGCAATCAAGACGAAGATATGTTGCGATGGCCGGGAGAACACACACAAGCGCCCCGCATAGTACCTTAAGGGCGACATCCGCAAAGGCTCGCCTTATTCTGCGAAACGCTAAAAAGAATCGTCCCGCGGTTAGCGCCGGCGCCGCCGGGCCGGGGTATTAAAATAACATGACAACCATTTCTTTAGTAAGCAGAAGCCTTGTAGGCCCCGCCCTGAACGTTCGTTCTGACGCATGGAGTTTATCTGAAAATCAGTACCGCGGCCACCCAATGGTCAGCAGGCCATGGGGATATGGTACCAACGATTATTTCCGGCGCTGTATGTGTCGATACTACAGCTGGAGACAAGGCAATGGCCCTAGCACATATGGTGATTTCGGGTACCTGTTGCCAGGTGATGAATTTGAGTTTGATGAGCAGGCCCGGGCCGATTATGTTGTTGCTTTTAATATCAGCAATGCCCAGGAGTTGGACGAAGCCACAATAATGTCTTATGAGGATTACAAAAACACCCTCGACACGATGTCCTACACAGACCCAGCCGGCAACGAGGTATATGTCTTCGTCGACTACTCGATGGCGGAGATAATGTTCTCTCCCATCACCGGCACCCCCACACAGGTTGCCCACAAATTGTTTGGCACCGGATTCGATGCCTCCAACCCTATGCCCGGCCATGAAGCGCAGGAAATAGATATCAGCGCCGACCCGGCCCCCTGGCAAAGTCTTTCTGATACCAATAACATTACAAACGCTTTTCAGTTTTTGGATAGCAACGGCTCATATTTAAATTGGCAAGCTTACGTAATGGGCGATGACTTCGTCACATTCGATGGCCCCGCCCGGAAGTTCAAAGGCCTCTTCGGGCCCGGAATGATCGACACAATGCTGGAAGACTATGCATTTGATATTTCTGTTTCAGAAGAGGGATATGCCCCATCCGTTCAAAGCACTTATAATTATTCCCATGAATTTTTTGACACAATAGCGTCAAACCCCAATATATCAGAAACCCACATCCCCAACTATTATGTTGTTAATTCGATCATCAACCGCGGCGGAGTACCTTTTTATCCGTATCTTTATCAAACCTTCGACCCCACGGTCGATGCCTTCGATCTCGAAGGCGAGGTTTGGTTGATCGACGGCTCATCGATAAACGAAGTAAAAGGCATTATATCGCAATCGATCGGCCCAGTCGTTGGTGACAGTCCTTACGATATCGTGGCCCCCGCAGGCGCTATCGTCGCTGGACAAATTCAAGCCTCGTTTCAAACGCCAAATTCGTTGCTTACAAGATTTAGTAGAAGGGATTTTACGCAGGTAGGCGATGAGGGCCTTCTTAGTGTCGCCGCTACCAATCGCCACATAGGACTGCCTTATAAAATGCTGAGGGCACCGGCCGCGGCGGTACATGATATGGCGCTTGATCACGACCCCGGAACAGCTCGGCTGTATCCATACTATGTTAAACTTGGCCTCACTTCGCCTGATCCCGCCACCCCTGATCCCGTCACCCAGGGCGGTGGCTCGTCGCTTATTCAGAATTTCTGGGATTCCGGAGATCCGCGTCGTCAAGCCTATATTTCAAACTATTTCTTGCAAGAGATTATGATAGCAAATATATATAATTTTGAAAATGTCAACCTCAGTGACGGCGATACCTCCACTTTGCCGTACGGGAGTATAGACTTTTCAGCTAAAGTGTCCGAAGATGATTCTTTGAGTTATTATGGTTTTGACTGGACTACTAGTAACTCCAACTGGGCCCAGTCCTCGGCCGCAACACAGCCGTACCCCCTTCGAACGATTGATGTAACCAGCTTGTTCGTGAACTTCTTCAAATATCAGATGAACCCGGGCACGATAGTAACTTCCGTCGCCGAAAACCGACACGGTGCCTCCAGACATAGTTATACTGGGTTTCTGGGGCAATCTATTGCAAAACGCGTAGCTGATAATCAGGGAATAATAGTTGGAGAAACGTTCCACGACGCTGCCGTGGACACACTAAACCCTGCGATATTTGATGATCAACTCGAGAAGTATGGCGACACAACGTACGCCGACTTCCTGGAGGATATGGTTGAAATAGCGGACTGGATGAATAAGAACACTAGAACGTGGAACGATCTTACATACGGAGCCAAGAGCCACAGAGACACCTTAGCATATAAAATTGACAAACATTCCGTCAACGCTGCCGGCACAATCTCCGCCGATCCAATTCAAAGCTTTTACTTTGCTAACTGCGGCGGCGTCATGGAATATATTGACACCCAGGTTATGCTTGGGAAGAGATATAAATACAAGCTTTATGCCTATGATTTGGTCATTGGGAATCAGTACAAGTATGAAGATGCTGAGGTCTTCCCGCCGGCCGAGCTGCAATACCCCTATCCATTAGGGTATTTATTGGGGCGTACCCCGCTGACACACTGGGCCCAGTCCAACTCTTCCTCCCCCAACTTCAATTATCGTGGTGTTGTAGAGGATCCCCGAAGTCTGCCCTGGGCGACAACATGGGAAGTCCCCCCTCTACCTATGCAGGCTGTAGATCCGGACACGATCGGCCCACCGGTCCTCGACCCGAATTCAACAGCTCCGGAAGAAAGCCCCTATTTGGTAATCACTGGGCTCAATATGCAAGAGGGCGTCTATGCCAACCATCGCCGGATAAATGTTAACCCTGATTTTCCTTTATATGTTGATATAACAGTCGGCACCGGACCGACGAAAAAGCGATATAGCCGCATGATTAATGCCGCGGCAATTTCGCAGACAGTAAGAGGCGATACCGCATACGTTAGCATGCGCCGGCTCGCCTATCAGCTTGAGCGAAAAATCAATGCGGCCATCGAAACCTGGTTTGATGAGGAGATCCCATATCCAGACTTTAACTCCTCCACATCGGCCCGGAAGAAAGCGAGATACCAGAGTGAACTCAGGGTGAGAATAGCGCCAGAGGAAATGCCCGACCAAGACGCTACCACCGGCACTGCAAAAATTTTTATAGCTCAGGTTGGGTCCATCAACAAACCACGCGGAGGGGCAACTCAACTCCGCGTCGCCGATCGGATGCCGCGAGGGGGGAACACATATGAACATTACCTCGTCGGCAGCCCCCCGCCTCCGGAAGCTATATTCAACTCACCCGATCTGTGGATACCCGAGCCCCTTGAGAGCTGGATGGACGCGCCCGGCTTAACAGGATTTGAAGATTATTTTGATCTTACCTATCAGGCCGACCCCCTCCTTCTCGCCACCCTTCCACCAGCAGTTGATGTGTCTATTGATTTCATGACGGGTAAACACGGTATAGAACCAGTTATCCCTTGGGATCTTACCTCAGAAGGAACCGCAAATGTTACCGTGCACAATTGGAAGTCGCCAAAAATTATAGAAATACCACTTGGAGAAACTAATCCGATTGTGGTCACTGACTTGCCACCCCAGTTCCCTGATGTTGATATCTACCCCCTTAAGGGCTCATCGAAAAAAATTAAAATTTTGCTAAACAATAATAATTGCACAACATCATATAATCCTATTATTATAGAACCCGAAGATCAAGCAATATTTGATTTGGTGAGAGATAACCAGGGCCGCCCAGCTCCTGTACCTCTAGTGTTTGGGTCTGATGATTATAAATTAACATATCAAGTATATCGTACAACTATTAAACCGGAAAGTTATGCTGATTTTGCTGGCACACTACGTGCGACGGTACCCAATACTACCCCTGGTGCCAAGCATGCCGCCGGCGCAAGTATGATCGACCGCGTCGTACCAAATCAAACATATTATTATTGCTTCAGAACAATTGACAAGAATGGATATCTCTCGGTTCCGACTCCGATATTGCAAGTGCAGATGGTTGATGATAACGGTCGAATATATCCTATTATCCTGCCCTATGAGTTTAGTAACGCAGACACCCGGAAGACAGAGATTTCGTTTAGGAAGTATGTAGAAATAGATGCATCCCTCCAAGAGAAGGCGCTTACCACATCGGACCCAGAAGATACCACCGGAGACGGCCTTAGTCCGTATATTGCTCCTACAGACGTATCAATCGGAACATCAGCTGGTACGTTTGCCTCCTCAACAGAGTTTAAGGTGAGAATAATTAGCAAAGATACTGGCAGAAAATTAGATTTAAATTTGAATTTCAATGTGGAGACTATAGCTAATCCTAAAATACAAGGAAATTAAAACTTAGCTCAACTATTTATAATGAATAAGGACACAATATTATGGCTTTTTTAGATAACTCCGGCGACATTATTTTAGACGCCGTTCTAACAGATACTGGTCGATATCGACTGGCGAAGGGGGACGGAACCTTTAATATAGTGAAATTTGCCTTTGGTGATGATGAAATCGATTACGGACTGTATGACAAGAATGCAGCAGGAGGTCAGGCATACTATGCTCTGACAATCTTGCAGACGCCGATTTTGGAGGCCTTTTCCAACAATGCATCCAGCATGAAGTATCGCCTCCTAACAATGGGGAGAGACGATTTACTATATCTCCCGGTTATTAAGCTTTATGATACTGGCGACAGTGCTCGCTTCGGCACCGGTACCAGCGCCAAATATGTGGTCCCCGTAGACAAGACCACAGTCGACACAATTGTAGGAACATCTCAGGTCCTCCCAGATGGCGTGATGAACGGGTTTCAGCCAGGCCTCTGTGACAACTTGATTCGCATGGATGAGGGACTAGATACGAACGCCATATCTCAGGACACCTCGTTGGACCCAGACCTTCTGGAGACCCAATATTTGGTGGAGATTGATAATCGACTAGGCGCCCCAACGTCTCCTGGCGGAGAGACTTCAACCACGGCGACGGAGAGCTTTATAGACGATGATAATATAGCTTCTTATATCTTGACGCTGAATACTGATACCAGTTATGTAACGGAACTTCCAACAGTTGTAGATTCTAGCCTTGGACTGACTAAGCTTGCAGGCCCTACCGGTACACGCCTTAGTTTAAAGCTCAAGGCGTCGGTCGAACTTAGAACAAGTAATTACTTATTCACTGTTTTGGGGAACACTGGCACCGAGGCGATAGGCAGTCTGTCCAGCGCGGATTATAAATACATTGATAGCACCCTCTCGGTCACCGGTCAGACGACGGGATACAGGACTGAAATACCGATCAGGTATATTAAGAAAATATAATAGGATACAAAAATGGCCAGTATATATAAAACTTTTACTTATAACGATATAACAAGCGTAAAGGACATGCTTCATGAAGCAATTCCTCTTACGGGCACCATCGTTTCTGGTACGTATGATGACGAAAACATCAAAACATATAGTCACAACATGTTTGAATCAGTTTTTGATTATCCGTACCTTAGTTCATCGGCTAATCATATTTTTGATCTTACCGCAGGCTATACAAATGCTTCGTCCTTGTCACAGTCTGCCGTCGACGCCGGACTTGAGCCAGCTAAGCAGATTAATATCTATAACGAGATGGCTCAAATCTTGGCCGGCTTCGACGAAACCGGCGCTGTCCGAAAGTTCGACCGCGACGGAGACTTGACCGGGGGCAACACCCTCAATGAGGTTTTTGTTGTCAACTTCGCGCGTCTGCTAACTAAAGACGAGATCAAGAAGCAGTCATTCACCATTCAGGCCCTCACGGGCGGTGGATGCACCGGCTCCGGCCCGACTGATTTGATGACAATCTCGGATTATGGCGCACAAAATGCCTATAAGACTAACTCCCCAGCTGGAGAGTATGGTATCCTGTATACTTCGTCAGCGACCCCGAATGAGAATTCTGGCGTCGGCCTACTTTATTATCAAGCCGGCATTTGTATTTTAACTTCGAGTATTTTTGCTAATGATGGCGGCGGTGGCGCGGGTGCAAACTATATCGGCGCTAATGGTGCCAATGATTCTACGACCAACTATGAAACTGTCGACGCGTTGCTAATCAGCGGCTCGGCCTCTGGTTCTGCTGATGCCTTTAGAAACAGGTTGTATAATATCTCTTTCAACAATACGGTTGAGATTAATTCGACCATTTACTTCTGCCGCGCAAACAATAATGAGTTTAACTATTCAAGTAATCCAACTTATCTGTCTTCTAGTAAGATCGTAGTAAAAAATGTTGCTTCTGAGCTTCCAAGGTCATACATAACCTCGGTCGGCCTCTATTCCGCAGACAACGAGTTGCTGGCAACAGCTAAGGTTTCCGAACCACTAGAGAAGAACCCAACTGATGAGTTTGTTATGCGCGTTAGGCTAGACTATTAGAAAAATGAAATGGCTTATATTTTTAAGTTCAAAAACAACGAAAAGATTGTCAATCTTGTAAAAGCAAACCCAAGAGTATCTTTTTTCTTTTTCAGCGGATCCGCCTATTATAATAATCAGTATGCTCACAGCGGCAGCTTTTCTGATAGCTCGTTGGGAGTCCCGAGCGGCTATATTTCTTTGTATGAGCAGAATATAGATCGTACAGGAAGTATTGATTTTGACGATGTTCCCGTCGGCGCATCGATGGATCCATTTTCTTATGCGGTCTCTCCTGCTGGCGCTGGCTTTTCTCCTACAGATTATTATGTTGGTACTAACCCTGGCGCAGTAACTTTTAAAGTTAAGGACGGCACTCGCGTTAACTTTAAAACTGTCTCAACAAAAGAATTTAATGCCTCCGCCGGCGGCAGTCCCTTCACCAGAGACTATCCCCTGAGTTCGTCAGTCCAGAAATATTATTATGCTGATACGTCAAATAAATTTGAGACCTCCTACCTGGTAGAAAGCTCCGACACAGAAGTTACTGGGTCAGTTACTTATCTGGCAGCACTCAAGAATACTTTGAATTATCATGCCAGAACAAATCTAAACTATTTGGTATCCTCGTCAGTCCGAGATTTAACATCAAGTGTGCCGGCCAATGGCGCCATAGACGTGGGACTTGTTACTATACCGTCGATCTTTTATGGCAATTCTATAGAGAAGGGCACCGTAAATCTGAAGTTTTTTATTACCGGAACCCTTATAGGAGAGCTGCAAGACACCAACAGAAACGGTGATCTTATCCAAGTTGGGCCCGCTGGGTCACCCGGATCCGGATCTGTCGCCGGCGTTGCTTTATACGAAGAAGGATTTCTGGTGCTTACGAGTTCGGTGGACCTATCCAACGGGGAACACACAGAGGAATATATTACCGCGGGCGTCTCGGTCGCCCCTTCCTGGGTAAACTTTGCACAGACGATTTCCGCATCCGCCCCAAACACTAAAAATTCTAGTTTCTCCTTAGACTTCAGTGGGTCAACGAAGACCCCGACGATGACATTGTTTGCAACAGCCAATAAAGGGGACCTCAACCACTCAAACAACCCGACGTATATTGATAAGGATACACAGGTGTTGTTGTCCTCTGGCAGTTTGGGATACACACAGAATCCCGATACGACAATTAAAAATATTGTCAGCTCTTCGTATCCGGACCCAACCGGGTCCTTTACCAAAACAACGTATATATCTAAAATTGGGATATACGACAAAAATAAGAATCTTATCGCGATCGCCAAGTTGGCAACGCCGGTAAAGAAGACACCGCATAGGGACTTTACATTTAAAATTAAGCTAGACATTTGATATTATAACAACATGATATTAGGACTAGACATCTCAACCAGCATAACTGGTTATACAGTACTGGATTACGAAGGCAACATTCTTGCTTGCGACCACATCGATTTACGAAAAGAAAAAGACTTCTTCAAGAAAATACAAATTGTAAATTCTCAGCTGGAAGCAATAAACGACGAATACGAGATAGAACAGGTATACGTTGAGGAATCGCTACAATCGTTTAATCGTGCAGCTGGCAAATCTCTTTCCATTCTTTCAAAAATAAATGGTATTGTTTCATGGTTGTGTTATAATATGTTTTGCGGCGAACCCAAGTATTTCGGTGCCCGGTCCGCACGCAAACTATGTGGCATCACAATTCCCCGGGGCTCTAAAGCAAAAATGGTAACATTTCAGTTTGTGATTGACAACGTGCCAGGGTTTGAGGTACAATACACTAGACATGGAAATCCAAAGGCCGGCTATACTGACCGGTCGGACAGCTATGTAATCGCAAAGGCAGGCTGGATCCGTGAAAGAGAAGAAGCTAAAGATACTGACTAATGTGTTGGGGGCCGGCTACCGGACCAACAATGAGTATCTTTTTAAATGCCCCTACTGCGAACATCACAAGCGCAAGTTCTCTGTAAATTTAGATAAAGGCTACTATAAATGCTGGGTGTGCGACACCCGAGGCAAGAATATCTATCGTGTCGTTCGCCGTTTTGGCACGAACCACGACAAGTCGCAATGGCGAGATTTCACTTCTGAGATTGATTTTGATCAACTCGAAGATTTATTCGGCGAGAAAATAGAAGAAAAACAGATACTTGAGATGCCCGAAGGGTTTATCTCTTTGGCAAATAGGGGGATGCCCCCTACCGGCTTCGCCGCAATGAACTATCTCCGACAGCGCGGTATCACCAAGCAAGATATTGTTTGGTGGAAGATGGGCTACTGCACCAAGGGAGAATACGAAGGTAGAATTATAATTCCGTCGTTTGATGACGAGGGAGACTTGAGCTATTTTGTATCGCGATCTTATGATCGATCCTATTATCCTAAGTATAAGAACCCTCCGGCAAGCCGTAATATTATATTTAACGATTTGTTTGTGGATTGGACTTCGGACATTATCTTGGTCGAAGGGATTTTT
>Ga0080013_1002199_pt1 | contig 23590 bp, 24 predicted proteins | sample ETNvirenome_6_85_FD_69236 | JGI IMG/M metagenome (GOLD analysis project Ga0080013, IMG submission 69236) | Marine viral communities from the Pacific Ocean - ETNP_6_85 (SPADES assembly) (version 2) | ecosystem: Environmental > Aquatic > Marine > Oceanic | place: Pacific Ocean | collected 2013-06-19
TGCCTCAAAAATGGGAGAAATGTTCTGAACTTCCAGACAATATTATTGGGGGGAAGCGTTATGTTGCACATCCTAAGACAAGAGTTCGTATGCCATTCACACTGAAAATTCTTCAACCGGACGCCATTGAATCAATAGAATGGGTAGATAGCGGTAAAAAATTTAAGGTACTAGTTGAAAAAAGTGGAAAAAATCTTGAATATATTAAGTCGTTGCGCACAAAAACACAAGAAGAAGCGGAAAGGGAAACCCTTGAACAACTAGAACTGGAAGCAAAACGACAAAAAGAAGAGAGAAAACAAAGAGCCATAGCACACCAAAAAGAAAAGCAAAGAGCGGAAAACATTATGCTCGATTTTTGTGGCGGAGATGGCTCCATGCTTGACCGTTTACGAAATAAATCAACTAAGCCTCAATATTGTCCCCATTGCGCTGCTAAAGTATCTGTCGCTGGTGCCAAATTCTGTTCTTTCTGTAGAGGAAAAGTTGTATAAAATTATCCGAAAAATTAAAGATATAATGCCAACCATGAAGGTGTATGTTTTCCTTCTACCAAAGAACATATATATCGTTTCAACTTAAAATCTTCTATCATTCTCTGATAAAATCCCTCTAATAAGCAAGGACAACAGTTATCACAAGTATGTTTTATAAAAATGTCATCTTTAAATTTTTTTAACATGTCTCTTTTATTATAAAATAATCCCTGTTTCATCTCCTTATTAACGGCAGAAGCTCTAAAAAGTTCCTTATTGGTAAGAAACTGTCCTATATGACTCCAAACATCTTCCATTGATATAACATTATATTTTAAGGCTCTGTGGCGGATTTATTAAATAATAATTCCTTATTTTCACACGATTTCTTAAAAGGATCCAAAATATAACGTACAAAACTATTCAGTTTTTCTGGCTTAACTAATCTTTTTCTAGAACAACAACGCCAAAACCATGATTTTTTAATTTGTGCATTCTTCACTTCTGTTAAAAACATCTGATCAATCACCGAAAAGGACGATTTTAGTTGTAAAATAAATTGGATATATTTCATTTTAGTCCCATATAATTCATCAATACCCACTTCATTGTCATCAATAACAACATTTTCTTCTTTACAAGCTTTCAAATAACTTATTTTATTTTTAACATCCGTAAGTTTTGTGATTGTTTCCTTTCTTAAATTCTCTATTTTTTTAATAATAGAGAATACATTTGCATTATAAATGATAGGATAGCGATATCGTATTTTTCGGGGTACAATGAACTGGTTTGTTTCTTTGATGTCCTTAATTTTTGTTTCAATATCTACTAATCGCGTTTGAACCTCTTTACGAATATTTTTTTTAATATCTTTAGAACTTTCTTGTCCATAAAAAAGAAGTATACAGCCTGAAGAAAATTCACACATAGATTGTAATTTATCATATTGGTGTGCGGATATTTTATGGGCTTCTGCCGCCGCATCCAGTTTTAGAAAGTTAACCACGGATAATAAAAAGGCGATGACTGCGTTCACAGATGCTATGAGAGTCGCCCCCCATGTGAATTGTTCTATTGAAAGTGCCAAAACAGAAGCTAATGCGGAGAGAAAGATCGCAGGGAGCATTAGATAACTTAACCGTCTTTCACAAAAGGATGTTGCTTCCATATAAATAATTTTATGCCCTTTGACATAACTTGCCAGGATATCCATGGCAGATGAAAAATAGTCATTTTCATTATAATATATATTATCTATCTCTCGTAGAACAGATAAATAATTTTTTTTATCATATGTAATTTTTTTATTTTTTTTCCAAATACAGGATCGCGAACAATTTAATTTAGGCATTAATTTTTGATTTCCACTTATATCCGCCATTTAATTATTATATATATATATAATATAATGAGTAAGAAAGTCTTGAAGGCTACTACAGCGGCATTGGCGGCGGGGACGGGCGCCGCTCATTGGGGAGGTGCGGAAGTGCCCGACCGACGACCCGACACGTCGTATTATGGGGACAAAAGACCCACCACGTGGTCGGGCAAAGCGTGTTTTGGGTGCGAGCACGATCCGGGGTGGCCGTCCGGTCTTATGACAGAAGACTACCCGTGTGAAAACAAATTGAGAGAACTGCGAAGACTGGCACGCAGCAACAGCATCTTGCCGCATTGTGGGGTGGCGACTAGCGTGGTGAAGAAGAATGCCAATGGCTGGGATTGCGACGAGTGGACCACACCGAACGATCTGGCGGCGGCGGCGGCCGATGTGGCTGTTTGTTACAATGGAGGCAATCCCGGGGATAATGATTACGCGAAAGCCGAAGCGCAGTACGCGGCGGATGCAAAAAGAAACGCCGCGAGGAGAAAAGAAGCCTGGAAGAAGCAGAAGCAGCGTCATAAGCGTCAGCAGCATAGCAGTGCTGGAAGACGCTCCAAACCAGGTGCTTTCAATGTGATGCTGCCGTTATTGGCAGCAGCAGGGGCAGCGGCGGCTGCGGATGCGTGCGGCGGCGGAGCGCTGTCTCAAACTCCGTCGCGCTCGGGCAACGTGGCGCGGGCGGCGCGAGCATCTGCGGCGCGGCGGCGGCAGCGGCCGTCGAAGAAGAAGAAGAAGAAGACGACGACTGGTAAGCACAAGAAAAGTCACAGAGGCGGACGTAAAAGGAAAACACGTAGAAAACGTAGAACACGCAGAAAACGCAGAAAACGCAGAACACGTAGAACAAGATAAAAACCATTTAAATATTATTATATCTTATAATCATATATGAAGCAAGCAGTTCAAAACTATAGTAAAGCTTTTATTTTGCTTATATTACAATTTTATAAACTAATGATGGGAACATTTTTAATGTTATTTGTTCCCCAAAAATGCGAAGACGGACCATGTCAAATTATAGAATTGGCACAAACGCAAAATTTTTATCAAAGAATAGTTTTAGGCGTGAATTCTTTTACTTTTGTTCTCTTTCTTATAACATATGCATGGGAATTGAGACGAGAAAGGTGGCTTATGAATAATTTTAAAAAGGATGATAGTCTTGAGCCTGTAAATTTACAAAACACATTGTATCATCGTCCAGAAATAGACAGCCGTTTGCGTTCTTTGAATCTACATTATATCCATTCTCTCCGGCTTACCAGTTCCATATGTATTATCAATTTTATGAGTTCAGGTTATTTTATCTATTATCGTTATTTGGATATCTCCACCATTACCAGTTATGCCAGTTTTATTCTTTTAGTATGGATGAAACTCTATAATTCATATAATGTCGGGAAAAAATCATATAAAAAAAACATTGCTCTAAGCGCATATATTACGCAACCATTCGCTTTTAATTGCTTAGAAGATAAATATATAGACACTGAAGGACAGCCTCTAACATATGATTACCAAACTCTTCAGCAATGATCGCAGATGTAAAATTTTATATCTGGTGAAGACATCAATATTTTTTCAAAGGTAAAATCGTGAATATGTAATTTTGCTATATCCAATTTTTCCACTAATATTTGTAAATTCTCTCTTTTTAAGTACTTCACTAAATGTCCACACATCGTTTTAAATATATCATCTAATGATTCCACCTCGTCCAAATCAACTTCTCTCTTAAACCCCCAAAATAACGCATGCGAAAACTGAAATATTCTCGTATTCACCATTTTTAAATAAGTAAATGTTTACTTATTTAAATATTATTTCAAGGAATCAATCCTTTTTTTTACAATCATTGCATTTTTCATATCAACTGTTGTGGAAATTTCTTTTTTAATACTTTCCGTATTCTTCTCTCTTTCCTCATCGGTTGAACCGCCCATAATTTTATGGATCATTTGATGCCATTCTTCTGTTAGTCGTTCATCCGATAAATAATTGGGATGTAGATTTTCCCATTCTTTTAATTGTTTTATCTGTTTCACCGTCACATTTTGGATGGACTGGTTAATTTTTTTATCATCTCTCTTCCACTTGTTCTCTTCCTTTACATAGAATTGTAGTCGTTTCTTGTCACTACAATGAATGGGTCGTTCGGTGGGTTCTAAGTCTGTAAGATGTTTTACGAATATATTACTGATTCCCTTTACATAACCATTATTTTTGGTATATGTTAAATCTTCAAGAGAAATGGTGACTTGTTCGAGAAAATCCTGTAAATTCATAGCATCTTTACATTTCTCATTCAAGAACACGTTAATTGAAATTTTATTGTTGTTATTATTTCCTACTTTTGGAATCAATTCCGAATTCATCGCCAAAATCTTTTCCATTAATTCTGTTTTTCGCCGATTGTCTTCCACTAATTCCTTCATTGTTTGATAAAGTTCCGCCACTTTCATACTTTCAGAGCTTTCTAAGACCTCCACTACATTGTTGTGTTTTTGACCCATACATTTTTTTTTATGCCTTGATAATCCACTCCTAAACTTATACACATTCCCACAAACGCAGGAAAAAGAGGCGACTTTTGGCGACTTTTTGTTATCATTTGTTATCATTTTGTGTTTTGTAGTGGACAAATGCTTAGTCCAATCATATTTGCTCCTACAAGAATACACGCATTTTTCGCAACTATATTTTTTTGCGACTTTTAGGCGACTTTTTGTTATCATTGTTACCATTGAATATTATAATAAAAATCTCCTAAACTGTTTTTTCACAAAAATAAGCCCCTACATAACCTAAAAAATTTTTTTACTAAAATCTCCTCCATTCATGTAGAAGAGGGTGGCACCGTTTCGTTTTTTTCGCAGATTCTTTTTTCTGAAACGTCATTTTGGACATTTTAAAAATGTCCAAAATCACTGACCCCCCCTCCAGGGTGGCCGAAATCGGTGCCTCCTTACCACTCTTTTTTTTTTCTGTTAGCATATTAGATAATAAATATACTTTATTTTGAGTTTTCACATGCTCTCAAAAAATGATTTATGGTGTCATGATTTATTAGGATTTAAACAATTTTTATTGTAATATAATTAATGACATCACTGACGAATAATGAAGTTACTGATTTTATATCAGGTAAAAAAAAAGGTGTGCCTTTATGTTCCATTTGTACTGAAAAAAAATGCTTTATTTTCCTCGAAAATGACCAAAAATACTATTATACCAACACTTGTTCTTTGTGTTTCGACAAAATAGAACGAAAATATATAACAGATGTTGAACTTTACAAATTTTTACACCATAATGAAGCCCCTTTGTGTGTATCTTGTCATAAACAAAATTGTTTTATTAGAGTAGGCAAAAAGGGATATTTTTTTTCTAAAAAATGCTCTTCTTGTATGGGAGTAAGATTTTAGTTGTTTTTAATAAAATATGCGTAATATAATGGGTGGGTGTTTGAGTTGTTTATATCCTAGAGATCCGTCTTTATTGGCAGAATATAACCCTTTGATATTAGGAAGTAGTATGGACAATACAGAAAATTCAATATATACAGAGAGATTAATAGAATATACGGAGGAAAATGTACAGCAAAATATCGTTTCCTGTGAAAAAGTATTTAGCGACCCTTTGAATGATGTAGAGAATAAAGTAATTGAACATATTAATCATAAAATGATATGTACTTAAAAAAATATAAATTATCTTATATTTATATTTTTATTAAAGGTGTATGTTTAGGAAACATCTTAAACCGTCAACCCCCCCAAGCCCTTTTTTAGCCACGACACCAAGGTATTATTATGCTCGATAGAATCATAGTTAGCTGCCCACGGAAATACGCCACCGAATCCTTCTTCCTTCACCCATCTACCAATATCTTCATTCATTTGTTTTCCCACAAATACAACACCATCACAAACATTTTCTTTTGGGTCAATATTTGGACATAGAGCTGACAAACCTCCCCATGTTGGTTCATTATATGGTTTTAATTTTTTTGTCCGATTCATTGAAAAATAAGGAATTCCTATATGAACGCGTTTTCTATCGATCCCCCATTTATCTATAAACCACGCATCTTTTTTCCATGACCAAATATTGCCATCCTTATTCCAATGATAACTCATTGTATTGATAAAATCAAAATCTCCGCGATTTAACATGGTTGCATTTACCCAAGGAAGGACGCCTAAAATCCAATTACCTGGCGCAATACCCCAAATACTAACATCAGCCGATACTATCTTGTCTGGTCCTACTGACGTCTTAATATCTGCTAGCAACTGTGAATAATGTGTAGATTCATCAGACGTCACAATACCCACATTCATATGTTTACTATCTCCAAATTCATAATCTAACTCAATTCCGTCTGCACCACACTCACGCACAGCATCACCTATCGTATCAATATAGTTGTTTCTCAAATAAACTTTATCAGGATTCCATAGAACATCATGAATATTTTCAATACCACAACCCCATTGTACCTTTACATCATGTGAATGAGCTATTTTCAATACTCTTTGAAATGTATCATCCGTTTTATTACAATAAACCGTTCCATTCGGATGATGCGAAGGTCCCCCAAAACGTATATGAGTATAGGCGTCCCAATTTAATTTATCAATGGGGAAATGAGGATTATCTGGACTCCCTACCCACCAGCCAACTACATTCATTCCCATACAAGAAGAGATATGAACCATAAGTAGTAAAATCGTTTTTAACATTATAAATACAACATTGGTTGTGTTTATATTCATTTAACTTTTTCTTTGAAAATAGGGATGATTAATTTAATAAGTTTAATATATTCTTTACATTTATGATTATCTGTATGACATAATTTCTTACATTTTTGAGAATATATTTTTAATAATGGGCAAGGTTTTATACATTTTGTGATTTGTTCGTCAATTAAATAACAATATGTATTCATACTATTTATTTAATTATTTCTCTAAAATTGAATATTAAGAATAATATATAATTTAATTATAAATGGCTTGGTATGAAGAACAAGGGCCTAACGCTAAGTATGTTAGAGGACATATTTATATGCAACTTGCCATGCAGTATTCTTTCTCTCATAATGAAAAAAACGCCATTGAATCCATTCTTTTAAAACATATCCCCGATTCTAAAACTGATTTTGGTTCATATCGTGGTTATGCTACATTTGGTTTAGAGAAGGAAATTTGGGATGCGATCAAGGTAGATATTGATTCCCGACAATCAGCGTTGATGTTTTTAAAAGACAAATTTACCCCATATGTTGTTCATTTCTTGTATAAACCGAATGGTTATCGTATGAAAAAATGTGCGGAAACAACGCTTGTAGGCAAATAATTAACATAAAGGTTATGCGGAATTTTCATCTTCCCGATTAAACATTTTAACACATTCGAAGATTTTAGCGGCTTCGTCGAGAGAAAAGGATCCTCTGCGTTGGGCCAGACTTACAAATCCAATAATAATATTAAAAGCAGTATTTTGGTTATCTACATTCATAGTCGCAAGATTTTTAGGTGGAGGATTAACTGTGGGCGCAACGGTGGTTTGAGCCGCAACATTAACTTGGGTATTAGCTTCACTCATTATTTATATCATAATTTTCATTTTTTTAAGCCATTAATATTATTAACAATAATATTATTAATTTATTGTGATAATATTTTCATAGACCAAATAACTCCCATCAAATAAAGTGAAAATACAGGATAGACGAAAGTCTTAGGTCTCTCCTCCTTACGCATAAAATGATAAAATAGACAAGTTAAAAGAGGAATACGAATACCCGTATATACGATTTTTTGTGCTAATTTTAATATTACTAATTTTTTTTTGTGATTCCCTGTTTTGTGAAGATAGTGATAAAGAGGATAAGTTGTTAGATTGGATAATTCAGCATATAAAAAAATCTGTGCCAGTGTTCTTTTATAATCACCATAATGAAGCAAGTAAACCCCCATAAGGTGATGATATACGTATCCCCATTGTAATGGGGATTTCAAACGTTTATTACGTAGCATATTTAGTATATCAAATAAAAAATATCCAGTAGAAAAAAATTTAAGAGAATTAAAATTTGTCTTTGTTTTTAAATATCTATTACTTAGCAAAACTGACCCGGAAGCATGGAGAGCAGATATAATATTGCTAGCCATCTTTTTATTATAATGTGTGCGAAGTAATTGATGGATTATATCAAAACTACTATATTGGGCTAGTGTTTTTTCCATTATTCTTATTTAAATACATATCTTTAAGATAATTTACAATGTATCGTTATTTACGGAAGTATACAGGACCTTTAAAGGCGTGTATTTTAGATTGGTCAGGAACAACGGCTGATAAATATGTAATCGCACCTGCTGTAGTGTTTAAAGAAGTATTTGAGAAGCATGGTGTCCCTATTACAATGAAGGAAGCGCGGGAGCCAATGGGATTACGCAAAGACTTACATATAAAGGCGATTACGGAAATTCCTGAGGTGAAGGAGAGATGGAAGGAAACGCATGGTAAATATCCTACTCAGAATTGCGTAGATAAAATGTTTAAGGATTTTGTTCCTTTACAAATAGGTAATTTAGGAACTTATTCTGCATTACTCCCTGGAGTACGGGCGGCAGTTTTTCGTTTACAAAATGAATGTAACTTAAAAATTGGTGTTACAACTGGATTTACCCGTCCTATGGTAGATGTTCTTTTGATGGATGCTATTTCTCAAGGATTTAAGCCTGATTGTACGGTTGCCGGAGATGAAGTTGAAAATGGTGCTAGACCAAACCCATTTATGGTATATAAAAATTTGGATTTATTAAATGTCTCTCCAATACAATCTGTGGTAAAGGTAGATGATACGGTGGGTGGTGTTGGCGAAGGTTTAGAGGCAGGTTGTTGGACGGTTGGGGTCTCTCGTTATAGTAATTATATGGATATTGATAGTGAAGAACATGAAGCGCGATTGTCTCAGGAGGAGTTATTGGAGAGAAATAGAAAATCGAGAGAAATCTTACAAAAGACGGGAGCACATTATGTGATAGATACGATTGTTGATTTACCCGCTGTTGTTCGTGACATTAACCATAAATTGAGTATGGGATTAGGACCTCAAGATTAAGTGCGTTTAAGATTCTTTAGAAATATTTTCTAACCAATATTTATAATGTCTTGTGGAACAAGAAAAAAACGTCGCGGCGGTAGCCGCCGTCGCCGCCGTGGAGGTCGCAAAGTTGTACCTTGGGCTGGGTGGCATAATCAAGCGCCTGGAACACATCAACGCACAGTCATGTTAAAAAAATGTGGAAGAAAATGTTTTTTAGGACCCAAAAAAAGTTTTCCCATCTGTACCAAAGGAACATGTAAGAAGAATACGCGTGGTATTTATGCCGCTTATGTCCGTGCGCGCCAGTGGGGAAAAGCGCGCCGGAGTTATAAAGGCAAGACACGCCCTCGTCATTCGAGAAAGGTTTACCAAAGAATTGCTCGTAATGCGAAAAGAATGTTAAAGCGTAGAGGAGCCTTAAGAACACGCAAACGCAGACGCAGACGATAAATATAGCCCAAAATATTGGAAATGGTGAAATCACATATATCAGAATAATATTTGTGATTTAAAGGGTAAAAAAATTGGCTACTCCTCTTCGTCGTGTTTTTCTTCGTTTTCTCCGTTTTTTTCTTTTTTTACGTGTTTTTTTAACACCTGGTTTATAATTTAAAAAATAATATTCATATTCTTTGCTATTTCTTTTATTTTTCAATTGTTTGTATTTTTTAGCCTTTTCATGACGCATAGACTCAAGTGTCGGCTGTTTTCCATAACAATTTATACTAAATCTTCGTAATATTCCCCGTTGCTGAAGACGATTATATTTTTGAACTTGAAAAAGAAATTGACTCATACATAATATTCTTTGAGGGTTATAGTAGGGACGATTAGCATATAAAAATGCTAAATAAAAACTTAACATAGTATCAATAGTTGCTATACGAATATTTCTATTAAATTTACGAATAACATTATAACTATGACAGCCAAGAGGAGCATAAATAACAACAAGGATCTCATTCCCGTATTTGACTTCATATGATTCAGAAATAATCTCTCCAACGGGCTTGCGTTTTTGAATATGAATTTTTTTAAAACCAGCTTCTTCTAGTCCCTCTTTTACTATAGTAGCTGTTACCTTTGGTTCTGTAGAGAGAACATCAAAATCGGGTATTCTTAAGAGGTTTTTTTTCTTAAAAAAATGATGGTATTTTAAATACATACGATTCGCAAATCCTCCAAAGAAAATGACTCCTTGGTTAATAAGAGTATCCCGAACAGTATAAAATAATTTTTTTTCTTTAAATGTTCCAGGGTCATCAAACATCCTTTGAACTTCGATTGTGTCACATTGATGTCCGCGCAAAGGATAAACTTTGTTTAATAATATTAAACGTTTTAAAACCTTCTCCCATCGGCTTGTATCTCCTTGAGGACGTGATAACTCGAGATACATCGCCATACGAAGATAATCGGGTGGAGCATATTTAATTCCATTTCTCTCCTTTGCTTTTTTTAACAAAACATGGTATAAATCCTTTGGAATAGAAGTGATATCTGCGATGGGAATAAAATTAACAAAAACTTTAAATGTACCTGGATGAACGCCCGATTTAGCCTCTACATCTGTGAATCCTTCCTTGACATAAATATCAGCTAAATCCTTCGCATCTTTTAATGCTTGTGGTGAGAAAAAATCATAGTCTGGTAATTCGATTTGTTTATTATAAAATTGTTGATCTTCCGGCAAAATATTGTTAATAGCAGTACCACCATAACAAATTCTTTTTTTTGTTCTTAAAAATTTTTCTACAATCTCAATAATTTCTTTTACTTCAGGGCTATGAAGCATTTTTTTGCCAGCCCGAGATTGAACCTTATCCACAGCAGTTCGTAATATTGCTAATTCACAATCGGCAAAACTAAGTTTTTTTTTTCCTTTTATACATTCGATGGGTACATACTTCATACTTAATATAATTAAATATAAAATTTAAATATTTCCTTGGAATTGTGGCAATGAAATAGTACGAGGCGCATATGATAATTGGGGATCTTGTGGTGGAGGTTTTGTAAATGTCACTGGAATATAACGCATTGATTTTGGTTTCAATACAAATGCACTATTCGCAAAAAATTTCAAATAATAGTTTAAATTTGTATCTAGGTTTTGATAGCTCATACATGTCATTTGGCACCCATATTTCTGTTGTAATGCGGCATTTTGATTATTATTTAATACACTAAGATCAGGTAAAACAATAGACATTTGTTTTTTGTTGTATTCAAGTAGAGCAGTCATATCTGTGGTATATTCAACATTATAACTAGTAAGCCCTCGTAAAAATTGAGAATTACTTGTTAAATTAATCAATTCTTCTAAAGGGGTTTTTCTAAAATTATTATTTTGATTATCACAAATTATCATAACCTTATTTTGGAAAACCAATAATGGGTGTTGGGTAATATTCTCTCCATGTGATTCATAAGCATATTCAGGGTTTATCTGAGATAGTAAATTATCAAAAGTATTCGATAAGGTATTGGCTAATTCTGTGTATACTTCTGGTAGGTTGGATTTTACTCTTAAATGTATAAATAAAGGATCATGAGGATTGGGCGCTCCTGCACTAAAAGCGTAACGATTAATGGTATCAAAAACTTGCGCAATTGGAAGTGAATTATATGTTCCTTTAAAATGATAATTTTCTTTACCGCTAGCTGCCACAACCACTTTTTTATCCCACGAATAAATTTCAAAATCCAATAATCTACATCCTCTTTTAATAACATTGGTAAGACCTTCTAAGGAAACATAACTATTTATAAAATCGCCTACACAGCAAGAATTATAACTGCTAGCAATATAATAGTCACGCAATCTGTACTGGAATTGCGCATCTGTTCCATTAATTCCAGACATCGTAATAGGAATAGTTTCCAAACTATTCTCCATTTTATTTAAATTAGTCTTCATTTTTGTTATTTGAATTCGATAATATCCATAGACAATAAAAGAAATAAGGATAGCAGATATCCATAAAAATATAGTTAATCCGGTCATTTGTATATATATATATATATTTTACTAGATTTAAAATTCTAAAGGAATTAATTAGTATTTAAAATAATTTTATATTGATAGTTTAAATGGCCGGTGGCTTAATGAATTTAGTATCTGAAGGAACTGAAAATATTATATTAAATGGAAACCCCAAAAAAACATTTTTTAAAGCAACCTATAATAAATATACAAATTTTGGAATGCAAAAATTTCGTCTGGATTATAATGGTCAAAGAAAGTTACAATATGACCAAGATACTGAAATGATTTTTAAGGTGCCAAGATATGGGGATTTGTTATTTGATACTTATGTAGTAGTAGATTTACCAAATATTTGGAGTCCTTTATATTGGAATACAGATGTTTCAGGAAATTGGGCTGAATTTCAATTTCGTTGGATTGATAATTTAGGTGCGGAAATGATCCGTGAAGTGTCAGTGTATAGTGGGGGAACTACATTAGCTCAGTATCCGGGAGAATGGTTATATGATGTTAAGGAAAGGGATTATAATAATGCAAAAAGTGATTTATGGGATAAAATGATTGGAAATGTACCAGAATTAAATGATCCGGCAAATGTTGATGGACTTATCAATATATATCCAAATGCGCTTAATGATGGCAGTTGTAACCAGATTGAACCTTCGATACGTGGGAGACAATTATATATTCCTTTGGGGGCTTGGTTTTGTGGATCTGGAAAGTTGGCCCTACCATTAGTTAGCATTCAATATCAAGAAGTGTATATCAAGGTCACATTTAGACCTATATGTGATTTGTTTAGAATTAGAGATGTTACAGATGTTACAAATGGGTTCCCTTATATTTCGCCTCGATTAAGCACTGAATTTAATAATATATGGCGTTTTTTAAATCCTACACGATTTTCGGTAGCAGACGCAAGTCAAAATTTCTATCCAAACCGTACCCAAGACTGGAATGCTGATATTCATTTATTGGCTAATTATGTCTTTCTCTCAGATGATGAAAGGCGTATGTTCGCGCAAGAAGATCAAAAATATCTTATTAAAGAAACCCATGCTTATGATTATTTAAATGTTACAGGATCGTCAACTGTAGAACTCAAAAGCCGTGATATGGTGGCAAGTTATATGTGGCGATTTCGGCGAAGTGATGCTAATTTACGTAATGAATGGACAAATTATAGCAATTGGGCTTATGAATCTCAATTACCTGTGCCTCCAGATAATAGTGGGGCGAATGTTGGCGCTGTTGGAACTATTTCGCCTTGGATATTTTATTATAAATGTTTACATACCGAAAATATCAAAAATATTCTTGTAGATTTAGCTATTCTTATGGATGGTAAGTATCGTGAAGATGTATTTCCATCAGGATTATGGAATTATGTCGAAAAATATTTACGTACTACAGGAAATGCAAAAGACGGTTTATATTGTTATAATTTCTGTCTAAATAGTAATCAGCGAGAATACCAACCTTCAGGTGCAATGAATGTAAACAAATTTAATAAAATTAAATTTGAATTTAATACAATAGAACCCCCTTTAAATCCAACTATTCCTTATGAAGTTATTTGTGATCCCTCTGGTGCAATTATTGGTGTGCGAAAGAATGTATGGCAACTTAATGATTATAATTTTGATCTAAGAATATTTGAAGAGCGGTATAATGTCTTGGTCATTACTGGCGGACAAATTGGACTTATGTATGCACGGTAAATATATAAATTGAAATAAATACTATATATTTAATCACTATAAAGATGGCGAATATTCCTGTAGATGTAGTCAATCATATTCTTTCATTCTTACCTGTTAAAGATAAGTATTATGATTCATGTATGGATCAAATTGTATATTTAGCCAGCCTCTATAATGAAAATTGTGACCGCCAGCATAAACCTACACGAAACTATTATCGAAAAATGCTTTGCTCTTCTTTTATTTTACATGAAGCACGACAAAAACATGCTGTTCACACATATATGCTTAAAAGGTAATTTGATCAAGGGTGTCTTCCGGTAATTTTGGATTTCTTGGTGGATGTGGACCCATGGGGGCAGCGAAACTATCTGAATAGGGGATCGGAGTTAATAAATCAAAGCGAATATGTTCCCCTGGATAATGGTGTATTTTTTGTTTGTATGAATCGCTAAATTCAGCATATGCTTTACCGTTATCCGCATCATTTTTGTTGTTTCCTTCGGGTAAAATAATAAAAACATCTGTCCCTTCTACGTTAATTTGTTTAGAATCTACTTTTTTATTTTCTTTTTTATTATGTTTTTTATTATTCTTTGAAGGATGTTGTAATCCTTCTTTGACTTTTCTTGAAAATAAAAAAATGATTAATATCCCTAATCCTATCGCTAAACAGGTTGCAAGCATATATAATGTTATATTATTATTTTTCTACCTTGATATAATCATTGGCATTAAACGCTACAGGTCCAAAGTCGGTTGAGGATGAAGGGGGAGAAGTTGTTGACGCTGGATCATCAGGATTAACAGGACCAGTGAAATGGGAGCTTGCTTTTGAATATGCGGAAAAGAGATTATTTGTCCTACGATCAATAGGATTTTCCGGAACCCCCCATTTATTATAGTAAGCATGTGTGTAAATATCACTATTGGAATCAGATTTCTTATTTTTTTGTAAAGCCCGTCCATTTTCAAAGATGATCACGGTAGTTCCAGGAAATAAAACAGAACCATCCTTTAATTGACGTTTTGTCAGGTCTTGTCCGCTAATGTCTAGATTATCTTTCTGTTCCTTTTCCTTTTTCTCCAAGAATGCCAAAAATAATAATTCTTCTAATTTTTTTTCCGCATCACTTTTCGTTTTTGGAGGGATTTTTGAAGGATCATCAGAACACATATTATTTTCCCATATACATGTATCTAATTGATTACAATCCGCTTCATTCTCTGTTAGTAAACAAGAACTCATAGGTATTTTAACATGATCACAATTATCACAATCACTATCATAAAGACAAAAGGCTTTGTCTTGGATATTAATATTAGACCAGCATGATGAGGGACAATCTTTATATTCTTGTCCATTTGGTGAAGTTCGTGTCGTACACTTATCCGTATTATTTATGTCCGGTGCACACCCTTTTGGACAATTAGTTGGGACAATCGGTTCATTATTCGTTACATTATTTGTTAATCCCTCTCTAGAAGTGCCACAAATTGTTAACAGTCCTACTAATAATATTATTATTCCTATAAACATATAATACTTCATTATAGTATGTTTATAGATTAAAAAATGTCTAAAGTTGTTAATAAATAGGCCACGTTTGAATTTTGGGCATTCTACCACTCGGTTTGAGGACACAACATTCAGCATCTCTACATTTAGGTCCTCCACAAGTAACATCGGCAGCATTAGATATTAATGTTTTAATCGTGTAATAAGTTGATTCACATGTATGCGTTGAACATTTTGGATTATCGCCACAACACTCTTTATTCGTACAATCTAAACCTTTACAAACGTGTTGAGAAGCATTTTTTTTCAAGGATTGCCCACTATGACATTCTCCATAAGAACTACATCTCTGATTTGGTATACAACAGTCGTCAGTATTACAAGGGATCCCAATACAAGTAATATCATCCAGACCCGTTTTACCAGTGTATCCACTTCCACACGTAAAAGAAGAACAAGTTGGATTAGGTATACAACACTCGTCACTCGTACATGCTGTGTCGTTACATATTTTGTTCGGATTTCTAGGAGTATGCTTTTTATCACACGTCAAAGACACACATTTTGGATTACTGGTACAGCACTCTTCTTCCGTACATGGAATAGACTGACAAACAGATGACGGCGACATAACGTGTTTTCCATGTCCGCATGTTGTAAAACTACTACAAGTTGGGTTTGCGGAACAACACTCGTCAGTCGTACATGTTGTCTCGCTACAAACCTTTTCTGGATTCGCAACATGCGTTCCTGCATCACAATCTTTAACAGAAGAACATTTTGGATTGGAAATACAACATTCTTCAGTAGTACAAGTAGCAGCATCACAAGTATATTGCGAGGGTCCTACATGTGTTCCTGAGGGACAATCTTTGAATAGACTACAAGTAGGATTAGAAGTACAACATTTCTCATCCGTACAATCACTATCAGCACAATAAGTTTGAGGGTTTAATATATGAGATTTAAGAGCGCAAGTATGTGAGCTACATTGGGCTTCATCGGCACAACAACCATCATCAGCCGTACATGTTGTACTGGCACATGTTTTGTCTGGAGATACTATATAGGTTCCTGTCTTACATTTATAAGAACTACACTTTACATTTGGGGGTTTTCTTGGGAGCATACATTTTAGTTTTGGTGCCCCTGGCATACCTTTTGGATTAAAACAAGATGAGGGAGGGCAGATAAAACCCAACTTTTGCCACGTGGGGTTGTTGTCGTGCGAGGCCCAGCCATCACCTAGACCTGTGTACTGCCCGTGTGCTGCATGTGCTCCCGCTCCTCCTGATAACCAACCAGAGCCTGGAAGATTAGAACAAGAATACGTATGTATTTTTTCTTCAGTAGTATCATCTAGAACCGCATTCCTACGCATATTACAAGTATTTTTATTCTTGTTATTCAATCCCGCTGCGTTATAACAGTTCTCGGTAGGGCAGTGTCCGGCCACCCACCCATCACCTGCACCTGTATAGTGTGAATGGGATTCATTCCAGTAACCGTAAGTCCATTTTGGGCCTATATTCAAACAATTAGCATCGTCGTTGTTTTGGTTGTCGCCTGGAATTCCTGGTGCCAGACGAAGTCCTTCTCTTACCACTGTATAATGAGCACCTTTATATGCTAAATATATTAATATGATAATGATAAGTACAAATATAACTCCTTCAGGTGAAATCATATAATATATTATAATTATATAATTTTCTAAACATTATTTTGGTAAATAGGCCATACTTTGATTTGAGGAAGTTTGCCTGAAGGATTTTTGTTACAACATTCGGCATCTGAACATTTTGGACCACCACAAACTATTTTTTCTGGATTGGAAACTAAGGTGCTAGTAGTATAATAAGAAGATTCACACTCATGATTTACACACGTGGGATTATTGCTACAACATTCTTCATTCGTACATTTTAAATCTTTACAAGCCCCTAATATTTTATTTTTAGACTGTCCAGCACGACATTCATAAGAAGAGCACTGTTGATTTTTTAAACAACAATCTTTTTCCGTACATGGTGTTTCACTACAAGTAATGCCCCCAGGATTTGATTTTGTAGTATACCCAGTTCCACAATAAAAACTAGAACACACAGGATTTTTTTTACAACATTCGTTTGAGGTACATTCTTCCTTATTACAAAGCTTATCTTTATTCGTCAGTGTATAATTATCCTCACACCAAAATGTGGAGCATCTTTCATTATTCACACAACATTGATCTACTGTACACTTATTATCCGTACATGGTTCATCACTAGAATAACGTCCTTTGTGTTTTCCCACAGGGCAAGTAAATGAATCACAATTATCATTATTTATACAACATAACTCATCAGAACATTTTCCATCAGGGCACACAACGGAGGGGTCTTTGACATGTTGTAAATGAGATAAAGAACATTGATATGATTGACAGGTGGGATCTGGAACACAACATTCTTGGGCAACGCATTTAGCATCTTTACATGTATGATCTGGAAATTTAATGTATTCATTATCCTTACAAGTATATTCTCTATCATCAAATTGACCGCATTTTGCATTACTTTCACAACATTGTTCGTCCGAACATGTATTATGTGAACATACTAAACCCGCGTCTTTAACATGACGTCCCGGTAGACAGTCTTCAAAACTAGAACATTTGATATTAGCAATACAACACGATTTATCATTACATATACCATTGGTACAAAAAACGCTATCATCAGGTTTATGTTGCTGATCTGGATTTTTACAATGGTATTTTTCACACGTGGGTTCTTGTTCACAGCATTCACTTGATGTACATTTTTCCCCTAAACAAATATGTGCTTTATTTGCTGGCGAAACATACTGATTAATTGCACAGGTAAAATCAATTCCTTCACTATCTCCACACTTAGGATTATTTTCACAACATTGTGCATCTGTACATTGATTATTGTTACATGGTAAATCCGTATTTTTGCTAGAAAGATGTCTATTTAGACCACAATTATCTTTAAAAGTACTGCATTTTTTATTATCTACACAGCATTTTGAATCATCACAATGCCCCCCTACACAATATTTCGCAGGATCTCCAATATGTTGGAGTGCGGTATTACAATTTTTATAACTATTACACGTAGGATCATCTATACAACAATCGGAAGACGCACATTTTTCATTATCACAAACAATATCAGCATTTCCGGAAGGATAATATTTATTTGTAGGACAAGAAGGTGGGTTTTCACCACAGGTATCATTTTGTTTACAGCAAGTATTATTATCACAATTAGCGCCACAAGGTATATTTTTTTTTGTAGGATCGGGGTGATATTTGGTATCGCAAGTGAACGTATTTGCGGCACATGTATCTTGAGAACAACATTTATCATCCGTACAAATATTCTTTGGACAAGAAGTTCCATCTTTGCTATTATCTCGATGCCAGCCAGTATTAGTACACTGATAGTTATCCTCAGCACACGTAATATCACAACAGGTAGAATCGTCACAAGTTCCCGAAGTACATGTTATATCCCCATCTTTTGGTGTTTTTGTTCCACAGGGATGAGAACTACATTTGGGACATGGGACTGGTGTAGCTTTCCAAACATTTCTGTGAGCGTTAATCTTCGGGTAACATTCTTTAAAGCCGTCGCCATAACCATGTGTCCATGCATGGTCCACATATAGACATCCTGGTGTGTTGTCACACTTTTTTTTGAGCTCTTCCAGAGATTTAGTCTCCACCCAAAATGGTGTGTTTTGAGGATGACCGTCACAGCCATATCCTTTATGGATTTCAGTATATTCTCTTTTTGTACCAGGTCCACATACTAATCCTTCTTTTACACCCTTATAAGTAAAATAAATACATATAATGAATATTGCTCCTAAAATAACCCCATATTTGAAAGAAATCATATACTATATAATATGTATATTATTTCTTAAGAGTTATCATAAAGCGGCCATACGTTAATTTTTGGTAGTTTATTGGTAGGTGTACTATTACAACATTCTGACTCTTTACATTTAAGTTCACCACAAACAATGCCCTCCGCGTGAGGAACCAATGTCCTTGTAGTATAATAAGATGATTCACAGTTATATGTTGAGCAAGTAGGATTATTCGTACAACATTCCTCGTCCGTACACTTAATACCCTCACATACTATGTTATCTTCTTTTTTCGTTTGTCCAGCACGACAGTTATAGGTAGAACATTTTTGGTTTTTTAAGCAACAATCGCCTTTTGTACATTGTAAATGTTCACAAATAATTTCTGCGGGACTGGATCTCATTGTATATCCTGCTTCACAAGAGAAACTAGAACATGTTTGATTGGGTTCACAGCATTCTTTCGCCGTACATTCTTTATGCTTACATATTGTACTTATATTCGTAAGCGTATAGTTTTCATCACACCATGACGTGGCACAGCGTTGATTAGGAATACAACATTGATCTTCCGTACATATATTATCCGTACAACGTTCATCTTCAGCAATCCCATGCTTTCCTTCCGGGCAAGTAAATGAATTACACTTATCATTATCCACACAGCATAATTCATCCGTACAATTTCCATCAGGGCATAGAATAGAAGGATCTTTTATATGTTGGAGATGTCCTACTGAACAAGTATAAGACCCACAAGTAGGATCAGCTACGCAACACTCTTGGGGAGTACATTTTGCTTCCTTACAAGTATGATTCGGAAGTTTAATATATTCGTTCCCTTCACAAGTAAATCCGCTATCATCAAATTGTCCGCATTTTGCATTTGCTTCACAACATTGTTCATCAGAACATATATTACTATAGCATGAAATATCCTCTTCTTTAAGATGATGTCCGGGATTGCAGTTTTTAAATGTTGAACATTTTATATTAGGGATACAACACGTTTTATCATCACAAATACCATTTGGGCAAGGAATAGTATTATCCGGTATATGTTCTGTATCGGGATGAGAACATTGATAGGTGGAGCACGTGGGTTCGGGAATACAGCACTCTCCTGCCGTACATTTCTCGCCTATACAAGTATATGCTTTCTTTGCCAATGAAACATATTGACTGCTAGGACAAGAATAGTCAGTGTCATCGCCACATTTAGGATTGTCCGAACAGCATTGCTTGTCCGTACAAATATTATTATTACATGCAGTATCTTGTTTATTAGGGTCAACATGTCTTTTTAGATTGCACTTTTTAAAACCGCCGCATTTCTTATTATCTACACAACAACTTTCATCACAAGTCCCACCACCACAAGGTTGACTAGGGTTTTCCACATGTTGTTTTGCTGTATTACAATCATGATAACTACTACAGGTAGGGTTATCTAAACAACAATCAGAGGATATACACTCTGCGTTCGCACAAACAACGGCAGAATTATCATTAGAATAATATTGATTTTGAGGACACGTGGGAGGGTCAACGCCACAAGTATTATTTAATTTACAACATGTGTCACTATCACAATCATCACCACAAACATAATCCTGTTTTGCGGGGTCAAGATGATATTGTGGCTCACATGTAAATATTCCCGCTGAATTTGCTATTACACATGTATCTTTGGAGCAGCATTGTGCATCATCACAAATACTTTTCTTACAAGGAGTCGTGGTTTTATCAGGATCCAATTCGTATCCTAATTGTGTACATTTCTTGTAAGTGGAACAAGTTTTATTAGGAACACAACATTTGCTTAGGCACTCACTATCATCCCAATTACTTCCACACTGTATGCTTGATGGGTTATCAATCATGTGTTGTGTGTCTGATGGGCACTGAGAAGACCATGCGGAACTTCCTGGTACAGAAGAATTAGCCTCACAATATACATTTCCTGTAGGACACGGTTCGGTAGGTGGTGATAAGTGAAGGTCTGTAAACTTACGTCCATCCGCACTCTTTTTAAAATTAAAATGTTTGATATTGCCTATACCACTCGCCCATTGACATTTCATTTGTCCATACATTAAAGGGCGGGCTCCTGCGGGTGCTGCCTGCCCACCTTCATCCTCACACCGAATGTCCGGGATCGTAATAGTTTTTGGTATATACCAACAGTTACCGGTTTGAGGATATTTTAACCACATCGAACAATTAATGTCTGCCGTACATCCGGCTCTACATTCTTCCTCTGTGATGGGTCCCTTTTTTGTTGGTTGTCCCACATATTTATTTTTTCCACGGGTTATGTTTCCAATACCCCAATATTCTTTTTTTCCTGGAGGACATGGCTGAATATAGGGTCCAGAACCAATGGGCATAGTTTCCCCGGTGCTGGCTGGCGGCGGTGGCGGCGGCGCAGGCGCCGCCGGCGGCGGCGGCGCAGGCGGCGGCGGCGGAGCTTCCACTGGAAGCATACATTTCCATGATGAATCACCAGGCGGGGGGGATCCTGTGGGACTAAAACACGACGGTGCGCCGCTTTGCTGACAGGGATAGTGTTGTACCGCCCTGGGGCACCCCGGAAGCGCCGTCGCGGCGGCAGCACATCTGGTCCAGCCAGTTCCAGCACCGGTATATGCTGTTCCATATCCCGGCGCCGGCGCGGAAGGGTTGTAGCCATTACCAACACCAAGGGCGAAGGCGGCGGCGGCGGTGCGGGGGGCTGTCGACCCGCCATCCCGGTACTGCCCCGGGGATGCTGCGGAGTAACCCGGTGCTACTATTGTCCACACCCCACATTGCATAACGTCGCCCGCCGCACTCGTGACACACTCTTTCCCGCCCGGAAGATTGGCACATGATGCGAGTCCTTCTTTTATACCATCATAACTCATATAAGCAAAATAAATACATATTAATAATATTGCTCCTAAAATAACCCCATATTTGAAAGAAATCATATACTATATAATAGGTATATTATTTCTATGAAGAATTATCATAAAGAGGCCATACATTAATTTTGGGAAGTTTTCCTGAAGATGAAATATCGCAACATTCACTCTCCGTACATTCGAGTCCATTACAAATAACATTATCAGCATCTTGGACCAATGTTCTTGTTTTATAATAGGATGATTCACAAGTATAACTGGAACATCGTGGGTTATCCACACAACATTCTTCATTCGTACATTTAATTTTATTACAGGATCCCTTCCCTTTTCTTTTACTTTGTCCTGCCTTACAATTATAGGAACTACATGTTTGATTTTGCATACAACAATCTTTCTTTGTACAAGTCAAGGATGCACAGGTAATATCATCGGAGTTTGATTTCATAGTATAGCCTAGACCGCAGGAGAATCCGGAACATTTTGGGTGAGGCTCACAACACTCTTCATCCGTACATTCCCGTTGACTACATAATTGACTTAGATTTATCGGTGTTGTATACCTTGTATCACAAGCATATGTCACACATCTTTGATTATTCATACAGCATTGGTCGGCGGTACAAATATTATTTAAGCAACGTGCGCCTGTGCTTCCTTCCCCACCCTTACGTGCTTGTCGGGTTGGTCCATCCTCATCATCGTCGTCAGTGCCACCGCCAGCCGCTACTGCCTCTGATGCACTTGGAACCCCGGCAATAGAATGTTCTCCCGTCGGACAAGTAAAGGATGAACATCTTATATTATCCTCACAACAAATAGCATCTGAGCATTCACCATTAGGACACGAGATTGAAGGATCCGCTATGTGTTGAAGAGGAGAAGAACAATTATAGGAACTACAAGTAGGATCGGCAGCACAGCAGTCATCACGCGTACAATTTTGACCGGGGCACGTTTTATCAGGATTTGGGATATATTCGCCAGTTAAACAAGTATATAAACGATCGTCAAATTGTCCACATTTTGGATTTTGGATACAACATTGTTCATCCGAGCAAGAATTATTATCACAAGGGAGTTTTTTTCTTTCCTCAGGAACATGTTTTCCCGCATCACAACTTCCTACAAAACTCCCACATTGATCATTTGCTAAACAACAAATTTCTTTAGTACAAGATCCATTTTGACAAGGTCTAGACATATCTCCCACATGTTCAACGCTGGTATCACATCCACTATATGTTCCACAGGTAGGATCAGCAGCACAACAATCATTAGGAGTACAAGGCGCATTTAGACATTGTTTATCCTTATACGGCGTGTAAGAGTTGGTAGGGCAAGAATAGCCGCCATCTTTACAATACGGATTGTCTACACAGCACCAGCTATCCGAACATCCTTCATCAGGACAATACTTATCTTTGTCATCAACATGTCTTTTACCAATACATTGTCCCTCAAAAGACTTACATTGAAGATCAGCGATACAACAATTAGTATTATTACAATCAGGACCACATGCTGTATTTTTCTTTTTAGGATCTAAATAATAATTGTAATTACAACTAAATTGATTATTGGTTTTCATCTCATCAC
>Ga0080013_1002200_pt1 | contig 23585 bp, 32 predicted proteins | sample ETNvirenome_6_85_FD_69236 | JGI IMG/M metagenome (GOLD analysis project Ga0080013, IMG submission 69236) | Marine viral communities from the Pacific Ocean - ETNP_6_85 (SPADES assembly) (version 2) | ecosystem: Environmental > Aquatic > Marine > Oceanic | place: Pacific Ocean | collected 2013-06-19
TGAGAAGAGAGAAACTAATAAGACTGTTGCAGAAGCCCAAGCCTCTGCTTCTGAAACTATAGCTGAGTTTGAAACAAGGCCGCTAACCATCTCTGAGATGAAGGCTCAGATGCGTGTTAGAGGTAATAAGATAGGAGATGCTGATAGGATAGGAGCATCAGAAGCGAAGGCAGAGTATTTAGATACAGTTAGGAAGGGTATTAACGAGATAGATAGCGCTAGAGTTGCAGCAGCTACAGCCGAAAAAGCTAAGGCTGCTACCGCACCTAAAGCTGCCCCTGCTACTGAAAAGAAACCTGATGACAAGCCTACTGCTCCCGTTACCGAAGGTACAGAATATGGGGCTGATCCATCTGTACTAGCAGACGAAGCTCCACAAGGAGAAGCATTTCAAGACCCATCAGTTCTAGCAGATGCTGCGCCACCTGTAATTAGCAGCCCAAGAGACGCTATAGACTCTGTAAAGGATGGCAAGCTGGAGCCTGATCAAGCTATAGATGCTTTAGCTGAGGCAATGAACACTGATAGAGATGCTGCGGAATCTGCTTTTGTAGACGAAGCTACGCAAGAAGATAATCAGGCAATGGTTGAGGCTGGTGAGAAGCGCGGTTCAGTTCCTCCAGGAACTACTGCTGCAGTGAAAGACGAGGCAAAAAGAGTGGCTGCAACTCAGGATGCCAAGCCTAAAGGAAAGGCTGGCGATGCTGTTAAGGCGGGAGTTGTTGCTCAACCAGACGCACGAAAGAAAAAGAAGTCTGATAAAAAGGGTCAGTCTACCTTCAGGCAGTTCAGAAGGAGTAGGGATGGTAAATCGTGGACTGCAAGAATTGCAGGTGCCCCTGCTAAAATAACTATGGACGAGGTGGGTGAGTACCACACCACGTATGACAAGATAAGCAATCCAGTACCTTTTACTACTTTACCTGCTGCTAAGATTAGCTTATTAAAGACTCATGGAACCCCTCAAGAACAGAAAAAAATTCGAGGAAGGGAGCCTGCAGCAGTAGCTAAAACCAAGACTACTACTGTAGAGACTGAACCTAAAAAACAAAAGTGGGCTGAGGATACTGATAACTCAGCTGGTGTTCCGGTTAGAATAGACTACGATCCAACTCTAGATAAAGAGAAGCCTCACATTGTGATGGTTAGAGGAGAGCCTTATAAGAGGTATGCCAAGAGAGATAGGGCGCGTTATGTTGCTAACAGGGTAACTGATGCAGATGTTGAGAAGGCCCTACTAGCTATACAGAAGCAAAGATTAAAAGAGCAAGAGGGCGGTGAACGAGTTGCAGCTAGAGTTGCAGCAGCCACAGAAAGAGGGATTGCCAGTCAGCCAGATAGGGCTGGTGTTGTGATAAGACCTCCAAGGATGGTGCTCGCTGGAATGCCTCTCCCAACTCTTAATGAAAAGAAAAAGATTAAAAATCCTAATGTAAAAATAGACAGTGAACTAGAAAGAGAAGTAATAGAAGAGGCCACTGATCTTGGTGGAAATTCTATTACGGTATCTTATGAAGAGCGCGATCTTACAAGTCCGGATGCTCAGAAAAGTACTAGCTTTAGAAAGAGCGAAGTAAGCATTGCAAGGTTCAACACGTTTACTCCATTCATGGTTTCGACAAAAGAAGAAGCGCAGGCTATCAGCTCATCTATATATGCTAACCCAGAAATCTTCCACGTATTTTTAGGTAATGAAATTTCTACTCGCGCTGGCCTTGACCCCAAGATAGTTAGCATGGGCGTTATCAATGACCAAGAAGCATTAAAAATGCAGCAGTCTTATCAGCGTAGGGTAGACAAACTTCTAAGTGGGGAGACAGCTAGGAAAAGACTTACCGATGAACAGAAGGATGATATAGCAAAGTGGCGCAAGAAGATAAAAGACCTCAACACTAATGATGGAAGGAACTATAAATCTACTGTAGTACCAGGTGCAACCCAGGCTGACTTTGACGAGAGCCTCCAAAGATGGGTAGATTTTTTAGATGACAAAGGAAAGGACACTGGCCCTATCAGAGACTTCCTAGATACTAAAAAAAAAGTAGATGAAGAAGTAGCGGTCGCTGTAGTTGAAGATCAAAATCCAGATGATACGCTTTACCATATAACTAGAACTGAAGATGTAGAATCTATTATAGAGGATGGTATACAAAGGTTTGGCGGTGCTCGTGCAGCAACCAATTGGCTAGATGATAGTGGCGCAAGAATGGGAAAGGGGGAAGTATACTCTTTTGATAATAGGGATGAGGCTCTTAAATGGGCGCAGAAGATGGAATGGGAGGTGTATGACTCTCACGACACAGGTAAAATATCTATTGTGTCCCATAGGAGAGGAGAAGATTGGGGCGTAGATGAGAATGTGGGCACAGAGGAACCCCAAGGTCTTTTTAGAGAAGAAGGTGTTGACCCAGAAGATATAATAGAGGCTGAGGTTTTTGTTTTTGGTAATATGGGTGGCAAGTTTCAAGCTGTTGCTGGCGCAACCTTTAAGACTGAAAGAACAATTACACCTGGGAAAGCTGTATCTGTAGAGATCAGGGATAATATAGATTTATTTTTTGAAGCTCTAGCCGAAGACCCAGAGAGCATCTCTACAGAATTTATGGAAGAGATGGTAGATGTTTATACAGATGGAGGCAAGGATGCTGACTATCTTATGGATAAAAATGGTGAATTTAAGTCGGAGTTTGGTAGGGAAGGTTTAGAGCAAACTCCAGACGGTGACTGGATACTAAAGGTTAGCCCAGAACTTCAATACAGATGGGAGTTTGATCAAGGTCCTGTGTTAATGGAGGATACTCCATCAGAAGTAGCTTATAATAATCCTGCTGAGTTTTTATATCACGTAACCCCAACAGCATTTGTAGCTAAGATTAAAAAAGAAGGGATAAAATCTTCTAGAGATAGAGGTGGACTAGAATACGCTCCAGGTGTTGCTGATTCTATTCATGTGGCTGACAACATACAAGATGCAAGATCGTTTGCCAAGTTTCTTAATTCTGGTATAGGTAAGTCTGGAGCTAGCTGGAAGGCTGATGAGATTGGGGCTGTATCTATAATAAAAGTAACCAATGATGGAAGCCAGTTGTATCTTGACCCCAATAGGGGGAAGACCCGAGAAGATAAGAAGTGGTTAATTAGAAAAGAAAGTATATCTCCTAATGATATAGTTAGTGTAGAGCCATACAACGCTTCTACAACAACTGCGAAAAGTGCAGCCATCTCCTTAAACGAGCAAGCCAAACAGGCGTGGTATTCCGCTCTTGATGAAGCCGGAGTAACTGAAATTCGTGATGAATCGTTAGATGTATTAGACGATGAAGGAAATATATTATTTGAGGGGTATCGTAACGAATACAATAAAGAGACAGAAAAAGAACTGTCTGAGGCAGAGTTTGATAGGTTGTTTGGATACAGTATTGCTGAAGAACAGTCTGCTCTAGACCGTCAGTATGCAAAAGAGAGAGCCGATAGAAAAAAAGGGAAGTCTACAGATAAGGTAAGCGTTGATTCTATTCTAGCTAATGAGAATCCAGCTGACCTGCACAGTAAGTTAACCACCCCACCATCACAAAACGGCTATTCAGTCGATGAAGTTAAAAGTCTAGCAGCTAATATTAAAGCTTTAAATCCCGACTTTAACTATAACCCCAAAGGAAAGAAAGAAGATATTGCCGCTTCCATAATGGAGTGGTACGTCTCTCCTATGGAGGATGCATACACAAAAAATGATCTGACTGAAACGAAAGAGAACGATGATGTTGTAGAGAGCAGGCGTCTTAACAAGGCAACAACATTCCATTCTCCTGGGCAGGCAGAGAAGTTAGTTAGGTCTCAGGTTAGAAGTATCTTTGGGGATAAGGGAGCAAGACGACTAGAAGAGATAGGGTTTATAAACTTCATAGACAGAAACAAAGCAAAGGATATGGGTGCGTCTGATACTGCACAGGCTTTTGTTTCTAGAGGCAATGGAACTATCTATTTTATACGAGATAAAATATCTTCTGACATGACTGCCAAAGATGTAAGGGGGTTGTTATTCCATGAGGTAGGGGTACACTTTGGTAGAGATGTATTCAGCGGTAGCGAATGGAACTCAGTTCTAGATGAGCTTTATAAGTTAGGGCAGAATGGGGACGACATAGTTAATACAGCTGTTGCTAGGGTAATGCGTAACTATGGGTATAAGAAAGCTGATACTGGCAGACCGTTTGACCCAGCAGCCAAGCATATTAATTTCCACGTTAGGCGTGAGTTCTGGGAAGAGGTTCTTGCTCATGTAGTAGAGATCAAGCAACCAGCCTTAGACTCTCCTTCTAGAAAAGGATTACTAGATAAGATAAAGAATGCATTTAAAACATTTTTCAATAAGGTATTTGGAACTGATATGAATGTTTCAAATGTAACTCTTGATGATATTGTAAATCTTATTGGTTATTCTACTTGGCACTCTGGTATACTAGCCTTAGAAAGGCATGGTGATTCCAAGAATATGTCTAGGTTTAGGGATAGGAAAAGGAAGGAGTTTCTAGATGGTTCTATAATAAAAGAACCTGTGTATCATGGAACTCCTAGCGATTGGAGCGCTCCTCTAATAGAGAAGACCCAACTTGGATTACATGTAGGGACCTCTATTGCTGCTGTTAATATATCTGCATCAGAACACTTTAGAGATAAGCCAATCCAAGAGAGTGAAGCCTTGGCTGAGTTAGCTGATGAGGTGGAAGCGTGGAAACCTGGGTGGGAGTCTAGGATTTCTAATCGTGACCTAGACAAGATAGCTATTAGTTGGGACCCTAAGCTTCGACTAAGAACATCAGATAATTTAGCTGATGCTCAGGGTTTATTTGATTCATTAGGTATGCAGAAAGAGGTTGGTTACACATGGTTTGAGAAGGGGGCTAATATAAGGCGTGGATATATAAATGTACAGAATCCTTTTATAACTGGAGACCTAGGAAACTTTAGTGACCCGACTTCTTGGTTTACTCATGCTAATAGAGTTCTAAGGGGGGGTGCAGCATACAATTCCCCAGAGGCACAAGAGGTTGTATGGGAGAAGATATCTAAGCTTGCTAGAAGCACTGCTACAACTAGGAGGTCTTTACATGATGAGAGTGATATAGCTGGAATGTTTAGTTTGGACGCAAAATTTTCTAGGGAATTAAGAGCGCTCTTAAAAGAAGAGGGTTACGATTCAATAGAATATACCAATGATGCAGAAGATGTTGGTAGTAAAAGCTGGATTCTTCTGGATGATAACCAATATAAATCTGTTGATGATCTATCATTTGATTCTGGTACTGGTATATTCTCTACTAAGAAAGTTATAAGTCAACCTAATTCCTCTGCTATAACTGAGTCTAGAAGGTTAGAAAGAGAGACAGCTAGAGAGGTTGTTAAGTCTAGGATCGGAACTGCTCGTGCAAACTCAGCGCTTAAGTGGATGCAGAGAAGGATTGAACCTTTGATGGCTGTAGAAGGGTATTCTCTTTTAGAGGCTAAACGTATGCTTACCAAGGGAAAGGTAGGAGAATGGGCTAACACAGGTAGGATAGTTTTTGATGTTCTTAACGAGGCTACACCCACAGAAAAGAAAGCCATATATAAATACTTTACTACCAGGAATGCTGACCCGTCTAAACTCCCAACTAGAAAGGTTAAGTTTGCTGAACATAAAACCGTAGTAAGAGGAACCAGGGCTGGCCCTACAGCTCCATCTGTCAGTATAAAGGAAAAGGTAATAGAGACAAAGAAAGAGATAGCTAGCATGGGGGAGAGGCTAGTTGCTGCGGGTCTTATTACTGATGCTCAATATGCTGAATGGAAGAACCAGTATTTACCCCGTGTTTATATGGAACACGTAATGGGTGGGCGTGATAGGATAGGTATTGGTGGTCTTAGAGCGTCAAGTCTTACGTATACTAAACATAGAAAAGATCATGAGAAATTTCTGAATGATGTTATATCTGGTCGTATAGATGATCCAGCATTCTTGGCTGGCAGGTATCTTACTATGGCAGGTAGTGACTTAGCTATCATAGAATACCTTAGCTATATAGCCAGTGATCCTGGTAATAACAAATGGGTATTGCCTGGTCAGATAATGACCTTCAGAAATATGATAGGAACAGCTGCTTATTTTAAGAATCTGGCGTCGGATATATCTACCAGAGCTAATGCTGGCAAGAGGATTGACCCCGCAAGGGCGGCTGAAATGCTAGAACTTTCTTCAGAAATGAATGCAGCAGCTGATCAGGTTAGTGTAGATATGCGTGGGCTTAACATGGATAACTACAGGAAGGTTCCTGACTCTCCTAGGTACGGCGCTATGCGTGAGCTGTGGGTGCATAAGGATATATGGAATGATATAAATGGTCTTGGTATAACAGGTAATCCCTCATGGGGTGCGCTCCTAAAGTGGAGTGGTCGAGCGCAAGCTACCTTTAAGTACACTAAAGTCCCAATGAATATTCCAACTCAGGTTAGGAATATGATATCTAACACTATACTAATGAACGTATCTGGAACAAACTTCTTAAGAATTCCAGGTGCGGTAAGTAAAGCTATGCATGATGTATCTACCAATGGCAAATACATGCAGCTTGCTAGAAAGTATGGTCTTGAAACAACTACGTTTGCAGCTACAGAACTGGGTCAGATTGATAGGGAGTTAGCTACAGTAAAGGCTAAAGGAGATAGCTTCGAGGGTATGTGGGCTAGAGCTAGGATATTCTTTAATGACTATGGGGATGTTGGGGGCAGGGCATACCAGAAGACAGAGGTATTGTTTAAGGTTGCTAAGATGATAGACCTCATGGAGAATCATGGCAAGAAAGAAGCCGAGGCAGCTAAGCTAGCTAATGAAGCGCTTCTAGACTATGGTAATGTTTCACAGGGCATTAGGATGCTAAGGACCCTACCATTAGGCTCTCCGTTTATTACCTTTAATGCAAAGGTGATGGCTCAGATGGCTAGAAATATAAAGAACCATCCATTCGCTTCCCTTAAATATGCTGCGTTACCTTACCTGCTAATGGAAATGTTCTTGTCTCAGAATGATGACCTGGATGAGGATGATTGGGACGCTTTGATGGATTTCTTACCTGACTATATGGAGAAAGAGTTTAGCACTATGGTCTTTCCGTATAAGGATGAGAACAACAGATGGAAGGCGTGGGATGTAAGTTTCTTCTTACCTTGGGGCGCTCATACAGCCCTCGCTAAGAATGTAGCAAAGGCTGAATTTGGTGATGCTATCTATAGCAGCATAGGGATGTTTACAGGGCCTGCTGAAATACCTGTTGCCCTTAAACTTAATAAGGACCCCTTTACTAGACAGCCTATATATAATGAGTTTGATCCAGTGCATCAAAGGTATCAAGATATGATGATGTTTGTAGCTAGTTATATGATTCCACCAATGATTATGCCTCGCAATAAGGCGGGAGATATTAGCACAGGAGGCGGACCGTTAATTAAAACCATGATGGCTGCTGATATTATTGATGGGAATGTAGATAGGGATGGGCTGCCAAGGTACACAATGAAGGACGCCACTCTTGCATGGTTCGGTGTTAGCCTTCAAAAGATGGGGCCACAGGATGTAGATACTGCTTTGTATTTTAAGGAAAGAGAGATTAGAAAAATAGAGCAGAGGGCTGAGCGGATGTTGAGTGATCCAAGCCTGAGCAGAGAAAAGAGAGAAAGACTTGCTAATGAGTACAGAGAACATATACTTAAAATCATACAAGAACATAGGAAGTGGGCTGAAAGTCTCAAGAGATTTAAAAGGTTATTCTAGTGAAAGTAAAGAAGCCTTTATTAGTAGAGGTAGAGTGGCGTGATATATTTGCAACGTGTGGGTGGGAAAAACTTGAGGAGGTTATTCCTCCAACTTTCTATACTTATGGATATCTTATATATAAAGATAAGGATACTATCAAGGTTGCGTGTACGAAAGATGAGAGTGGTGATTGGTTTGCTACCCATGCATTTCCTCGTGGGTGTGTTAAAAAAATACGCCCCCTTTCGGGGGCGACAAGTATCTCATCCAAAAAACAAGTAGACAATAAAACCAGAAATGAAAATATAACAAGCATACCAGAGAACTAACTCTAGTGCTGTTCTAATCATCCGTCTTTCTGTTATTCCACTTATCTATTGCTTCATTCATAGCTCCTTTCTTTTGTGGGTCAAATGGAAATGTCATCTTGCATTTCGGGCAACCGACCAGGAATAACCCTGCATTAGCAACACCATTACAAAATGGACATCTCTTTAGTTCGCTCATAGATAACTCCTAGTTAGTTTACGTTGGGTTATAGAACTAATCTCATCGTAGTAGCCTTCTCCATCTAACCCCTTTAATGAAACCACTCCCCTCCACCAGTTATACTCTGTATCTCTACACCAACTTTCAGAATAGTGTGGATGTGAATAGCACCCTGCAGATAACCCGAAGATTTTCTGCCCGTCTGGTCTAGTTTGTTCTGCGTGATTATACAAGTGCGAATGTCCTTGCACCGCTGAGCAGTGCAGTTTAGATACCAAGTGAAACCCTACATGGGTTGAACTTATTGGTCTGCCTGCTACACCAGATGTAAAGTAATGAGAGAACATGATATTATCTACAGATAAACAGCTCTTAAAAGGTGTTACTTTCCATCCAAACTTTTCATATTGTAAGTCGCTTAATCCTATTGCTCCTTCCAATTCCGGTGCCGAGTTGACAGCTCTCTCTATCCTATCTTCATGATTACCAAGACACATGTGTAGTTTTGGTTTATATTGCTTCTCCTTTCTTTTTCTTTTCACATCATTAAATTTCTTTATAGGCGCAAAGAGTTTTTCTTGTGCATCTATAACCGATAGTATATCTTTCTTATATCGCCTGCCTTCAAATCCTTTGGTGCCTTTATCATAAGATGATAGGCTAGGCATATCCCCAAAGTCTCCTAAGCAAACTATTATTTCTGGTTGTTGTTCTATTATAAAGTTGCCAAGCGCTGAGAATCTTTTGTTATCATACTCAGGCGCAGCATGACAATCTGGTATTATCAGTAAGTCTTTTGGCTCTTTCTTTTTCATGGTGTAGTATCTTCTTTCATTTTCTTGATTGCAAAAATTTCATTATGTTCTGGAAATTCGTGCATAAATAATCTTGCATAGTAAGCTATGAAATCATTGCGTATTTTGAATTCATCTCCTACTGTATCAATAGATGTTTCCCATCTAATCCTATTCATTACAAGCCAATGTGAGAATCTAGTGTGTCCTTTGTCGATAGCCTCAAATGTAAACTTTTTAAACAATTCATATACATTAGGGTTTAACTTGTGCCATTTCCACCACTCTTGTTTTTGTGTCATATTCCGCAAATCCCTGTCATACATTGTTCATCGCTGTTATCTTCATAGATAACGCCTCTCTTTGAGTGAGCCTCTTCATAATCACAAGCGGTTATTGGTTGCCCTCCTCTACTACCTTCAGGGTAGAGTGTGAGGCCCCTAAGACCATGTGCATATTTAGATACTATCTTCGAGAATTTTTCCAACGTTCCTTCGTTGTTTAGTTCGGTGCCATAAGTAGGGAGATTAAGGGTAGAACTAATAGCGTGGTCTACATACTTCTGTAATTCATATTGAAACTTTATCCTTCTTTCCGGATCAGCCGCTAAATCTATAGCTGATTCTATATCCGTATGTTTAATTCCCTGGTCTATAAGATTCTGGGCAGCCCCATCTACTACGAACTGATGCTTCCATTTGGTTCCTTCCTGTAAGTATCTCCTTTTATAAGCCACAGCATAGATTGGTTCCACTCCAGAGGTGGTGCCAGCGAGGATGCTGATGCTACCTGTCGGGGCTATAGCCCTATATCCTTTGGGCCTGCTTAAGAAGAACCTATCACAGTGCTCGTTAGCAGCCTTCTCGGATTCATCTCTGTATATCTTAAGCCATTTCTTTAGCTCATCATTCATCTCATATTTATATCCAGACTTAAGTAACCATTCATGCATTCCCATTAAGCCTAGACCCAGGCGTCTATTCTTTTGCCTAACTTCTTCTACCTTTGTATAAGGTAGGTGTGCCCTTATAGTCCCGCATACTAGAAATTTAGAAGCCACGTTAACAACATCCTTAAATTCTTCTATGTTTTCTATTCGACCCATGTTGATACTTCCTAAATTACACACGTCAGAATCATCGCTTGATGTTATTTCTGTGCAGGCGTTACGCAGGGTTTCATTTTGCTTGTCTCCAAAGTTAAAGCTAAACCCTGGCTCTCCCGTCATCATTGCCTGCTTACAGTTTTCTATAAATATGTCAGGCATTCTACCATTACTTACTTCTTTAAGGAATTCATCGTCGTAATTTAAAGAGATGTTCATCATATCAAGAGGGGCTGGGTAATTAAAATTATTACGCTTGACCTCTGCTAATGATAGTCCTGTTCCAGGTACTTTAGAATCGTGCCAGTTTTTAATCTTTAGGAAATCTTGAGCATCTTCATGTTGCCAGTTTAAGGAACCGTACATAGCTGACCGCCTCGACCCCCCTTGCATAACATTGCGACCCACTTCGTTTATAACATTTAGGAGCGGAAGCGGACCTGAAGCTACGCCACCTGTCCTTCGTAGTGGTCTCCCACTTGGGCGAGCAATACTTACATCTATACCAATACCACCTCCTGTCATCAAGCATGACATTGCTCTTTGTGTTACGGCTGACCATTCCTCTCTTGAGTCCTCCATTAATCTTAGTAGGTAGCAATTATTCCAGAAGCTTGCATCTCTACCTGCGTAGTATATATAACGCCCACCAGGGAGAAATTTTAATTCTGTTATAATCTTTATTAGATAATCTCTATCTTGTTTAGACATAACCGGCATGTCTTTGCCGTTGCGTGTTCCGCAGACATCGTCTACAATAGTATGCGCTCTATCCCTCCATGTCTCAAAAGTATTAGATGCATACTTATTTCTAAATGTTGTTGCTCCTAGCTCTGTATTAAATTCATTCATTAATATCTTCCTTGCTGATACCTGTGCTACCAAATCCCTTTTCACCTCTTTCATAATGAGAGATTGATGTGTGGTTAAATGATGGTGTTTCGTATTTGCTAAATACAAGTTGAGCTATTCTATCTCCTTCTGATATGTCGAAAGGCATGTGACCCATGTTGCATAGTAATACCTTTACCTCTCCTCTATAATCTGGGTCTATTGTTCCTGGTGAATTTAAAACAAACACTCCATACTTATGTGCTAGCCCACTCCTCGACCTTATCTGTCCTTCAATTCCTTCTGGCATATGTAGTTTGATTCCAGTACCTATTAGCTTTCTATCTAATGGCCTTATGACGTTATCTGATGTAGCAAAGAGATCATACCCTACTGCCATTCTAGTAGCTCTTTTAGGTAAAGAAAAATTATCTTCTGTTATCTCTATTATAACAGTGCCCTCTTTATCTGTATATCTATCATGTTCTTTCAGCATTTATGTATTTCTCTTTAAGGTTATTTTCTTGAGCGTACTTTATATACTCATCTATTGTTACGCCGGAGTGCTTTAGAAATGTTTCCTCCCAAGATTTGGTACTTTCTTCTGAGCCCTCCAGTCTTGTTTTGTATATTTCTCTTGCGAGTTTATACATTACCTCATCAAATAGTTCGCCTTTAGAATGGTACGTCATCAGCTACTACCTGATTAGATATATCAGACATAGCTTCTTTCATACCTGTAGAAACTTCTTTCTTATATTCGGGGGGAGTTTCCACCTCCTTGTAAGCGTCAGGACTATTGATCATCTGTAATATAAAACCTTTTATATCTGTAGTATATTTTTCAATACCATCTTTGCCTGTATATTTTCTGTAATCAATTGATCCTTCGACATATAAATTAGTACCTTTAGTTACATAAGAATCCACCACATCGGCTTGTTTGCCATAGAAGATTACTTTATGCCAATCAGATTTTTTATACTCCCCGTAACCTGACTCTGTTACCATGTCTACTTGCGCTATCTTGCTGCCATTTTTAGTAGCACGTATTGTGGGCTCCTTCCAAACATACCCTAATATAATAGCTTTATTAATTCCCTTCATTGTGTTTCTCCGGCCAGTATTGTTTAACATTTTTCCATAATGTTAATGATGAACTAAAAACTTCCCAGTATCTTTCAAAGTCTTCCTTCTTCCATTCATGGAACACCGATAGTCCTGGGTTCGTAGAGCTAATAAATATATTAGCCATTCTCCTAACGTTTGCTTCTCCGGTATCTCTGTAACTCTTATCTAATCCTGTTACTGCATAGGCAATTAGTTGGTAAGCCATAGACTCATAAGATAACTGTTTATGGTCAGCTCCAAACTCTTTTGTTTTAAAATCTATAGCCCACTCATCTGAGATTAAATCTACCATTCCTCCATAGCCTAAAAGCGGCTCAGAGAATGTTACCTCTGACACCCACTCTTGTTCACCACAGTTTATATCTAACAGTGACTTAACAGAGTTAAAGATAGCTTCATTTTCTCCTTCAGGTTTTTCTTCCTGTTTAAAAGATTTCTCTAACATGCTATGGATTCTAGTCCCTCTCTCAGAGGCTTCCTTAGATTCTTTTCTAGAATGTTCTAAGATTCTTTTTCTGTATTCTTCATCTGTTTCCGCTTCATACCTATCTAATGATAGAGCCGCACTAATAGCCTTGTTAATTTTCCATTGATCCAGCCCTGGCTTAGCCATTATATCTAATACAGATGTAACTGATGGCATCCACCCATGTTTTCTAGCATCCCGTAGAGTAGAAGCCCTAAGCTTTCCGCTCTTACTAGGTACAAAGTGTTGAGGGTTTCCTTCTTTATCATACCAATGCATTACCTTCCCCTATTCAAAGTCGCCATAGAAATGCTCTCTGTTATAACCTCTATCATCAGCAAAGCGCCATAACATGCTCTCCATCTCTACAACTTCATGCGTTAGTGGAGAGCCAACTTCATGACAATCCCTACACATTCTTGCTACTTTATTAAGAAAAGTTATAAGTTTAATATCTTCTTGTGTTCTAACTTTCTTTTTAACTACTTTCTTTTTTGCTGCCATCTATCTTCTCCGTTGTATGCAGTTTAGTTACTGATGCTTTACTTGCCATCAGAGCATCAAATCCTTCTGGTGTAGCCCAGGATGCAGGGTTCTTATCTTTATCAAATGCTCTTGGATGATAGAGATATCTCCCGATTCCCCACAAAACTGCTGCTCTTTTTAATGAGTCACTTATTCCACCTTTTGCCGATTCTATTTTAGTATCATCAGCCCCATCTGATTTAGCAACCCACTCTTCTCCTATCTTACAGACTAGACTACATATCATTCTGTCTCCTATAAAATCATAGCCAGTTTGCCAACCAGTTATACCAAAGACAGAATCTAGCCTATCCATCACATCTCTTGCATCTATATAAGCTAGTTCTTTATTGCCGCCACCCTTTCTCCATTTAATTTTAACAACAGGGAAAGGTCTCTTAAGCTGGCGCTCAATTTCCTTTATGGTTTGAGTCATCTTGTTCCTCTCTTTGAAGTTTAGACTTCTTCTCTAGGTTATCCAACCATTGTTCATACTCTTGTTCGTACTGTTCTCTTTCTTCGTTATCCCTTTGTTGCTGTTCATCACTTTCATCTGGAAGGTAGTTCATTTTATAGTCAGACATATTACATCTCCGGTTGAGGGTAGTATATACCAGCGTTTATTAAAACTGATTCAACCTGGTCCATATACTCTCCGAATTGTGATACAGTTAAACTAGATGTTTGTATTGGTACTTCTCGCGTCTCTCCTTTAAGGCTAGTAACTTCCTGCATACCTAAAACTTCCATAATCATTATGGTATGTAGCTCATTAACAGTGTATCCAGATTCATTAGATGATTGCCTTATCATATGCCAGTATCTATTGTTCTGATCTATTGACCTTTGATTCTTGTTGCTGTAAGGTCTAACTATAACCTCTACCTTACCACTTGTCAAGTCTAAAGAATCTATATATTTACAGCAATCACTTTTAGATTCTAGATTATCTATCTTAAATTGTTTATTCTTGGTTATGATACTCATTAAAACTTACCTTCTATTATACCACACTTGAACGCCCTATCTATAGTTTGTAAGCACCATCTCATTTGCGTCTCCTTATCTATTGTACCGTTATGACATTCTGCATGATGTTCGTAGCATACTGGTAGAGTAAAATAGTCAGGAACTTTTTTACTCATACCAGAGCCCAGGGCTAGTATCCTAAGATGATGGGCTTGAGAATCCTTGCCGCAATAAATACATGGCTGGTCTGCAACCCACTTCAAATATTTTTTTGATTTCATCTTATTCTCTTAAAGGCTTTATGTAATTCCATCTCCCATTCTTGTGTAGTAGCTACAAGAGTATTAAAATAATTATACTTAATATATTTAATATACCTATGTCTATATGCATGAGTACTATCTATATCTTTAAATATATATCTTGCTCTTACGCTGTCACTAAGTGATCTAGTACCTACACCTAAACAAACATCACATTTATATATACTACTCTGAACTATCACTTGCTTTCTTCCATTGCATTTAGGGCATATAGCAGGGCTTAAAGATTCTTCTAGGGCTAAAGAAATTATGTTATATAAGTCTTTATTACTTATAACTTTATTCCATTCGACCTTTGATGCTGCCTTTAAAAGGCTCCTAAAAATATGTGGCTTTTGCCAATGCTCCATAGAATACTTTAGCCTTCCATATCTTGAGGCCTCGTTGCTAACTGTAGATAATATCATACACACGTCAGTCCAAGGAACTCTATTAGCAGGCCCCCAAATGCTAGGAGATTTAACTGTAAGAGATTTCAGAGATTCTAAACCCGACATCTTTAAATAACCCCTTGTATATTTCTGTTGTTGGTTTGTTATCTCCTATAGAGTCTCCTAACTCAACATAGTTTTTAAACATTACACATGCTACCCTATTAAGGGAGCACCTTTTGAACCAGTTGCACTTAGTACAAGGAGGTTCTTCTGCCTTTATAGCCCTAACTAAATTAAACATTTGTCTATTCATCTTTAAGTTTATCCATAAAATCCTTTGCTCTAAATATTATTAATGTATCTTCAAATGAAGAACCCTTTTCCTTTAAGAACACAACTGCAGTCTTCCCTTCTCTTGATGAAGCGACAGCCTGGTCCATTGCATCCTTAATCCATAGAGGTATTTGCTTTCTATACTTACATTCAATAGAAAGATAATCACTTGTTACGTCTGGCGAATCTCCTCTTGTTCTTCCTGTTACTGGAACTCTAAGCGCTCGATCCCCCAGCTCACTTAAAAAAGTACCAACCCACCGCTCAAATTTTTTCCATGTCTTATCCACTGTAAAATTGAGGAGGTATTTCCTTTGTAGCATTAAGTGGCAGGTGATAAGTTCCCATTCTCCAGTTGTATGTTAGCTCACCTGTCCCACGCTTACCATCTTGCCTAAACCTAATCTTCTCTACGTGAACTTCGATAGAACACCCTTCTTCCTTCTGAAGATCACGCCAGATTACTATCCCATTATCCGATTTATCTCTCCATCTTGCTGACCCACTAATATCATACAGAGTAGGGATGGGATACTTTCCATTCTTGTCCCTATATAACTTAGCGGGGTGAGCAACAACCCATATGTGTATACCATACCTTCTACCGAACTGTCTTATTCTCTTTAATGCTATAGAAATATACTCTGTTTCTGTTTGATTTCCTTCTCTTGTGTGTTCCAACTCATTCCAAGGATCAATAACTAAACCACGTATACCCTTAGTTAAGACGAGCCTCTTCGCTGCCTCTAAAATTACATTAATAGACCACTCTTTATCATCACTAGGAAGTATCCAAGTAAAATGTTTAGTAAGCCAGCTCTTTCCCCTGGCTAAATCTTCCTTACTCATTCGTGGTGTTGGCCCATCGGTGAACGGTTGCCCTATATATTTTTCTAGCACTCGGGCCATGTGATCTTCTAATGGCTGGTTCTCTGGTGAGAATATAGCAAAGTTCCAGCCATGTTTTTTAGCTATGTTTACCATTACTGCATCCATCCAGTTTGATTTACCACTGCTAGGAATACCAGTAACAACAGTGAAAGCCCCAGGCCTAACTAAATAATATGGATCAATCGTTGTCCATCCTGTACTTACGCCTCGCTCTACACCACCATCATATAACCTATCTATTGATTCTGTGAGGTTGTCAGCATTATAAGTACCCGCTATGGGGTAAGGCTTGGCGTGTTCAATACACTCAGACAAAACTGTTTTTCCATACTTTACTAAAACATCATTAGAGTCCTTGCATCCTTCAGGCCACACAACTTTGTGGCATCTGTCCTTACCCAATCTCCTAGATAATTCTTCCTCCAGTTTATTTCCAGGCTCGTCATTATCAACGGCTATAATAAATTTATCTACACTCTTAAATTTTTCTGAGTGTAGCCAAGGGTCATTCAAGTAATCAAATTTAGATGAGTAGTCTGTGCTGTTAACAGGAGGAGCACCGTCTGGCACACTAAGACAGGTTCTAATACCAGCCTCCCATAAAGATAACTTATCTATCTCCCCCTCTACTATAACAACATTAATATTCTCACCTTCTATATCATCTATACCATAGAAGCATCGCTGTGCACCAGCCTCTAGTCGAAAGTTTTTCTTATGATCCCGATACTTAACATTAATTAACTCCCCATTCTTATAGTAAGGAAAAGCAATAGCCATAGTAAAATCTTCTAACTGTGGCATGTACACTTTCTTCTCGCTTACATCAGTTTCAACTAATGTAGTTTCACTTATACCCCTATCCTTAAACCACTTAACTATAGTGGATTTCAAGTTAGTTGTGGGCAATGGATCAGGCTTAACGTACTTAGGCTTGCGCCAGTGAAGCGCTGATGGCCCAACATTATCCTTACCATTAGCCAGGGTGCCAGCCCATCCGCAATGATGACACAACCAAATCCCCTCGTCTATATTAACAGACAGGCATGCAGCTTTCTTCTTTTTTCTCTGAGAAGAACAACTAGGACATTGGGTATGGGTTTGGCCAGACGTTGCTCTGCCTAGTTTAATACCAAAGTCCTCAAATGTTTTCATTTAGTTCCTCCATAGTTAGAATCTAATTCTTCGTTACCTTCGTTACCACCACCACCTCCGCCACCTTCCCTTAAAAGTGGAAGTCCTAATCTAGCCTTAGTGCTTTTAAGTTCTCTATATGCAAGGGCTAAAGATATCAAAGCATCAACCTCATCCCAATCTAAATGCAATATAACCTCATCTTGAAACTCATCTTCCTTAAAGAGATAACCTTCTCCGCACCAGTGTAAATCCAACCCCTTATCTGTCCCATCTTCTCGCCAATCAAGGTCTAACATAATTCTCTCCTATATATTATACCATACTGAAGGGTCTATTATCTGTCTTATCTAATATAATATTTATTTCTTCTGGAATAAACCCTCTATTAGATAACCTAACACAGTCTCTCATTATAACACACTCATTACTATCATCAATGTAAAAGCTTGACCAGTCCATTACTTCTATTGCTATGTCATGATCTTCCGGTGTCATGTATAACTCTGACTTAAACATCTCCGCTTGTCTCATCGTATCTTATCTCCTTTTTAGCTTCCCTTCTCTCACGTTTCCTAGATTTAAGATGCTTCCCACCTTTCTTAAGTATAGGATAATTATACCTTGGCTTAGCCTGGCGTTGCTTCACTTCTCATTCTCGCAAACTGTGTAGAAAGACAACTATCAGGCAAGTCTTTAGCTATACTTAGTGCTAACTTCTTACATGCCGCTGCATCTGAATGATCCTCCATGAACCTACCAACATACAACCTTCTGATCAACCCATCATTAGGACCTTTGAGACCATAGCAAGATGGCTTGTACATCTCAATAGCATAGTGCTTGGTATCTGTAGTTTGGCCTCTGAATGTGGCGTACTGTGTAACGTAGTCTAGTTCCAGGTCAGACTTAAGCCTAGCCTTTGTCATTTCCTTGTAATGTTTTCCTTCAAGTTGTTCTTGTAAGGATTTGTTTTCAGCGAATTTTTTCACGCCTCTCTCTATCTTTCTCCCGCCTTCTACCTTACCGCATGGTCTCAACTTTATATTACGTGTCTTAGTTATATCCCATACAGTCCTAGGGCTATAGTTGTGTCGCCTAACATTACTACCTGGATCATACATCAGGTACATTTTATTATTAGAATTTGTTTCATATATACCTACTGACTCCGGTAAATATGATAACATTCTTTCCATGCTTCTTGCCTGCTGATGCCGATACATACCGAAGCGCTCCTTAGTTGGAACGTCTAAGTAAATATCGCCATCTTTCTTATATGTAATTACAGTGTCTGCGACAGTAACACTCTCCTCGTTCTCCCATGTCTGAGTCTCCATCTGGAAAAGTAGATCGCCGTGATTACTTTTTACTAGATTAAAATCATGACCCATCCTTACTAGATTTATCTCAGTATTATAATGGTCATTAATCTTTTTGTAATCACCGTACTCACTGTAACCCATATCATATGAGCTATTTTGCCATGCCATAAATTTTCTCCATTCTGTTCAGTATATCATCTGTTGAACTTAACACATCATCTCTTGCGTCTGCATCCTTACGCAACACATCTACATCCTCAAGCAACTCATCCCTAATCCTTCGCCTTATATCCTCTATCTCCTGATCATCAGCAAAGTTTAGTTCGGGCAATATATTTACCAACTGTTCCATCTTCTCCATTAAAGTATCATGTATAACAGGATTACCATTCTTGTTCTTACCTGATAGAACCTTCTTCATATGCTCTACATTTTCTACTATTCTATTGCATAAATATTCCTTAGACTTTTCAAACTGCTGAGCGATACTATCTTTTATGTCCTCCTTGATACGTTCAGCCTCTGCCTCGCCAACAGCCACCCTCAAGTCCAGGCTATCTGCATCAGGCACTGGCCTAACCCACTGCTCCATCTTAAACTTAGATACAAAGGCCTCAACTGGTGGGTAATCCCACTCGCTAAATAATCCTCCATCATCTGATGATTGCCCGTTTAATCTATCCTTGCTATCTTGCATCATCTCATCGTACAACCCGTTCTCTAGCTTCCATATATACTGGTCCATCTCTCTCCTGGCATCTCTCCACACCTTAGAGAAGGCCATTAACTGTGTATTAGGAAGTAAGTTTACCTTAATTCCATTGTTTAACCACGGCAATGTCATATTATCAAAGGCATTTATTACTTTTCTTTTAATATTTTGTGGTTCTTTTAGGTACTTGGAATCAATAGTAATCTTATTGAAATTCCCCGAACTTCTGCGACCTCCCTCTATATTGTACTGATCTGCGATGTCATTCGACACCTGTTTGTCAACCTTTCTGCCACTTGGTATGGAAAAATCTACCGTTAACAGCAAAGCTTTTTCACTTAGGCTCATATATTTCTCCTTAATCTACTACGATTATCTCACCGAACCCACATCTATCCTTATAATAATCTGGATCAGCATCAAAAGCAACCCATAATACAGGATAATCTGGTGTATACTCAGGAAAAGAACCAAACATATCTGTTAGATATATAAACAGTGTAGGATTCTCATCATGTTCCTCTACCCATTCAAACGCAGGCTCGAACGATGTACCACCACCACCCCTGCTATCTATAACTATCGGTAGATCGTCAGGGGTATAGCGTTGTACATTATTAACAGCACTATCAACATAAAGAACGATACATTCATCTATATCACACTCCTCCATTATTGAAGTTATCTCCCCACCACATTGGTCAAGGTATGGGGTCATTGAACCGCTATCATCTGTTGCTACTACTAATTTACTTATGCCGTTCATTTTCTTAACTGATGGTAAATATATCCCATCATCTATGAATCTTTTGTTAGGCTTAGTCCAACTTGAGTCATATCTCACTAGATCATAGGCGTACATCCTTAACTGCTCACCCCATAATACTTTAGGCTCAAGAAATTCATCTATTAAACTCTTGAATTCTCCAGGCAATGTACCCCTTAGTTTGCATGCTTCAGCAGCAGATACTAGCCTTTCTTTCCATTCATTCTCTACCTCTTGCTTCTCTGATGATGTTAACTTACCATCTTCAAAGTATCCAGTTCCACCAATATCCCCCAACCCAGGCCCATCAACTTCCGTAGCGTTCTTTATCAGGTCATTATAGATTGCATCAGCACTCCACTCATCGTACTTCTCATCTAGTAATGCACTTTCTGGAAGTTTGATGCCATACTTAACAAGCAATGGGTTGATAGCATAGTCACATGCTAGATTCCATACCATAGGATTCCTTGTTCCTCTCCTGGTCACATGAAAGAACCCACAGTGCATCACCTCATGTAGCAGTATACCAGTAACCAACTCAGTACTCAGGCTATCAGCGTACTCCTCATTGTAGAATATAGAAACCCCATCAGTAGCAAAGGTATCTATCTCATTATGTGGCTTCATCTTCATAGGACACAGCAACGTACCGAAGAACGGATGGTCTAGTAATGCGTGTGACCTTGAAGCCTCAAGTTTTCTTTCTAACTGCATACGCTTTCTCCCTCTGCTTCATCAAGCCCATCATAAAACCGTACTGTATCTCTACAGGTATCTTCATTATGAATAGATGTATAATAAATCTCTTGATTATCTGGCATACCCCTAACAATACAGAACTGGTATACATTCCACCAAAAACCATGCTTCCATGTTAGTTCATCATCTACGCAAGGGATAGATTCAAAATACTGATATGCATGATCTCCTATTACATACATTATATCATAATACAGAGACTTAAACCCAACTTTCTTAGCCATATTAAACTCCTTATCCTAATAGGATATCAGTATTCTTCATACCGAAATCAGTGAACGCCTTGGTATCACATAGTTCTGGCTTGTTACTGGTTGATTCCTTCACTACCATTATACCATACTCAGCAGGCAATCGGCTCATGTATTTCAAGACAGACTCATAATTTTCTGGGCTTGAATGAAATGCCAGACTACATGCTATAGCATACTGTGCACTTGGGTTCTCAGGAACCTTGGCCTTGCCTGGATTCTTTATGCAGTCATCAGGATCAGGCACCTCAGATGCTACCTTCTCATGCGCTCTGAACGCTACCGCCGCCCCTTCTCCCACATCTGCTGAATATAAGTGAAACCTTATGTCATCTGGTGGGTTAAGGCTCCTGGTTTTACTCAGCTTTTCCCAACTTCTAGGTGTGGGCCACGCCCAGTTACCATCGCCCTTCTCTGGCCTCATGTGCATAAAATTACCGTGCATCTTAAGAAAGGATTGCACCATAGGGTCAACACCCATCTTCATTAGGTATCTGAGCAACCCATCTGGGTCTAACACCACCTCATAATGGGAGAATCTATCCTGTAATGCGTAGGATAAACCCCTGTTTATACCACCATGCTCACGCCTGTTACCTATGGCTATGATTATCCAACTCTCAGGAAACTTGTAGTCTCCCAGTCTTTTCTCAAGAAAGAGTTGTTGCAACGATGCCTTAACCGATTCCATATTCTGATCCAGGAACTCATCCATTACGAACGCGCCTCTCTCCCCATCCCTATCAACCCTGGGAAGGAAGTCGGGTATCGCCCATCTGGAAAGCAACTCATCCCTGTATGGCACACCTCGGATATCAGCATCACCTATTTGTGTGGCTCTAAAGTCTATGACATTACCTAACTCAGCCATAGCCCAAGAGTTAACCACTTCTGTCTTGCCTATACCTGATTCCCCTACTACCATCACAGAATTACCATTCTGCGTGGCAAACGTCAGATACTTAGGCAGATCAGTTACCGCTATCTTCGCTGTCATATATGTCTCCTAGTGAATTGAAACGACTGGTGGTTGTGAAAGAAGAACAAGTTGCGAGTAGTATATATCACCATCATCCGACTGTCTACCAAGCAACGGTGGTGAGGAGTCGAAATCACCCAGTCTATATACTGTAGCCCGTAAAACACTATCCCAAACTGGGATAGCAGTTCTCTGCAAGTCCTCAAGGTATATTTCTTTTGACTCAAACATCATTTATCTCCTCACATTCCCCTTGAACCTGCTTCCAGGTCTTTCCACCATCCAGATAGACACCCAACCTAGTGTCATCCAGTTCCTGGAGTGCTATAGGATCAGTGGATTCCCACCACTCATACTTCCCTCTGCGCCTCTCTATCTCAGCGTCAGTCCTATCCTGTTTCCTCACCGCATCCATCCAATCCTGCTCGGTCAGTTCACAGCCCTTTAACATCTTTACTGATACACTACTGAATAAAGGCATAATAGCCTCCTATATTAGTGGCTTGCGCCACGTTGGTTTACTACCCCAATTTTAAGCCTTGTGACATTAGATCAGTAGCGGTAGGATTAATAGCAACTAACCTATAGGTCCCATAACTTAACAGGAGTAGACCCTAATCACGATCCTATTTTCTCAGTAATTTTGACACCATATCTGTGTCATAGTTACCAAAATAAAACCGTCCATCCTTACCCATGCACCACGGATTAGACAACTCACGATAGTGGGGCAGTACCTCATCCCCATTATACATGGCCTGCTTCACAGCCTTCCTCTCACGTTTGTGATTGGCAATCTTGTATTTTTTCTCCGACTTGCAGAGAGTTGCACCCGATATACAGGTTTTCTTGCGTGATCTGGACATACTACCCCCTACCCTTCAAGAATAAGAAGAAAACAAGTCAAAAAAATCATGAAGATACTGAATCTTATGATCGTTAGCATAGTCTACACCTCCTATTGAAACAACGTCACATTTCAGTTCGTCTATAAGACCACAGAGAACCCCATTACCGCTGTCGGCGGGCATATCAGCCAATACACCGCGCAGTCCGGTCACTACATCACACTCATTCATCAGTATTACTCCACTTAATGTGAGGGTTAAGCAAAGCAAATTTTACTTGAGTCCTTAACTCCGGAACCTCACCTGATATACCTAACTTAAAAGCAACAGCCTTTAATTCACTTGTAGTCCAGCCATCAATCAGCATCTTAACTACATCTGATCTTTTGACTGTTATTTTTAACTCAGTCATCAGTATTCTCCTGTTTGTTGGGTAAGTACGTTACGAGTTCGCTTTCGGTTAACCCCATTGGGTCATGCCCGCCCATGTCAGACACCCAGAATACAGGCTCAAGTTCAGTCATTGAGTCGCCAGACTTAGGCTCTAGGGTTATCTCGTCAATAATATACCAAGCAAGCACTCGCTCATGGTCATTAAAAAATGAGTCACCTGCATACACAGTCCCGTATCCTTCGATCTCCCAAGATACAGGTGATAGTGGATCATACATCACGCTTCTCCTTTATGCCATCATAGATAGCAAGGTAATCGCTCAAGCGATCACGCACCAGGTATAAACTATCGAGGGAAGGGCATAAACGAATCAAGTGGTGAACTATCACGTCCGCCC